>JAEHJW020008064.1_pt1 | contig 26900 bp, 28 predicted proteins | sample 9271431 | NCBI WGS metagenome assembly JAEHJW02 | reverse complement strand
CAGATGTTGATCCACCACCTCCACCAGCACCTGCACCGCAGCCATCCAGCTCGCCCTGCGTAGTACCGTCCGGAGTTTGCCACGTCCACGGCCCATTCAGCGATGTTGCGTCAGTGCGCACGCCGTCGTACACGATACCTGTACCGGGGATAAACTCAATGACGTGCTGGCGCAGATATTGACCGATGAGGCTCATGATCAGACCTCTTCGATTTGGAGATTCGACGCACTGAATGACGCGGTGACGCCGGAACCGATGGCATTCGGAGCGCTCATGTCACCGAAGTGATAGACATTTCCCGCCGTGGCGGCGTCGGCGATGAAAAACCCCCACACATTGCCCCATGCCGCAGTACTGGTTGGAAACGAAACAGATGCATTGTTGCTGATGGTGCCGGAAGTTCCAGAACTGACAGCAGTAGTCCCTGCGCCTTGCGTGCCCGAAAACTCAGTCAAGCTCGGCGTCACGGCAACGCGCGCATACGCACCACCAGATGGCTCAACGATTGCCGCACCGCTTTCGAGCGCAGCCGTCTGCTCGGTCAGTACAGCGGTACCATCGGTGATGACCTCGTTTGCGACGCCCGGATAAGTCGGAGCTGTTGCCGCCGTGGTGCCCGCAGTCGTCACCTTGTACAGGTGATAAGTGCCATCCGAAGTCAGCACGGATACTGTGTCGTTCAGAGCGTATGCCGTCGAACGGGCGATATTGCCATTCGTGCTCGTCATCAACCCGATGTAGTACGTGGACGGAATCACGAACGCTTGCGCACGGTACAGGAAGTCGAGCAGTTTGTTCTGCAGATAGTTGGATTTGGCGTACATTTTGACTCCCAAAAAAAAAGCCACCCGAAGGTGGCTGATGGATGAAAAGCTGTGGCGCTCAGTCGCCCAGGAAATACATGGTTGGTGCTGCCGAATATGTGACGATGACCTCATCGTTGATTCGCACCGGAACGACTGATGCTGCAGTTCCAGTCCAGGCAGTCACGCCAGCGCGCACGAGTTGAATCTGTGAAATGGTGCCTCCACTAACAGCCACTGATCCGGCTGCTGGCGCAGTGTATGTGAATGGGGATGCTCCCACCGTAACAGACGAAGAAGGTTGCGGTGATGCAGCTGGGCCAGCGGTTGGCTTGATCACCGAGCCATTCCCGTACACCACCTGCGCTGCGCCAGGTTGTAAGAGGATTGGCGATCCGTTGCTTGTCTGGATATTGACCTGAAAAGAGCCTGTGACGTCGTTCGAAATAACCCACTCTTGTTGATATGTCGGCAATTCCACCATCGTATTGCCGCTGATCGCCCCCTGCAGGCTCAGGATCTGTGCATTTACCTGCGCATCTCCCAGCGTGAGGGTGCCGGAGGGCAATGCGCCGGCAGGTGTAACACTTCCAGTGTCTGTCCATGATGATGTTCCGGCGGCTACGGTTGCCATCAACAGTTCTGCGCCGGCGGTGCGGCCATAGATTTTTGCCTCGGTGGCCCCCGCCGGAAGCGTCCAGTGCACTGTTGCTGTATTGGTAGCAGTCCCACTCCCGGTCGTAACTGAAACCTCTGCACCAGCGACTGATTCGCCGTATGGGTAGACAGCCGATACGCGGTATGTGTAGGTCGTGGATGCGGCGAGTGTGCCGCCGGTTGTAGCCGTTGTCACCGAGACTGATGTCGGCGCGCCCACTTGGACAACACTCCTACTTTCCAGATTGTAGGCATTCGGGCGATCGTCTGTTATAGACGTGATGCTGGTTGTTCCGGTTACGACCGTTGCCATCGGGATTAGGCCGGTCATGAACCCTGATGTGTTGGCCGATACCACACCATGCGCTGTGCGTTGCACATAATTTGTGGCGCTGGCAGTGAGCGTAATGGTTCCGCCGGAAATTGAAACCATGGAGCCATTGGAATACACGGTACCGCCCGAGTAGCCGTAAGTGATTCCGCTGGTGGTTGCAACGTCATTGCCGAAGGCCCCCAATGCACCAAAGGCGGCATCCAACAGATTCAGATCGTTGTTGATCGTCACCTCTGGCTGCAACTGGCCACTGGTCAGATAGGTCAATCCAAGGTTTTGTGTTGCTGCCATCATGCCGCCCCTTGCTCAATAATTGTGTTGCCCCATGTGAATGAATTTGTCCCATACTTTGTATCATCGAATGTCATAAGATACATGATGCTGCCAACTTGGAATGTCATAGGATGCGGCTGAGTCAGCGTGCCCCCGTTGAAGATCGCGTCTAGCGAACCCAGGTATTGCATTGTGAACGGCGAGTAGACGCGCGATGAATTGCCGCTTCCGGCTGGACCGCCAACTGCAAGCCAGTATGTGCCGAATGCATAGGTAAGTTTTGCCCCTTCATACCCGTTGTGTGTCGTGTCTGCTCCAACCAGTGTCCACGTGTTCAGATCCGGTGAGGTGGCGCAGGCTGCCCAAAACGGGTTTCCAGAAAAACTGGTATTTGATACCTGTACATACCCGATGACCCAGAGCGATGCGCTGGCGTCATAAACCAACATGGCATCATAATCCCCTGGGTTCACCCCGGAAGCCTGCGGCAACAAAAGCTGCGTCATATTGCTCAGAACCTGGGTGCCGATCATCGGATCTTGCGCTGTATATTCGGCGTATAGGTTGTGAAGTGCTCCGTTGGATCCATTTCCCCAAGTGGCAATTACAACTTGCCGCACTCCCCCGGCACTCCACAGGATGTGACATGACGCATCGTTGTAAATGCCACCATTGCGGTTCACCATAATTGCTGATTGCTGAGCAATTGCGAGCGTGCCGAGATTCATGTTGAAACATCCACAATAGGATGTTCCAAGCGGATCAGAGCATGTTGCAGTGAAATATACCGTGTTGTTATTGAGGTACGGCGTACCATTCTTGTTTGTCACAATCGTCATGTCGCGCATGTGCACGGTTCCATAACGTCCTGACTTGAATTCGGTGATATCCCACGTTGTCGAACCGCCCCCATTCGCAACAGCAAAGCCGGCTGTCCAGCCGGTTAAATTGCCGGATGTGATGAAATTGTAATATGCAGAAACGCTTGCGCCGGTAATGTATGTCCAGCCCGCGCCGGCGTTGATCCACAGGCATGCCGAATTGCCGATCAGGCTCATGCCAAGCTTGAATGACGCCGGGAATGAATATGCAACGGATGCCAGGATCGTGCTGGTTCCCGCAACCTTGATCTGTATTCTTGCAGCATTATTCAGAACATCAATGGAGGCCCAGAGGAAATTATTATTATCCTTGCAAATCCCAACGCCGCCATTATTGTAGGACGTTGGGGAGCCGGTGATCGAGGCCACATTGATCTCGACAAACGCTTGTGGCATTGAATATGTGCTGCTGGTTTCCGCCAGAATATCATTCTCTGTCCCGGAGTGAACAACCGAACAGGTGCCACCTGTCACGGTTACCGTTCCTTCGGTGCCTTCGGTAAATCGTGTGAACGTTGAAATTGAAGTCAGTGCGTTAGAAAAATCAATCAATGCAACTGGGTTCACATTGATGAACGATTGGGTTGACACGATCCCGAACGATACCTGAAGCAGAGAATTCAGCGTGGTTGCGTTTGTTGTTATCGCACCAATGTTGCCTCGCCCGAGTTGACCGACCTCGTAAATATTGAAGGTGATGCCATTCTGACCGGCGACAAATCCATCGGCAGCTTGCATGGCCCCCGTGTATTGAAAACTTGGTGAACTCAGCGAACCAGAAACGGTGCGTACAATCGTCGCTCCGTTCAATATGTCGATGCTCCACGTCTGGGTATCCGCATCCAGAGCAGGCGCAACCCCTGATGCCCACCATCCGTTCAATCTTGCACGGGGAGTGAATGATACATTCCAGTTCCCGGAACCGTCTCTGGATGCGACTGCATTGGCTGGGCTGAACGGTTTGTACCATAATCCGACCGGCGCAAACTGTGTTGGGTTCACCTTGCTGATGTCCTGTCCTGCGGTGACCACCTTGAACTGCGCGCCGTTGTTGATATTCGGCAGTGAGTAATTGATGACGGTTTCATCATTCGGCTGAATGAGTGTGAATGTCTCTTGGACAGCGTGTGTGCTCAACGCCCACTCAGTCCCACGTCTACCGCGCAGCAGTCTAGAGATTTGGTAATATGCTGCGCCGTTCGCATCTGTCATTAGGTTTGCATTGGCAAACTGGATCAGTTCTGAGCCGATGAGCGCCAAGTTTGCACCCTGAATCACCTGAATATCTGTGGCGCTCGACAGGAGCATGTACGGCGCATTCAGGTACACATTCACGACAGATTGATTGTCCCAGGTGTAGGGCTGCGTGTCCGGGAGCGCGGTTTCAACAAACCCCGTGATCCCTCCGCTCGATTGCTCAGCCAGTTCTGTATAGGTCACACCGCTGTCTGTTGATTCCCAGATTTGAGCACCAACAAACGAATTCCCGCTGCTGTACGGTGCAACCAGATAAAACGGGCTTGTCTGGGTGCTCGTAAGGGGGGGGACTTCCAGAAACTCGCTGTACGCCGTCCCGACGATCAACGGTGGTTGCGTCGGTACGAACGCAGCCGACCCACCACCTTGCACGTTGTTCGCTACATAATTTCCGGTACCTGCGGCAGCAAGCGGTGCGACAGGGGCATCTATCTGACCCAGTACCTGCGGTGCAACAGCCTGCGCATTCCCGTAGCCGGCAGCCAATACATAGGATGCGTCGATAACGCCCTGGTATTCGATGGTTGGTGATTTCTGGCCGTCCTTGATCGTGACTTGCGTAATGCGCGTGACTCCCCACGGCATTTGCACGACGTCCCCCGGTTCGAGCGCCAACCACTTGAACGATAGTGTCCACGCATAGGCGCTCTTTTCAATGTGCGGAGACGCGCACAAGAACATGGCGACGTTCAATGCCTGCATATCGCCAAGCGTGAGTGGGACGGACGTTTTGATGTCCTTTCCCTCGGGGAACATGATCTGGAACTGCTGAGCGTAGCGGTTAAATTGTATGAGAGCCGAGGTATATTCAATCGTTACCGAACGCGGAAGGTCATATCCTTGCGATCTGGTGAGGCTGTACGGCGCAGCTGGAACTTGAGCTTCTGATAGAACGCTGAATCCAACCTCTTCGATTCCGATCTGCGCACTAATGTTCTGTCCTTTGGGCACGAATCGTAACGTGCCGGCGCTGTCCACCATGTCGACCAGGTAGACCTGGCACAATGCCTTCAGGATATCCCGCGCGGCAATACCAGCTTTGCGCGTGAGCTGTACGGCAGTCGCTGGAAGAAGAGACACATCATAATTCGTCAGACCAGCGCGCGAGCAGATATCAGACACGGCTGACGATAGATCGACCTGCTGCGGCACGATTTCGGTATCGCCGTAATTTGACAATGCGTATCCGAATCCACTGGATGTAGTTCCACCAAGCACAAATCCAGATCCGTATGGAAACGCGAACTCAAGGTCGGTAAAGCCTGAATTCACGCTATACCGAATTGAGCCGTCTGCGTTGAATTTGTAGAATGCGGTGCCTCCGCGTTGAATTGCGAATAAGTACCCTTGTGCAAACTGGAAATTATAGGATGCGCCACCTGAAACCGTCAGATGGATTGTTAGCCACAATGAAACAACCCCGGTTGTAGTGATCTTGTAAATCTCAGTCGCTTGGTTGACCCCGCACGCAGCGTACACATCTGTGCCATCGCCAAAGATTGAGGTGGGCTGTGCAGGTAGCGCAATTCCGCCGACTTGAGTGAACTGCTGCCCGTCAAATCCAACCAGATCATAAATTCCGGCTGTTGAGGTCGTGGCAATCAGATATGCCACTCCGTTTATTACTGGGAGCTTGTTGTTCGTATAGGCAATAGATTGGGAGTACGGGGTTGCTGACGGGGTGAAAATAAATGGTTCAACGGTGTTCAACCCACCTTGTTGCGGCCATTGCGTTGTCGTCAAGAACGGCTGAACGATGAAATATGATGATCCGACCACACCAACGAAATATGGGAGATCATTCAATTCAAATGATGCCATGGCAGCAATAAATGCAGGACTACCTGAAATTCCAGACCCGTAGATCGAGATCCCGGTAAATAGTCCGTTTGGAATTGAACCTTCATGATAAACGGGACCACCGCTATAAATAGTCGATGACGCTTGTTGCAACAATGCCGCACCTACTGGTGACCAATTACCACCGGATGGGTCGTTCTGGATATTTACAACATTTCCGGTCAGCACATTGATCGACATTTGATGCAATGGCTGCAGATCCAACGATGCGTACAGGTACTGCCCGTCTACAAGCTCAGCAGCAAAGGTGCTATTGATATTCGATATGGTCTTGACTGGTTGCGTAAGCACCAGCTGATTCAGCACCAACGTTGGTTGTGCCCCAACAACCTCAAATGTCAGTTGCGGCATGGTGCCACCAAATCCAAGATTCAGCGCGTCAAAAACAATGTACGCCACCCCACGATAGGCGCAGGCCGTTCCTTGCTTGCCGAATTGCGGTGAACCGTAAGTGTAGGTATTGCCGTTCTGATTGTTGACGGTTTGATATGGAACGCCATTCGTGCCGAGGCCAGACCCGTTCGACACGATAGTAGGATCTGCTGTTTGTGCACCAGTCCCGTGATACAACGTCCACGAACCGAGAGAACTACCTCCGGTGCTCAGTAGCGGCTGGTTTTGCGTCTCAAATTGAACGTAGGTACCCTGCGGTTGATTCTGGTTCATTGACGGCACATAGACCGGCGCCGAATCGTCAAAAATCAGAACGCCACCGGCCCATATTTTCTTAATGCCAGCCACAGGACCTTCGCACAGGGCGAAAGCGACAGCTGCGGTATAGTACCCTTGATTCCCGGTGCCTTTCTTTCCTTTACCACCACCACCCCCACTTTTGCCACCACCACCGCCCTTACCGCCGAATTTCCCCTGCGTGCCGCCGACGAGCTTTTTGTCGGTCGACCAGATGATATTGCCAGCAATACGCTGGACGCCATAAATCTGCGGAATTCCGGTACCCCAATCCGATGTCTGCACGGAAAGGTCAGAGATTTGATTGGCAGGGAGCTGTGGTTTTGCAGTAAGCGTTTCGTACAACGAATACGCCTCATAGGCGATCATCGCATACTGAATGATTGGGATAATGACAGCCATGTGTTCTAGTCCATCCAGGGTGAGCGGTAAACGCCCACCAGCCTGTTTTTGAGATCACCGGCCAGCGGTTGCCGCACAACGCGACCAAGCATGTAGAACGAATGCACGAATTCGCCATCCCCAATGCATAAACCGACATGAGAAGCCACGCGTCCGTACTTGAAGGCAAACACATCGCCCGGGCGAGCATCGCACAACTCCACCTTGCGAAAGCCGTGATGCATCAACACTTTGATCAAGACCTCTTCGTTCTGGTGCATGTGCCATTGCTGGCTGTAAGGGGGCGGAAAGTATGTTGGTGGCAGCGCGCCGAGTGCCTTGTAAATGCCGATGCACAGGCCAACGCAATCAGCGCCTTTGCCCTTGCAGGACTGATTGTGGTGAAACGGTGTCCCGACCCAAGCAACCGCTTCAGCAATCAATGCGCTCTCGGTAATCATCACATCCAGTTCCGTTGCGGGGTCAGGTCAGGGAATCCACCAAAGTTGACTACGTTGTTGAATTTGTACTGGCACGTCGCCACGCTCTTCGAGCATCCCGCTGACATGGTGAATGTGTCGCCAATGGCAGGCTCACGCCCAAGCGGCAACAGGAGGATGATATTGCCGCCTGAAACCGTCTTGATGACTGCCGACATTCCCATTGCCGCACCGCTGGTCATCGTGATGATGCCTTGAGCATAATAGTCGCCGTACAATGCCGGGAATCCACCGGTGCCATAAGTGCCATTGTCCTGCACCGACGTGCTTGTCGTATTGAGCAACAGCCCCTGCGCCGTGTTGCCATACAGGTTGTATGAGGATGCACCGGCAACGGGTGACCAGCTGATGGTGACAATCCCGCCACCCCCTACTGAGCCGCCCTGCTGCGGATTGTTGGTTTGCACCACAACCGATGCAATTGGACTTGTCGGCCCCTCATTGCCATTGACGATTGCGGATACCGAATAGCTGTAGGTGCCAGGCGGAAGATATTGGCCCAGCACATTTTGCTGGACCGTCAGAAGTGGAGCATTTGGGGTCTGTGGGGTAACCGCCAGATCCACACCCGGCACATTTGCCTGCCACGTCATCGGGTTGGTCATCCCAGTGATGGTGCCGCTCACCGTGTAATTCGCCAGATTGACCTGGCAGCCCCATACCCCTTGCGGGTCGAGCGTTGAGCCGAATTGATGCCGGCAATTCGGGGTGGTGTAGACCCCCAGCGGACGCTGCAGCATCCACAGGGTGGATTGCACGTCTGCCTGGAATCCATCCTGTGTGCTGGTCACTGTCGCCAGCTGGCCAGCGAACATTGGTAGAATGCCGTATTGTGGGTTATGCCATGACATGATTCCGATCTGAATCGAGCAGTTGTCGTATATCCCTGCCACAACATCCGATTCCTGGATGACAGGAAGCCATGCGGCTCGGATTTGAGATGTTCCAACTTGTGCGTTGTTCGTGATGACCAGCTTGATCCCCGTCAGGCCGGCAGCCGGCATGTAGGTCTCACCCCCCGAAGTAAGCGCAACATCATTGTCTGTATAACGCAGCACCGTTCCATCGGTGCGCGTGACGGTCATGACCGAACAAATGGTTCCAGACTGGATGTCTGCGGCCAGATTCGAATTCAGCGCTTTCACTCGAACACCTCGATCAACCGGATTTTGTCCATGCCAGCCGACGCAAGGGATGGATTTACCGCGTTGCGCAATGCGTATGCGGCCATCGAATCAAACCGTGCGCAGAGCTGATATGCCCCATTCGCAACCACTGATGTGCCGTATGCTGGACAGGACTCAACCGGATAGACCAGTGTGGGCGTCCCATTGATGACTTCAACCGTGTAGCCGGTCGGCGTCAATCCAAGTGCTCCGGCATGAAAAATCGGATGCAGGATACCTGCGACGGTAATCAGCAACGGATAATTTGTAGTGCCGGTCGTATTTGTGGTTGGAGCCGCTACACCCTGTAGCGCAGCCCCCGTGTCAGTATATGTGAGTGCAGTCCCAACATCAGCGAGCAGATAGTGGCCAGTGGAAACACGGCCATACACCCGATAGCCAGATGCACCAGAAACGGCTGACCAGTTGACGAAGATTGAACCGGTTGTGCTTGTGGTGATTGATGCTACGGTGCTCAGTATCGTTTCACCCTGCGCATTGTACGCAGTGACACCATAGTAATAGGTTGCAGCAACAAGCGTGCCGCCGGAGATCGTCGAAAGTGTGGGTGTGGCTGGAGCACTGATCTGGGTGCCAACCCCAAGCACCTGGTTGGTGACCGAATTATGCTCAGGATCTGTGTACAGGAAGCTCGAAAACGTGCCTCCCATTTCGTTATAAAACGCGAGCAGTGTTTCTTTATCCTGCCAGGTCAATTCACGCGCAGGAATTTCCCACGCCAGGCGTGCAAACTTGAACCGTAGCACCCGGTACTCATAAGCCGAGTTCTGCACCACCTTCACCGGGATATCGCTTGTCACCTTCGTGTCGCGGAACCGGTTACCGTACTGCAGCGATGGGAATGTCTGGCCGCTGAACCCCATTACAACGACCCCCCAAGGTTCAAATTGGCATTCGTCGCGCCAAGCATCGAGGCGAGTTCACGCTTGATACCAACCATCGCGCCCATGACCGATTGCGAATCCATTGCGTGGATGTTCATGTTGACGGTATGCCCTTGCGCAGCAAACTTCCCTGACCGGATGGCTTCTGCGCCCGCTGCCGGGATGATCATTTCGCCCTTGTGGATGTTGGCTACCATATCATTGGGGATGTTGTCGGCACCAACCGCAAAGCTGGAAAGCAAGCTGCCAATCAAGCTCATAAACCCACCCGAAGCGGCACCCGAAGAAGCTGACGCCATCCCGGCGTCCTGCGCGGCCAGCATCGCCGTCTGCGCTGATCCGACATTTGTGCCGTACTGCATGGCAGTCGACAGATTCCCGAACATCGAACCAATGCCGGATGCCGCTTGTGAAAACGCACCTGATGCATTCCCACCCAGCAACGAGCCGAGGAATGTACCAGTACCTTGCGCTGCTGATCCGACCACCCCGGTGATGCCTGACAAGGAAGCCCCGAGGCTTTGAGATAGTGCTTGCGCCATTGTTTGGCTGATAGCAGAGTTCATCCCGGCCAGCAGCGCATTGTTGAGTTGCGCACCCATCAGGCGCCAACTCTCATTGCCGCGCATGATGTTTGAGAACATCTTCTGAAAGCCACCCTGAATGGTGTTTTGCACGTCCCCCTGAAATTGGGTAATGGTCTGACCAAGGGCCTGAAAGCTGGCAATCGTCGCATCAATTGCACCAGTGGTCTGTCCAAGCGCTTGTTCCAGATCGCGCACATGCTGCGCAGCATTCATCAGACCTGGTGCCGCGTTTCGTTGTTGAGCAATTGTCTGGTCTGTTCCTTGAATTTTTGTCAATTGGCCAGCCTGCACCTGGGCTGCCGTCACCTTTTCTTTTTCACGCAGGGCGGTCTGCAGATCAGCCAGCACTTTTTTTGCCTGGGCCAGTTCTGATTCCAGCCCGAGCCGGTTGCCGAGCGCATCGGCCTGATTGGCAAGCGCAGCGTAATGCGGGTTTCCGCTCGCGCGCAGCTGCTGTGCATACCCGGCATATTTGTCCCGAATGGCCTGCGCCGGGTTTCCGTTCTTGGCAGAGGCAGCAGCGATCTTGTCGGCAATTGCCTTGAGCGCATCGGCGGCTTTCTTGTCCGCCTCGATCATCGGAGCCAGCTCTTTGCCTGCTTGCCCATGTGCGCGTTGCGCTTCGTCGACAAAGAGCGAGAGTGGGTCAATGCTGGCATGTCTGCGCCGAGCATGGGTCACTGGCGAAGATGCCGGAAGTGTCGGAAACAGCACCTGCGATGAGGCACCGCTTTGCGATGACCCGTGCGCAACGGGTGGGGATCCCCACCCGCCGGCAGCACTGACGCCGAAATTATTTGATACGCCAGCCATCGGATGGGTTGCCACGTACCGCTGCCGCATCGCAGCCATTTGCTGATCTTCGTTTGCGCTGGCATCTTTCGAATACAGCAACATCCCGAGACCAGCAAAAACCCGCATGAATACCGATTTCAGAAGCCCCAAAAGCGCTTCACCAATCATCGGAATCCATGGTTGAAATGCCGCTACCAGTTCCGCGCCGGCGGTTGTGATTCTGGTGGCCACGCCAAAGATCGCCGTTACGACACCGGCCAACGCCGCACCAGCACCCCTGAAGATGCTCAGCAATCCACCAATCGCCGATCCAAGCTTCACAAACACAGACAACGCAAGGAAGGCCGAAATAGCAGCCCCGAACAGCGTGACAGCCGCAGTGATATGAGGGAAGGCTCGCGCCAATCCGCTCACTCCGGTGATGGCACTGTTGATGATTTCCACAAACCGGGTGAGCGCCGGCAAGATCGATTGCCCAATGGCAATTTTCAGATTGTCGAGCGCCGCATGGAACTGATCAAGTTTGCCCTGCGTCGAGTTGGCGTTGTTCTGGTACTGGCCGGCATTCGTGCGCGTCTGGTTGATGACGCCAGCATCCTTCTCAAGCAATCCCTGCTGCGTGGCCATCGTCGCCGCAATGTTCGCCGCGTTTCGATTGCCGAACAGATGCGCCAGCGCTTGATCAACCTGTTCCGCGTTGGTGGTATCAACACCTGACCGCTTGAGCGCGGGCACCAGATAGGTCTGCACCCATTCATACGGATTGCGCATGAACATATCGGCACCGGCAATACCGCCGGCCTGAACGCCCTTGAGCGTGCCGACCTTGTTCCACACCATCTTGGACGGATCGAGCAGCCCCATCTTCCCCCACTCAGGGAGCGCCGACTGCTTGATCACGCCGCCGACGATCGCTTGCTGCAAGCTGGTGAGCGCGGTGCCTACCTGGCCGGCATTCCCACCGCCGCCCATGGTGCGTTCGATCAGGCTGGCAAAAATCGGCATGAACTGATCGCTCAGGGTAAGCCCCAGGCCACCCTTTGCGTAGTTGATGTTGCCGAGCAGTTGGCGAGGCCCGACCCTTCCCTGGGTTGCCGCCATGATCTGGCTGAACACGTCCAGTTCGCGTTGCATCGCAGCCGGGTTCATCGTGACGCCGCGCTGTTCCAATGCCTTGGCCACGAGCAGCATGCTTTGCTCGGACATGTGGCCGGATGGATTGGCCCGCTGCATGTTGTAGATGGCCTGAGCGAACGGCTGCATCATGCGGACGGCATCTGCAACCGATCCGGTAGCGTTCACCAGGTCGATGCCCATGGACAGCGTTTGCTGCCTGCTCATTTGTGGGAGCGCGCCAGCGGTTCGGTTGGCTGCTGCAGTCAGGGCAGATGTTCCTGCTGCACCGATGTTCAGGTTGGCCAGTCGCGTTTGCGTGTTCTGGTACTGTACCGCAGACGAGGCGGATGCTTTGATGCCCTGTTCAATCTTGACGGCAGCCCACAGCTTCGCCAGGTCTCTCAGACCGGAACCAAGCGTTGCCACTTCCTCCTGCGCAGCCCGGCTCTTTGCTGCCATGCCGCTGATGGCGTTGCCAGCCGATTCAATGCCCGCAGTTGCGGTAGTAGCGGATTCACCGAGGCCACTGATGGATGTCTGAACAGCTGTCAGACGCTCATCAAGATTGCCGAGACGCCGAGACATTGAAGACAAGGCGCTACTGATCGCCTTCAGGCCGTCGAGCGCACCAGATGACGCAAACGCGCTGTTCAGCGTGACCCCTACCTTTGCCGCAGCCGCTTCAAATGCCGACAGCCTGTCCGATACTCCTGCTACAATCGGATCGATCGCGCGCAACCTGTCAATGAACGCGGAAAGTCGCGGACTCGCCAGGTCTTCGAGCGTCAACCGCATCGAAGCTTGCATATCAGCCATGAATCGACCTTTTGGAGTAAATTATGAAACAACTGTTGGTATTGCTTGTCGTCATCATCGGATTGATGCTCTCTGGATGTGCCGACAATATCGTGTCGCCGGAACTGAATTCAGAAGCGCATGTGCCGCTGACCTGCGCGAACAAACAACAGTGCGATCTGTATTGGTCCCGAGTGCAAATCTGGATTTCTGACCACAGCTTTTTCAGAATTCAAACGGTAACCGATACCGTGCTGAACACTTACGGGCCGGATCAGTACAATCACATCAGCTGGCAGCTCGCGCGCATTCCTAACGCTGATGGATCAGCCAGAATCAAGATCAATCCGAATTGTGACATTCAAATCTTGTGCGTCAAACAGGTATATCAGGACGTTGTTTCGCTCAAGGAATACGTCCGCAGCGGATCGTGATCTATTCGGTGAGTTCTCGCATCCGTGCAGAAATGTCTTCACCAAATGACGCGGCGATTGCCAGACCGACCGCATGCACCTGAGCCGCTGTCTTGCGCTTGGACACCCTGTGCGCGGATCTGATAAAAAGCTTGATCTGCGACAGGGTGTACCCTTGGATATCATTCCACAAGTGGCCGTTGTCAATCAGGATTGCGGCAACGTCTCCCCATCCTGCGCTTGCGCTTGACTGCCCCCCACCAGCGGGAGCAGTTTCCGCACGAAAAAATCAGCGTTCACCTCGACGAACGCACGCAGGAGCACGACGCCATCCTCGGTGCTCATGTCATCGAACCACGACCGTTCCTTTTTGATTCCCCACGCCAGAAGTGCCAGCACATCCTCACCCGCATTTGCCAGCAGATCGACCCAGCCGGATAGTTGGCCAGAAATTCCATCAGTGGCGTTGACACCGGATGCAGCCAGTGCTCTTGTGATCGGTGCAAGCAGCTGGATCGCTTTCGGCAACTGTCCGAAGGTAAAGGGCATCAGATGAATTTCTTCACCTTTGACTGCCACCATGGCTGGAACGGGAAACAGCACATTCAGATCATCAGCCATGAGTCATCACGCCTTCGCAAAGAGACCGTAGGGAACGCCATCGGTTGCGGTGGCATCGTAGAGAATCGCGCCGTCCAGTTCCAGGATGCCCTCCTTCTTGTCGATGAGAGACAGCGCCTTGGTAAAGTCAAGCTTGGCGCGCTTGATGAGCACAGGAACGGCAGAGAAAGTCGAGCCGTTGGGGTTCGCCACGTTCAGACCGTTGAACATCAGCGACACTTCCGGCGATGGTGTGGACAGCATGTTGATCGCTCCGTTGTTCGCGCCATAGCTGTAACCAGCCGTCAGATAGATGGGGCAGCTCGTACCATACAAACCACCGGTGACGAATTTGGAGGTGCCAGTATTGAGCAGCGTGATCTGACCATAGGTGGCGTTGTAGCTGAAATCGGTTCCCGCAATCAGAGAATAGGGCGTCACAGCAGCCGTGGCAGTCGCTGCAGTGGTAAAGCCGCCCCCCGTCAGTGTGACGGTCGGGGCAGTCGTGTAGCCTTCGCCGGGGTTGTCCAGCACGATCGCCAGCGTACTGCCCGACAGCACGGCATGGCCGAGAGCCTGAACGCCGCCTGCGGGAGGTGCCGAGAACGTAACGCTCGGTGCCGTGGTGTAGCCGGTGCCCTGCGTGATCGTGATGCTGGTGACGGAGCCGGTCGCGGTGGCCAGCGTCGGAGCTGCCGTCAGGCCAAAATTTGCCAGGCGAGACATTCCACCGTCCGCATACGCAGTCACAGCCTCGCCAGATACAGTGCCGCCAGCATTCGCGCCTGAGTTGGAACCAAACAGCGCGAGCGCCAGGTTCTTCATCGACCAGATCGGCAGCTGCAGCTTGAAGTCGAGTGGGATGGAAACTGGGGCGTGCAGAGCGACACCGCCGAAGCCGGTGACGTTTTCCTCGACCTCGACGGTCTTCTGTTTCGACGTGATTTGCAGGCTCTGCGTGTCACCGAAATACTGGTAACCGCCGATGATCGGGCCGTTCGTTTGGCGCGGAGCATAGAAGCATTGGCCCTGGCCAATGTAATAAGTCAGGTCGGAAGCTGCAGCCATTTGACACCTCGTGATAAAGAGCGCCGGGTAGCGCGATGGGAATAAAAAAAGCCACCCGAAGGTGGCTGTGAAGGGGCGCTGGTCGCCGAAATCAGAACATTGCGTTCGCAGAAAAAAACAATGGGTAGATCATACGGTCTGGATTGAATGCTGCCAGATCAGTGGCATCCCAATACCAGCGGCTACCGCTGGGTGCAGTTGTGCCCTGAATGGTCTTGATGACCGATTGCAGTAGCGGTAATTGAGTGCCGATCTGGCTGGATGTTGGGAGATAAACAACCACCACATACGTGAGCAACGCATTCGTATTGAGCGATGGCAATGCAGATTGCGCGTCATGCGTGTTCTTCGCACGCTTGAATAATATCCATGCGGCTGGCAGCGTGATCTTCGTCATGCCAGGGTCAGGAATGGTCCCACCAATCGCCATGCCGCATGAATTGGCAAGTGCCGGAATGCTCTGTACCTTGGTCAGCAAATCCTGAGCGCACTCAGCGAGCATCGGTCACCTGCTCATCATCGATTTCAAGCGCGCTGTTGATTTTCTTCCGATGCGCGATGATCGCATCCACCTCCATCACGCGGATGGCGTTCGCAGTCTCGATGAGCCAGTCTGCGATATCATCCGGCAGATGGACTGTGACACCAGCTGGATATGTGATGCCGGCGTGTGTGTGCTGTCGATCAAGCCTGACCTCTTTCATGTTGCGCTCCCATACTCAATAAATGCGGTCAACCATCCAGCGTATTCGGGTAGTGTTTCGGCATCCCATCCCAAAAATGGCCGCGCATCCATGATGTCGGTGCCATCTTGCAGATCGATCGCGTAATCGACATCGCTGCCGATCAGGACACCAGACGCGCTGACCTCAACGCCAAGGCTATGCAGCAACGTGCCGGTATCCCACAGCAACCCCTGCGCGGTGTTCCCTTTTTCAGCGCGCTCCCGCTGCGTGCGTGCTCGCCACGGTTGCCACGGCTCATGATCCGAGCCAATCTTCGTGCCGATGATGCGCTGCTGCGCTTCCAACAGTTCAGCCGCACCGATGCGCTCCATCACTGGGGATGTGTCGTGCATCCGTGCCACCATTTCGGCAAGCGACGCGATGACCGAACTAAAGTCAGCTTCAAGCATCTGGCGCATATGGCGTACAGAACAGACGCCATCCAAGCGGCGAGAACACCGCAGCCACAGCCTTCCAAGTACGCTGCCCATCCGTCACATAATCACCATCTTGCGGTGTGAACGAAGTATTTCCTGGCTGCAGAAAAATGATCCATTCCGGCAATGGTGCGGAGCTGTTGCTCGATGCCTGAAAGCCCAGCGGTGCGGAAAATCCCTTGTCCCGCTTGAACTGGATCGATGCAGGCACATTCGTAGCGACAGTCGTCATCGTCTGCGCCATACCGTCCGCAGTCTGCGTGAGCACAGACAGGCGGTTGATGGTGACGGTTTGCGGGTACAGGAAGCTCACGCCATCACCTGCACGCGATATGGTTCCAGCAACTGTTTGGTATCGTCATCGATTAAGAGGCTGTTGACGTTGTTCCCGATTTTTTGAAACCGCGTCAGCGCCGTGTCTCCGGATTTGAATGATTGGACGGTGCCTGGCAAACCAGCAAGCGCGGTTTCTGAATTCACAATATTTGCGCACGCCTGCTTGATCTCATAGGGCAGTGTGGCATACGTCCAGCCAGCCACATACCAGATGCGCACCTCGGTGTAATATGCGAGCAGGATGCCAGCGGGAACCCAGATGTCGCCGGTCTGAGGGTCGATACTGTTGGCTTGCGGTGTCCATGTCTCCCATGCCGGTGGCCCCCCAAATTTCGACATCACAGCCAGCAAATTGTATGTATCGATGCTGCCGATTGCATCGTCGCCCCGCCGCATGTAGCCGTAGCGCCCAACACCAGACAGGACGTTTGCGACCGGCGTGCGTGACACCCTCGTAATTGGCCTGTTCTGCGGCATGATCCGCTTTTCATTGATCACGAGTCCGCCAGCTAGAATCGCCCCTACAGCATGTGCAAAATTGGCTTGATAGAAGACGATCTGATTGCCGGTGATGCTGACCACCTTGAGCGCTTCCGTGACAGCCGGAGCCGCGATATCAATCACATATACATCGCCGACCTGGATCATGGTAGTGGGGCCAGCAACCGTTACAACGACATTTGTGCCAGGTGTGATGGCGGTTGCAGCAGTCAGGGTGATGCTTGGCTGTAATCCGACCATGTAACATGGATTGCCGCTGGCATCTGGCGTCCAGATCAATCCTTCGCGCCGACCTGTGTACGCATCAATCTGTGCGCTGGCGCGCTGAATCTGATCTGGCGTTGCGTTTGGTACTCCGAACGCCGCGAGATCGGCATTTTGCAGGTAGTTTGGCACTTATCGGCTCTGAAACAGCAGTCCGACGTTGGTCAGTGTGCCGCCTGCAATCGCCACAGTGAACGACTGGAAAGGTGCGCCATCATTGACATTCAGAACGTTTGCGGTAGCAGCCGCAAGCGATACGGTCAGCGCCGGTCCTTGCGTGATCGTGCCGGCAGCATCCAGATAACGCTGCACGGTGATCGATCCGGTGGTTGAGCTGGTAGCACCAACCGCGAGCTTGGGATAACCCCCAGACAGCAACAACGGGCTTGTGCCGGGAGCGTTCAGGCCCAATTCAGCAGCGGTCAGGAACACCTGACACAACGGTCCAGTATCTGCCGCAACGTGTACGTTCCCTTGCGAGGTTTCAAGCATTGTCGTAGCCCTCAACAGTCCGCACGCATGGCGGAAGCAGCAAAGCGGTTGTCTGTGCCAGCCCCTTATCGATCATGTACTGACCGAGGTTGTCAGGAACTTCGGCGACACCCGCCATGAAAACAATCTGGAACAGGCGCGGACGCCTGTCGCCATCCAGCCAGTCGCTGATCGGGTAATCGTTGCCCGGCTGGATGAATACAATGTGACGCTGAATATCAGCGTCCCAAGGTCGATGCACCAGCATATTACGGGCGCTGGATGGCAACGGTTGCGTGTGCGTAAGTGGCCGACTTGGCAATGATCGCGTCAAACTTCACGCCAACGTATTGGCCGCTGAGGTTGCCCGTCAGACCCAGCTGGAACAGCAGCGGGTTCGGGTTTTCGGTCTCGCCCGACACATACGGCATTTCAACCAGATCCTCGGTCAGAATCACGGCAAAATAGTTTTTGTTGCCTGCAGGAGGGGCAGAGAAACCGTAAGCGGCAGCCGTGGCGGCCGGCAGGAATGCATCCCCGATGATCGGCAGTTCGCCGGCTTGGGTGCTGAGCGACTTGACTTTGACGCCAGCAACCACCTCCACTTCGTTGAGCGTGACCATGGCAGCCTTGGCCTCGCGGTCGATGTAGTCGCCCAGGATGGGGTTGACGTAGATTGCGGTCGGCTTGACCAAATAGCTGGGGTTGCCAACCAGGCTTGCCACAGCGGCCTTGAGAGTGTCGATTGCGGACACACCAGGAGCGGCGGTGAACTGGGTGGTGATCTGCGTGAGCAGCCCAACGTACTGATTGGTGGTCGGAGTGGACAGGCTCGTGTCGGTACCATTCCAGACAGCTTGAGCGCGGACGATGTTGATACCGTTGATGATATCCTCGATGTCCTTGGCCACGACGCTGGCAAAGCGCTTCTGTTGCTGGGTCACCATTTTGTCAAACAGCGCGATGTTGGACTGGTTGACCACGGCTTTGATAAATGCCGAGCGCTCAACCCGGGTGGGGGATGCGGGAGTCGGCGAGATTGCCGCGCCGCCCTGGCCACCGGTATTACCGAACGCGCCAGTGGCAATTGCGGTTTGTTCGAAGTAACGGTGCGGCTGGCCGGTCGCCGGCTCTTCCTTGAATCGTTGCAGCGCGACGGAGCGACGCCGCACAATGTCTTCAATGACCGGCTCGTATTCGTTGATTTCGATTGCACCAGTGCCGAGATAATCGGCAGCCGCTTGCAGGCTCATCATTTGTGCTTGGGGCATTTTCAATCCTTTCAGGCAAAATAAAAAAGCCGCCCGAAGGCGGCTTAGTGCGGATGGTGTGGGGTGGTGTAGTTAGCCGGAGATCCCGGCGCGGGCCATCACGAGTTCGGTCAGGCGACGATGGGTGCTGGCACCAGACGCTTTCAGATCGGTGTCGATCTTGCGATAATCGGTAGTGCTGCCGGCAGACAGCGCGGCTTTAGTGGATGGCACATCGCTGCCGGATGCCGTTTTGCGATCAGGAGCCGAGGCAGCAGCAAATGCCGCCGCTTTCAGGCTCGCGATTTCGGTTTTCAAAGCCGCCACTTCGTCGCTCTTTTCGGTGCTGGCGTCAAGCCAGTCATGATCGTTCCAGATGTGCGGCAATTTGCCCATGACGGCTTCCGCCTCCATCTTGTCCGCCATGCGCCGCAGATGCGCGACATGACCGCGTTTTTCATGGCCACCCATGCCATCCTTTTCCAGCTCTTCGGCTGCGGCGCGGATACGGTCCGCGTGCGGCTTGACCTTGTGCAGGACGCTCGATGCCTCAATACGGCCGGTGCTGGCCTTCAGTTGCGCGACATCCGCAGCGAGCGGGTCGGTGGCCTTTTTTACTGCGGCTTCGATTGCCGCCATCAGTTCTTGCATGTCCATCTGGTCGATCTCCATAGTGATGTCAGCGGCAGCCGACAGGGTTGTGCTGGTATAAGCGGCCTTGTTCTTGTACAAGATCGCCGCACCGGTAAATATGCATTCAGTGACCTCGATTGGGTCGGCCTTCCAGTCATTGACGGCAACCTGCGCCTCGTAGGAAAAACCGAGTTCCGCTTTCTTGTCCTGAATCTCCTTGACAACCAAGGGGAAGTCCGCGCCGTACAGAAACCCCTCGATCTGCACAGCGTCCCCCACGATTGTGGCGGTGGTCATGATGCCGATCTTTTTGTGCGGGTCATGCCCGGAGAGTGTCGGCTCATAATCAACGCCCATGCCCAGGAGGGACGCCAGCGCTTTATCCGCAACGTCTTTGGGGATCAGGACGCGCTTGCCTTGAGCACCACCTACCGGGTTGTCGGATGCCTGGTCCACGCGAGTCAGCACGCCCGAGAAAGGCACGCGGTTCGGATGGTCCGGCACAGCAGGCACATCCAGGGCCATAGCTTCAAACCGCATCGCCATCAAGCCGCCGTCACGTTCAGCCGCCGGTTGCATGTCGAGCCGCGCGGATTTGTGTGCCTTCCAGCCGTCCGTATTGATGCCCATCTCTTCGGCTTTGCGCAAAATGCGCCTGCGGGCTTCCGCACGCTCTGGATCGCTCAGACCCTTGGTGTAGTCGAGCATGTCCCAAGCCATGCGCACGTGAGTTTCGTCCGTGATCGGGAGCGCGCGCTTGGCAGGTACGGCAAAATCCGCATCGGTAAGCGCGTTCCGTTGTTTTGTGTCCATGTGCCCGCTTTCAGAGCGCCTTGATGCGCTCAACGATAAACGACAATTCGGATGACAGATGCCCTTCCACACTGACGGCGCGCGCCTTGAGATCGTGGAGTGCGACCAGAATGGCAGAGATTGCGGCGTGCTCGGCAGAGGATTCCGATACCGAAGCAATCGACTGATAGAGCGCCTCGGTCAGTGCGTTGCTCGTATCTTCGCCAGGTGTTTGCGCCGGCGCACCGGTCGCGGTTTTTGAGGGCCGCGCCATTACGCGACCACCAGAACGTCGAACGTGCCTGCAGCCAGCGTATTCGTCGCCAGGCGCGGGGTGAGGGTAACGCTGAATCCGTTGGACGTTTTGGCCGACACGTACCACGTTGCGTCCTGGCCCGGGTTGACCACCACCACATAGCTGGGCGGCAGTTCATTGCCAAAGCTCACCGCAACCGTGACAGCAGCGCCAGCGCTTCCGCCAGCGGCGTTTGCAACGCCTTCCTGCACGCCGAGGATGGTGCGGTCATAGCGGGCCGGCATATCGCCAATCGGGCGTTCGATGGTGTGATGGATCATGATGTCTCCTCAGAATGGGTCAAATCGGCATCTGCCGCAGGTGGTGATACATTTTTCGCGCCAGCAATGGCAATCTGCACGTCAGCGTATGTGCGGTCAGCCCATTCAGATTTCAGCGGTTTCATGCCAAGCCGTTCGCGCTGTTCGTTCGGTGTGATCAGATTGTTCTGGTAGTACTCACGGTAAATTTCCGCCGTCGCCTTTTCATCCTCGCGATCAAGGCCGATAAAACGGAACTGGATGTGCGGCATTTTCAACCGGCCGTGCAGGATGTCTCGATTGATGTGCGACTGGATCATGCGGGCCATCGGGATGATGGCCGTGTCCCAGTCCCGATCTTCGGTCACTTCTGCGGTCGAGCGGTTGACATCATGCTCGATGCCCAGATTCATGGGGCTGATTGAGAATGCGGTAGCAATCTCCCGGATCAGGAATTCTTGCCACCTCAGGTAGAGTGCCTCATCGCCGCCGGCGTGCAATTTAAGCACGTCAGGCTTTGTGTCGCCGCCCAGCAACGGTGTCTGGCCCTGGCCTTCCACCTCGTTGCGCCAAAAATTGCGGAAGATATCGATCTTGTCTTGGGTGGCATTACCAACGTAGATCAGGTTCTGCGGCTGTGCGTTGCTCGCCAGATTGGCGGCGAATCTTCCAACACCAAGTTTCCAGCTGATCGTATCGTAGGCGATTTCGAGCGCGCCATAGCCGTATGGCGTCTCACTCGTTGCGTTCATCCGAACATACACAATGTCCTGCGCTTCGAGCTTGCGAGCATTAACGTCCGACATAATCGATGCGCCGGTGTACCCCTCCGACTGGACGAACCGGACGCTGTTCGGCTGGCCGTCCCACTTAACTACCGGACGAATCGTAGTTGCATCAACTGGCCACAACCACACTGGCCGCGCAGGATTGGAGGATACCGCCTGTTCCAGCACGCCTGCGCCAGTGACCAGTATGTCCTCGACCAGTTGGCCGACAAGTGCACTAAACGAGTCCTGGTTGTTAGGGGACGACAGACACATTGTCAACGCATCTGCAGCGGCTTGGGCTGCTGCGCCATTGGTTGTTGGCACAATCTCCCAGCCAAGCGATTCAATCGGCTGCCGAATGGCATTGATCGCGCGCCGCGCATAGACCGTGCGGCTGAAATATCGCAGATTTGCCGGTGTGGGCTTCGGGGTGCCGAATGCCCGATTCTGGCCGATCATGGACACGAGCTTCGGGTACGCCAGCGTTTCGCGTTCCGGCGACACGCGGCTTTTGCGCTTCGCGGAAGCGGCTCCGAAGCGGAAAAAATCGAACAGTCCCATGCGCAACAGCCTTAAAAAACGATGGATGATGCGGTATCAAGCATCAATGCCGTCAGCGCCCAGACCAGCGCGTCCATACGATTGGGTGACCGCTGCGCAATGGTCGGGTCATATTGACAGCATTCATCCTCAAGTTTCGGCAGCATCCCCACATGAGACACACGCCCCTGCTCATACAGTGCCGCTACGGGTTCAGCGCGGCTGAATTTGCCCACCCGCGCATGCACTCGCTGATAGCTGATGTTCGGATCAATGCCACGCAACACGGCTTCAATCAGATCGCCGCCGTTATTGCCTTCAGCGACAATCCTGTCGGCCTGGTAATGGTGGTACACCTGGACTGCCACGCGACCCCATTCGGTCACGCTATCCCGCATCGTGAGGTCTTCGAGAACATACCCACGCCCATCTTCGCCCAGCCCCGCAACAACGATGCCGGTCTCATCAGATCCTTCGGAATGCGTTACAGCCGGGTCAATGCCAATCACAATGCGCCGCAACGGCGGGGCGCTTGGCACTCGCGTCGAGTCGAACATTGAATACCGCCAAAGCGCACCCGGATTGTCATCGAGGACTTCTGCCTCCAGCTCCTGACGCCCGAGACGCGTGCCCTCGTACTTTGCTTTGATCGCGGACAAAAATGCCGGTGCCAAGTTAGCCGCATTGTCCAATGTCCGACCGCGCGTCATGACAGTACGGGGATCAGCGATCAGCTCGCGCAACTGTTTTGTGGGGCGTGGTGTTGTCGATACAACCTGACGTGGATGCTTCCCCAGGCGCAACCCGAATTGCAGCTGGTCCCACGTTTCGGCGTACTTCCAGGCGCACAATTCGTCTGCCCACGCCAAATCATGTTGCGGCCCGCGCAATCGGTCTGGCTCTTCCGCGGAAAATGTCGTTGCGATTGCGCCTGTGTGAAACGTGATGCGGCGCTTGCTCGGCTCGTAGACCGGTCGCTGACCGGGCGGAAATATCGACAATAAACCGGATTCGCCCTCAACCATCGTGTCACGCACATCCGCTGCAGTCGGCCCGACGAGTGCAATGCGTGATGCAGCCTTGTCTTCGACCTGCATGCGCACCCACTCTGCGGCTGTTCTGGTCTTACCAAACCCGCGCCCAGCCAGCAATAGCCAAGTCGTCCATTCTCCCGATGGCGGCAGCTGGTCATCACGCGCCAACAGCTCGCGCCAGTCATTCGCAAGAGCTTCGATTTCCTGCTGCGGCCACGTCGCCATATCAGCGTCGAGTGCGCACCGCTCAGCTGGCGACATCGCCGCAATTCGGTCGCGCAGGCGCATCACGGCACCTTGGGGATGCGCTTCAATACCGATGCCAGTCGCTCTCTTGCCTCCACAACCACATCCACTTTAACTGGGGGAGTCTCCTGCAGCCAACCCATGATCTTGCCCAGTGTCTCTCCAGCCTTCTGCTGGCTGTGCATGACGACTTCCTCGCCATCCTTCGTGCGCTTGTATCCGGCCAGCAGCGTTACCGCCTCGGGCGAGAGGTCGCTAGAATCTCGGATGATAACGCGCCCATATCCTTCACCGCCGCACTCGGGACAGTCTGGATGTGGTGGCCGGCTGCGCACGTACCCGATGCCGCCTGATTCATCTGGTGCCCGTTTGCCGTCTTCGATCGCTTTTTTCTGCGCTTCAAACAATTCGGCCTCCGTCCACTGGTAGGCGTGGTTGACGCCCCAACAATGGCGGCAATTCCCGCGCCTGTATTCGACCAGATCGCGGGGGTCGGCGACGAACATCTGGCGCCATCGGGTCAGAAACTCGTCGCGCGTCATTTCGAGCTTCGCCTCGACCTTGACTCGCTCGGCGTCGATGGCCGAAGCGACCGGAGTTTTCCGTAGCAACTGTCGTCCGATGTCTTCGGCTGTTTTTGCGCTGTATCCTGCCCGGATGGCGGCCTGCGTTGCGTTGCCGTCCTTCATGTACTCAAGCACAAACAGGCGCTGCTTGAGCGTCAATTTTCCAGACGCACCGGCCCCCTGCACAGAAACCTTTTTCTGAGCTGGGAGATTTGTCATGATGGGATGGCTGGCGGAAAACAAAAAACCCGGCAGCTTTTCAGCTCCGGGTTACGTTTATTCAGGGCGAGCGCGCCCCGCACCATTACAATAACACGATTTTCAGATTATGCAAATTATTTTTCACGACAATCTTCTCGCTGCCTGGTCTAGCCAGGCTTGCAGTGTATACCGGCTGATGCCGATTGTTCGCGGCCTGCCGAAATACCAATGCGTGACAGCCTTGCGAAGCTGGATTGGCATTGCCAGAACTAGGCGCTCCACCAGCACCGCGTCTTTCTCGTCCACCGGAAAATCCGCTTCTGATCCATCCCAGGTATCCCCTGCTTCTGGCAGGTATTCGCCGCAGATCGCAGCTTTGCGCGGATAGAAATGTGAACAGATCTCAGCAATCTCGCCACGCCGTCCCCATCGCGCCCAATTGTCCAGGCGCGCCATGCCAATCTGTGTATCCGTCTGACAAATAATTTTAACCTGCTTTGGCATTAGCATGCGACTCCTCCTGATATTTCTTGCAACGCTTCCCGTGCGGTTTTCCCTTGGTGCAGAACATCTGATCCTTGTCGCCGCGACGAAGCTGTAACTGCCAAACGCACCCAGCGCAGGTTCTGGCCTCTTGACTCAGCAACCACAGCAGCGGGTCACCGTATGCGCGTGCTGGCATGACCATTATTCCGATTCCCCGTCATCGTACTCAAACACCTGATGCGCCATGACCGATGCGCACACCCGGCTTTCACCGGCCAACATGATTTGATCATGCATCCAGTCGCAAAACTCGCAGATGGCCATGTGCCGTTGATCGGTCGGGATTTTCAAAAAATCGTGGATGGTTTCGATCTGGTGTTTCATGGGTTATCCTTTCAGGAGTTTCTCGATCCACTGAATCGCCTCACCGCTGTTTATGTGCGTGGATGTCACATGCAGCACGCGCCAGCCCATCAGCAGCGCCAGTGCGCCCTTCTCGCAATCCAAATCAATTCCACTTCCGCGCGCGTGCCGGCCCCGAATCCAGTGCCCTCCATCCACCTCGACCGCAAGGCTCTCCTGCTTCCACGCGAAGTCAAACCGGAACCTGCGTTGTGGGCAGAATTTCAACTCGCGCTCCGGCTCCGGTAATTTCACCGCGCGAATCTGGAACAGCAGCACGGATTCGAGCAAGCTGCTCATTTCAGCACCCCGTCATTGAGCATCTTGGAGATCGTTTCCATCACCCCTTCGTAGTGCGCCATCTTCACATCTCGCCACAGTCAGGATTGCGGCATTTTTTTGGTTTGGGGGATTTGGTCATTGCGCAGTCAGCCATGACGGTGAAAGAACCCGCTTGGTTGCGGCGTATGTGTTTGTTCTTCTCTCCTGTCCAACAATGGAATCAAGAACTGCTGATTTTGTTGCCACAGATAAATGATCTGCCATCAACCTAGCTTCATATTCCTTGGCTTTCAGGTTTGCCAATACCGAACCTTCGGCCTCGCTGACATACAGGTGGACATTGACGGGGCGTTTTTGCCCGAACCGCCAGCATCGGCGCACGGATTGGTAATAGCTCTCGTAGGAATCATTCACGCCGACGAAGGCCATGTAGGCGCAGGACTGGAAGTTCATGCCCCATCCGGCTATTTTTGGTTTTGTGATCAGCACTCGAATTCTACCGGCGGCAAAGTCCATTAGAGCCGTTTCCTTCGCGTCAATATCATCCGATCCGCGAATCTCCACTGCGCCTGGAATGGCGTCGGTCAGTGCATCGGCCTCGTCGTTCAATTCACACCATACAAGGAATTGTTCATCTGTTGCATTTACCTCAGCAGCGCATGCAGCCACACGCCCGGACATGCTTTGTTTTCTCGCGTGCCGCCGCTCCATCAACGATCCAGCCTCTACTGGGAAAAGACACCCTCTGGACTGCGCTTCAGATATGTCTGACTCCAGCATGTGCTCATGAATATTCAGAGGAGGCAATATCATGCGCGACCCATCAAACCCCAGATCAGATGGATTCCTGACCATTGCACCCCAGGATGCAACGAAGCGCCAAAATTGCTCCCGCGCATGCCCTTTGAGTCGCCATACTTGAGTTTTAGCGCCATCATGTACAAAGTATTCGGACAACATCTCGGATCTGGTGCAAATACCGAGAAACTCCGCATGCGTTCCGAGTTCCGTCCAGTCGTTTGGTGCCGGAGTTGCGGTTGCGCAGAGTTTATACGGAGTGCGTCCGAATGCATCCATCAGGGCTTGCAGGGTTTTTGCTGTGTGATGCTTGATAATACTGGATTCATCAAGCACAACCCCGATAAATCGCGTGGTGTTGAATAGATGCAAGCGGTCATAATTCGTGATACACAATCCCGGCTCAACATCGTCATCTGAACGGCAGAGTTTGATCGAGATGCCAACACTTGCGGCCTCTTGGACTGTCTGCGCAGCCACAGCAAGCGGTGCCAGCAACAATACGTTTCCGCCGGTTTCTCGGGAGACG
>JAEHJW020008391.1_pt1 | contig 26901 bp, 42 predicted proteins | sample 9271431 | NCBI WGS metagenome assembly JAEHJW02 | reverse complement strand
CGTCAACTACCCCGCCCTGAAGGGCGGAGCTTACAAGGCAGTACGTAAGCTGAGTTGACCAGGGAGCACGAGCGGTAACGTGCAGACGTTTGTAACGGGTCGGTAAGACGCACCGGCGAATGCTTCCTCAGTTCGCCGCTCTGCAAGGCCGGAATCATGCTGGGCAAAGGGAAAGGCCCGAAGGTTTCGGTCGCGTGTGTAAAAGCACGGAGCCGGTTACAGACATTTCCGAGGGGAGACGCCCGCAAGGGTGCGTTACAAGAGTCCGTAAGGACTTTGCAGTCTGCAAAAAGGTAAAGGAGGCGGTAATGGCGGTATTTGTACTCGACAGAAGGAAGAAACCGCTGATGCCGTGCTCGGAGAAACGGGCGCGGATATTACTGGAGCGGGGCCGGGCGCGGGTGCATCGCATCATGCCCTTTACGATTCGGCTGGTGGACCGGTTGCAGGCGGATTCCGTGCTGCAACCGCTGCGCCTCAAACTCGACCCCGGCAGCAAGACGACGGGCCTGGCGCTGGTGCGGGAAGCAGAGAAGGTGGATGCGACCACCGGCGAGGTGGTTCGCATGCTTACGGTGCTCATGCTGCTGGAACTGAAACATCGTGGCCAAGCCATCCGCGATGCGCTCACCAGCCGGAGCGCGTTCCGGCGGCGGCGGCGCGGGAATCTGCGCTATCGTCCCGCCCGCTTCGATAATCGCACAAAGCCGGAAGGCTGGCTGGCACCCAGCCTGCAACATCGGGTGGATACGGTGCTGGCATGGGTAAGGCGGTTGATGCGCTGGGCGCCCGTAACGGCGCTGTCGCAAGAGCTGGTGCGGTTTGACATGCAGGCGATTCAAAACCCTGAAATCTCCGGCACGGAGTACCAACAAGGCACCTTGGCAGGATACGAAATCCGGGAATATTTGCTGGAGAAATGGGGCCGGGAATGCGCGTATTGCGGCGCGGAACATACGCCGCTCGAAATAGACCACATCCACCCGAAATCAAAAGGTGGAAGCGACCGGGTGAGCAATCTCACCATCGCCTGTCACGACTGCAACCAGCGCAAAGGGTCCATGTTATTGACGGAGTTTTTGCGCAAAAACTCGGAACGCATCCGTAAAATACTGGCTCAGGCCAAGGCCCCATTAAAAGACGCCGCCGCCGTCAACAGCACCCGCTGGGCGCTGTACGGACGGCTCCAGGCAACCGGTCTGGACATGGAAGTCGCCAGCGGCGGCAGAACCAAATACAACCGGCAGCAGTTGCAGATACCGAAAGCGCATTGTCTCGATGCCGCCTGCGTGGGGCAGGTAGACACCATCGAGCAGTGGCAACAGCCTGTGCTTTCCATCAAAGCCACAGGACGCGGCAGCTATCAGCGCACGCGCCTGACGAAGCACGGTTTCCCGCGCGGGATATTGACCCGGAGCAAAAGCGTCTTCGGATTCCAGACCGGGGACATGGTCAAAGCCGTCGTCACCACTGGGACGAAAGCGGGCAATTACCTGGGCCGTGTCGCCATTCGCGCCAGTGGCAGCTTCAACATCCAGTCTGCGGAAGGACTGATTCAAGGCATATCTCATCGCTTCTGCACGCTGATTCAGCGTGCAGACGGCTACGGATATGCCCTCACCCCGATAGCATCGACACAAGGAGATGCGGGAATGGGGCGGTCTGTGACCGCCGCGCTATCCCTCCCCGGCCTGAACGCCGGGGTTTCCCGCGCAACTGCATGAATCAATACGCAAAACTGGCAGCATCCGGCGCACTGTTCGCCTCCCTGCTGTATTTGGTGCTCACCGGCAAGATGGCGGTTGGCGACTATCAGACTTTGGCCGTGGGCGCTCTTGGGGCGCTGGGAGGCTTTCATGCAGGATCTACGGTTAACTCTCAGGGTAACACGGCAAACCCTACTCAACCGCCCAAGGAGGGCTGAACGATGAAGCTGAAACTTTTACTTGCAGCACTCGCGACGCTGGCGTTGTCGGCGTGTGCGACCGGCCCCAACTCGGCGCAGGCCAATTATCAAAACACCTGTGCGGATTATCTCGGCCTCGATCGGGGCGTGTATGCCCTGGCCAAGGCGAACGTGCTGACCTATCCGCAGGTGGTGCAACTGGGCACCGTGGACGATTCAGTGTCGCCCCTGTGCATGCCCGGCGCTACCCCTTCCGCGAACAACACCGCCAAGATCGCGGCGGCCATCGCTACATTGACGGCCATCGAAGTGGCCCACGGAGTGAAACCATGAGCGCATCAGCAGAACAAGTCTTGCAGGATATTTCCCTCGCCGCATCCACGGCTGCCCCTGTTGCCGGTGCGGCGAGTCCGGCGGCTGGGCTGGTGCTGGCGCTGATTCCGGTGTTCTCCAGCATCCTGCAACAGGTGATCGCCGATCAGGTCAACGGCAATGCAACCACCGCGCAATTAGCCGCGCAGTGGGGAACGGTGACCAGCGGGATGCTGGCGACCCACACGGCCGTGCAGGCATTGGTGGCGGCTGAAGAAAAGGCGCATGCGGCCTCAGTGGCAACGGCTCCGGCTGCGTGACCAACGCCATCCTCGGCCTCTTGCTGACCCTGCATCTCGCCATCGTGCCCGTGTTCATGCCCAAAATATCGGGCATCCACAACGCGCAGATGGCCGTCACCGCAGCGCCGAGATGGCACCACATATTCCACACCGGCGAGCTTGAGCAGCCGGATGGGGCAATGATTTTGTATAAAGGAGAACTGCCGTGAATCAACCACCCGAACAGGAAACCACAGCCATCGAGGACCAGGAAGGCTTCCGGTCCCATGCGTACTGGGACCCCATCGGACAGGTATGGACCGTCGGCTACGGCCAAACGGGGCCAACGGTGACAGCATCCACCATCGTCACCCGGCAGGAAGCGGTCGCGTGGCTGGTCGCCGTGGAGGATAAGCTCATAATCGGACTGGAGACTGCATTGCCTTGGTCGGCGCGATTGTCACAACCGCGCTTCGGGGCGCTGGTGGATGCTGCTTACAATCTGGGCATGGATGGGCTTCTCGCTTTCCATGAGGCGCTTGATGCCATGCAGCGCGAAGACTGGGTCGGTGCCGTGCATGGCTTCGAGAATTCGCTCTGGTATCGACAGGTTCCGCACCGTGTGGATGCCATTAGCTATATGGTGATCTTTTCGGAGTGGATCGAAGACTATCCGAACGCCGATCAGTTGGCATTGCTGGCGCGGGCTTTGCATGGCTGACGATATAGACCGAGGCTGCGAACTGGAGGAGAAGTACCGAGAGGCTGCCCTCCAGCTACGCAAGCCGGAAGGACCGAAAGCGACCGGCTCTTGCTTGGAGTGCGGGGAGCCGGTCGAGGAGGTCGAGGGTTTTCATGCAGGTCCTCCCAGGATCATCCACGCGAGCGCGGCTTGGAGCGGGACTTGGGCATTGCCGAGGGCTTTGATGCGGTGTGCCCTGTCGGGAATCCCATCAACCACTCGACGAATTCCGGGTTCAACTGTCCACCATCCGATGCCATTACCGCATGATCCAGCCTGTCGTTCTCCCGACTGCGCCCATTCTTTCGCGTCAAGGCTGCCGGGCTGCTCCCCTTGCTGGCCGAGGAACACGGAGTCGGCCACATCCTCGCCCATGTCGCCAGCCCATCCCCGCTGTTCTGGCTCGCGCCCTTCCGGTTGTAGTTCCCGTTCACCGTTGGCGTCGGTACGTTCTGCAAGGCACCACCACCGATCACGGTAGTGCGGGGCACCGGCTGCCGATGCCGGTACACACGTCCACCGCGCATCATACCCGCGCGCGGCCAGGTCACCGAGAACGGTTCCAAGGAATTCGTTAGCAAGGATGGCTGCGACGTTCTCCATGAACAGGTATCTCGGTCGAACGATGTCAGCAATTCTGAGCACTTCCCGATAAAGTCCGCTTCTCGTGCCCTCTCCGACTCCGGCCTGATTCCCAGCGCGGCTAATGTCCGTACAAGGGAAGCCTGCATGCACAACTTCCACTCGTCCCGCGTATTCGGATGGATCGAACAGTCGGACGTCCCCTTCCCACACGTGCAAGCTTGGGAACCATCCATCTGCGGCTCGCTCTCGGAGCACTCGGCAGCAGTAGGTGTCCCACTCGACGGCGACGATTGGTTCATGCCCGAGAATAAGGTCACACAAAAGCCCTCCGCCAGCACCAGCAAAAAGGTGCATGGTTTTCATTTTGTTTTGCCATTTTTGCGCTCCGAAAGCTCCTTGATCGCCCAATCCAATGCATCGGTGATGTCGCGTGGGTCTGGCATGGCGACATCTTCCGAGTCTGTGCGCCATTGCTGGAACTGGATGAGGACTTGCAGATGATCGGATTTGGTTGGCATCTCACACCTCCGGCGGCGACAGGGGGCCTACGAGCTTGCCGTAAATCATCCACCTATTCCTTTCCAGGGCTTTCAGGCGCTCGATCTCGGCGCGGAGGGATTCGTTCTCAGCCTCCAGTTCATCCACGTCCTCAGAAAGACACCACTCGCCTCTATCGTTATCCACTCTGTGGCGTTGCAGTTTCATCAGATTGCGCGGGAAACCCCGGCATTCATGCCGGGGAGGGATAGCGCGGCGGTCGCAGACCGCCCCATTCCCGCTTCTCCTTGGTTCAATGCTATCTTGGTCCAGAAATACCCATATCCGTCTGCCCGTTGCTGTAACGTGCAGAATCGGTAATGGATGCCTTGTACTAAACCGTCAACGGTCTGGATGTTGAAACTGCCGCTGGCCCGGATGGCGACACGGCCTGGGTAGGTGCCCGCTTTCTTCCCCTTGGTGACGATGGCTTTCGCCAAATCCCCAGTCTGGAACCCAAAGGCGCCCTTGCTCCGGGTCAGGTAACCGCGCGGGAACCCGTACTTCGTCAGACGGGTGCGCTGGTAGCTTCCGCGTCCGGTGGCTTTGATGCTGAGGACTGGCTGTTGCCAACCTTGCAGGTGATCGACGTGCCCCACGCAGGCGGCATCCAGACAATGCTCCTTTGGAACGGACAGGCGCTTGCGATTCCACTTGGTCCGGCCACCACTAGCGACCTCCACGTCCAGGCCGGTAGATACTAAGCTACGCCAAAGTGCCCAACGAGTGCTGTTGACAGCAGCGGCATCCCGCAGTGATGTCTTGCGTTGTGCTTCGATGCAGGCGAGGCGTTTCTGGTCGTGGGCCAAGACCTCCCGAACATCCCGATTGCTCTTCCGTTGGTTGCAAGCATGGCACGCCAAAGTCAGATTTGATATCTGATTGCTACCACCTTTAGAGCGAGGATGGATATGGTCAATCTCTAACGGAACATTTTCCGCGTCGCAGTAAGCGCACTTGCGACCCCACTTCTCCAGCAGATACTCCCGAACCTCGTAGCCAAATAGGGTACCCCGCTGGTATTCGACACCGGAGATTTCGGGATTCTGCATGGACTGGGTATCGAAACGCACCAGTTCTTGCGAAAGGGCGGATATGGGGGACCAGCGCATCAGTCGATACGCCCAAGCCATTACTGTATCTACCCGGTGCTGCAAGGACGGCGCGAGCCAGCCTTTTGGTTTGGCCCGATTGTTAAAACGCGCCGGACGGTAGCGCAAATTCCCGCGACGACGGCTACGAAAAGCCCTGCGCTTAGTCAGTGCATCTCGAATGACATGACCACGGTGCTGCAACTCCAAGAGCAGCAGAACTACTGCTTGGCGAGAAATCTCTCCAGTGTTTTCGTGCACGGATTCGTTCTCGCGTACCAGAGCCATGCCCGTAGTTTTACTGCCGGGGTCCAGCTTCAACCGCACGGGCTGCAAGGACGAATCCTCCTGCAAACGATCTACAAGCCGAATGGTAAAAGGCACCATCCGATGCACCCGCGCCCGGCCACGCTCCAGCAGAAGCCGCGCCCGCTTTTCTGAGCACGGCATGAGGGGCTTCTTACGTTTGTCCAGTACCAAAACTGCCATTTACTGCCTCCTATAAGCCCTTACGGGCCTGGTAACGCGAGCTTTCGCCCGTCTCCCCTCGGGGTTGTCAGTAACCGGCTCCTGCCGTTTCCGGCAGCGGTGAGAACCTTCGGGCCTTTCCCTTTGCCCAGCATGATTCTCACCTTGCAGAGCGGCGAACTGAGGAAGCATTCGCCGGTGCGTCTAAACGACCTGTTACTAACGTCTGCCGGAAACCTCCGGCCCCCTGGTCAACCTAGCCTCGATCCTTTGAAGCTCCGCCCTTCAGGGCGGGGTAGTTGACTTGCCTCCTTTGCGGAATAATCGCCCCACTCACGCCGGGGCCCAGCGGTCGCCTCACGCCCTGGGAGTCTCAGCGACGCGGCGACGGCCTCCGTTACGCACGGTGGGCTGGCAAAGCATCGTCAGTCTATCCGCGTGTATCCAGACTCAAACGCTTTAGCTGGAGACCAAGATACATAGCTGTCTGGATAGACCACATAATATCCGCCGACTTGCGGCTTATGTTTTTCCACGTAACCTGGTCCCTGGTAGACAATGTTTCCTTCTCCACGAATGCGCACCCATCCTGGTGAATAGCGCTCCGATACACCGTCCCATTCTTCATCGTCCAATCTATCAATTGCCTCAATCTTGAACGCATGGACGACCTTGTGGCACTTATACCTCGGCATTTCCTGCATATCACACATCGGCACTCTCCTTTTCAGTTACAACATGCGTGTAAAAACGGATATATCTTAAGCTCAAGGTTATTTCTGAATGCGCTGCAATGCCGCCGCAGACGCTTTGTTCACTTCGGCGAACAGGTCCGGGTAATCGGCCTTGATCTGCTGATACACCGGAAGATCCTTGATTCGGTGCAACTCGTCCTTGGTGTCTGCCGCCTCTATCAGCGAGACAAGGTCATCGCGGGCAAGCTCGGGGTCGAAGTCGGGAACCGAGAGGATGTCGTCGTCTTCTTGGGCGAGTTCTGGATCAGGCGCCAACTCCTTTGCTTTGGCGCGAACAGCGGCTTCCCAGATAGCGTATAACTCCGATCGGCTGGCCTTGAGATAGTCGACTTTCTTGGCGGTTTCTGGGCTGGTCAGAAACTGATCAAGCGCCTCGATCGACGAGCACGCCGCCAGTCGATCCACCAACTCCTCGGCGCCTTTCGCCACCTTATCCACGGCGGCGGATACCGGGCGCAACTCGGCAACCTTGAGCGGGTGAATAATCATCGGCGCACGCTTGCCCTTCGTGACCGTCAGCACTACCGGCGTGTCGCGCTCAATTCCGGTCATGTGACTGATACGGATGCCGCCAACGTCCAATCCGCCCCATTTCACCTTCGGGTCGCGGTATAGGGTCATGCTCTGGCCGATGAAGGATTGGCCGTTATCAGCGCCGCCCCAGATTTCAACCATCACGCGAGTCATGCTTTTGCAGGGCTTGTACGGCTTGCCGTTGTCTCCGTCGTAGCGAATGACAACCTTCTGCTCGGCCTGCTCGCTGATAATTACGTCGGTGATCTTGACGGTAATCGGCCCGGTAATCAGGTCGTCCGCGTTCAGTTGATCGGACTTCGGCTCTATCGCTTTTGCTAAACTGCCCATGCTGGTATCTCCTTTTCAAGTAGACGTTCGGTTTCTGGCCACGTTGGATGCTCCAAAATGGCCTGGTTGTATGCGTCGATCAGCGCTTGTATCTGTGCCTCGGCGCTGGCTATGGTTTCGATAATCGCTCCCTGCATCTTGGGATCTGGGTACACGCGGATGACCACCATTGGCAGCCCACCGCAATAGCTCACAAAGTCCAGCCATTTGCGCCCGGTGACGAGTAGCCCCGTCTGGATTTGCAGCATGTACTCCTCGGGCACAACACCGTCGCAAATCGTTCTGATCTGGTACTTCTGCCGCCGGGATTTGCACTCGATCAGGCCTTCATTGCCGACCAGCGCGTCCGGGGAATATCCGATTGTGTGGCCGTTGATTTCTGCCGTAACGAATCCGCACTCTGTAACCGGCGCGTAATGCTGGGAGTACAGATCGCGCGCCAATACTTCGTCGGACCAACCGCGCATCATGTCCTCGCTAATGAAGCTGGGCTCCGTGTATCCGCTGATGCGCTGTGCTGCCAGTTCGTACAAATGAGCGCGTGACTTGTCGTTATTCGCGGGCTTGAGCGTCGGCGTCATGAGCAACTTCATTTCGCTCGCCGTTATGAGCCCGGTGCGTAGCTGCAGCCATTCGTCGGTGTCTTGGATGATGTCGTGATGGTAGATAGGCTTCATTTCTTCCGCGCCTCCATCATGGCGTCAGACATGCGATAGCAAAACTCTGCTATGGCGGGCATGTGTTCTGGCTTTATGGTCGAGTCGTCAGGAAAGCTCGCGAGATAGCCATTCAAAGCCTGTCCCGCAAAGTAGTCGCGCAGGTCCATTCCCCATTTGTCAGGGTTTCCCGGTTCTTCCGTTGGAAATGCTGGGACGTGATCTCTCATTTCTCACCCCCTTCCGCCAGCGCGATAACCCGGTCCATCTCGCCCAGCCATGGGTCATAGGTGTTGCAGTTGCACGCCGCAATAATGCTGCTCAGGTTGCGGCGGCTGGTTTTCAGCAGAGCGAGCATTTCAGGGGCCGCGGCGATGAGAAGAGCCTCTTCCTTGGCGTTGGGTATGATTTTCTCCTGAAGGTAAACCTCTTCATCACAGTCATTGACAACAGACACAAACTTTGTGTTTTCACTAAATTTCCATTTCATGCCGCGTCCTCCTTCTTGCTTTCCAGCCACTTGCTGATCTGCCGCGCAATGGTCTGGAATTCCTTCTCGGAGCCGAACCGCTCGATGAAATCCGCAAGAGCCTGATAGCCGCTTTGCATCTTGCGCTGCGCCTCTTGGATCTTGCGCTTCTGCTCTTCCAGTTCTGCGCGCTGCCGTTCAATCTCGCGCTGCGCTGCCTCCTGCTTGGCTCGAGCCTCGGCCTCGGCTTGGGCGCGCTTGGCATCCTCAATGGCTTGCAAACGCTCTTGCTCGGCACGCTCAGCCGCAAGGCGTTGGCGCTCGGCCTCTTGCTGCTTTTCCTGTTCGGCGCGATCTGCGCGTTCGCGGGCTTCCTGCTCGGCCCGGAGTTTCTCAAGCTCTGCACGATCTCGAGCGGCTTGCTCTTCTTGGGCCTTGCGCTCCGCTTCCAGCTTTTCGCGCTCGATGCGCAGGCGTTCGGCTTCGTCTTCCTGGGCGAGTGCTGCGGCATGCATGTCGCGCAGGGTAGAAATAGTTTCCGCCTTGGCTGTGTGTGCATCTCCCTGCAGGGGGCCAAACGTGTCGTCAATCTCAAGGCGCTCAAGAAGGATAATGTGGCCGGCAATTTCGTTAGAAGTTTCACCTACGCACTTCACTGCCATGGCCCGGATGTCCGCCACGCGCCGATGCAGGGCTTCTACTCGCTCCCGTTCGATGCGCTCACGCTCAGCCTTCTCGGCAGCTTTGCGCTCTTCTTCGGCTTTGATCTGGGAGTCAATCGGGTCTTCCAGGGCGACTGGCTGTTCAGTGATGGTCTTGGCCTCAGCGTCGATCAGGCGCGACCGCTCTAGCGCGGGGGCCTTGAGTTCCTTGCGCAGCTTTTCCAGGTTCACGCGGATCTCGCGCAACTCTCGGCGCGCAGCAACGGCTTTGTCCATTCCCGCCTTGGTGCCAGTATCAAATACCGCTTTTTCGTACTTCTGGCGCAACCCTGCCAGCGCGGCAGCCGTGGGTGAGTATTCTGCGATTTTGGTTTCCATAACGATCTCCTTACTTGGTGTGCGATTCGATAGCCGCCAGCGCCGGGCTGACAGCGGTGGACTTGGTGTAATTCTGCCCGGAACACGGCACCCAGCGCGGGCTGACATAGCCGCCGAAGTGGTAGAACTGTGGCACTACGGCGGGATAAGGTTTGCAGACGCCATTGACTACAATCGCCGCGGGCTGCTTGCCTGGATAAGTCAGAAAGACCGTCGGATACTGGCTGGCCTGCACCGCGTCCCTGATCTTGTGGATGGCGTACCCGTAGCCTTCGCGCCCCCCGATCATGAACACCGCACCGATGATGCCTATGGCTGCGACGGACAGGGTGGCGTATTTCAGTATTGCGCCTTGTTTTTTGAGGGCGGCTATTTCGTTTTGTGCGTTCATCCAGTTGCGCGGGAAACCACGGGGTTCACCCCGTGGAGGGATAGCGCGGCGGTCGAAGACCGCCCCATTCCCGCATCTCCTTGTGTTTGCAAGGCTATCTTTGTCGATGTATAGTTTCCTATATGAAACGGACCGTCTCCCTGAAACTTCTGCCATCCCCTACGCAGGTTGCGAAACTGGTGACGCTGTCTGCCGCCTTCGCGCAGGCCTGCACAGCGGTAGTACCGTTTGCGCAGGAGCATCGATGCTGGAACCGTGTCGCACTGCACCATCTGGCGTATTACTCCATTCGGGAGAGGTTCCCTACGCTGGGCAGTCAGATGGCCTGCAATGCCATCCACCGTGTCGCCATCGCCTATAAAGCGCTCAAGGCCAACAATGGCATCGCCAAGGATAAGCCCGTACCGGCGATTTCTTTTGGCCGCGCGGCGGGCTTGCGGACGGCAGTCCATTTCGACCATCGCACTTATACGTTGTTGGAGAACAGCGTTTCTCTGTTCACCATGGATGGCCGGGAAGTCGTGCCGTTCGTTTGCGGCAGGCATCAGGCGAACCTGCTGGCTTCCGGGAAACTCAAAGAAGGTGAGTTGATCTATCGAAAAGGACAGTGGTTTTTTAACCTCGTATTGGAACTCTCCGAGGTTGCACCAGTCACCGAAGGCGGTGTGCTGGGTGTCGATGTTGGGGAGAACAATCTCGCCGCCACGAGCAGTGGCAAGGTCTTTGGCGGCGGGAAACTGCGGTTTGAACGTGACCGCTACCTTGCCCATCGCCGCCGTCTCCAATCCAACGGTAGTCGCGCCGCCAAAAAAAAGCTGCGCACTATCTCCGGTCGGGAGCGGAGGCATGTCGAACACGTCAACCACGAAGTGTCCAAGGCCATCGTTCAGGAGGCACAGCGGCTGCACATGCGGGAAATCCGCGCGGAAGACCTGACGCATATCCGTGACCGCATCAAAGCGGGAAAACGGGTTCGCGCACGTCTGCACCGTTGGGCCTTTCGGCAACTGCAGGATTTTGTCGCCTACAAGGCCGAAGCCCTGGGACTCTCCGTGGTGTACGTCAACCCCGCCTATACGAGCCAGACGTGTTCGGTGTGCGGGGCTATCGGAAAACGGGATAAGCATCGCTTCTCCTGTTCGTGCGGAAACCGGCGGCACGCGGACGTGAATGCGTCCGTAAACATAGCCGGTTTTGCGGAGCCTATCGGTCCCGCAAGGGCTGCTGTAAACCAGCCTGTATTCGCACATTACGGCCTCCGTGATGTAGTGAAAAGCTCCGGCCTTTAGGCCGGGGTTGTTTACTCTCCTGAGTACGGGAAGTGATCGCCGAACGCTTTCATGGCTGCCCGGCGATTCACCGTGGCCCGCTCGCTGATAACGCGCTGGCACAAATCGCAAATCTCTTGGGCCGTGTCGAGAATCCCTTGGTCGCGCTCGTCACCGTAGTATTGGTACTGGCTGATCATCTTGCCGATCAGCAGATTCAGCGCGGGCCATTCATCGCCGTCGAGATAATCCAGGGCATTGGCGACGGCTCGGGGGTTTTTTGTTATTGCCAACTCCTCTGCCTCTTGCAGAGCATCTTCTGCAGCTTCGTCATCTATCTGTTTCTGATGCGCGGCTGCCATTCGTTCAATGTTGGTGGATAGCATGGCTTCGTCTCCTGTCTGCGGCTCGCCCATTGCGTGCCGTCCATGTAAGAAAGATTACACCCGGCCAAGACAGCTTGCAAGGGCTTTTACTAGGCGATATGCACTAAAGTTTTTTATGCGGTCGCATATATGGCTTATGCGCTCTGCCGATTGACTCAGGCGTGTAACATGGCTTATGTTTGTAGTATGACTAAACAAGAAGCCATCAAACTATTCGGAACCGCGACCAAGCTGGCACGCGCCATCGGGATATGCCCGCAAGCCGTTTACCAGTGGCCGGAAGTGTTGACGCCGCTGCTCAATGATCGGGTGATCGCGGCCATGACGCGGGCAGTGCAGGCGCGGGGAAGGGATTTGACAGGGGTGGAATGACTCCAACATACTTAACGTGCGCCTAGGGTAGCTCCCGAATCCACGACTCGTCACCGTGGGGCGCAACCCTTCAGACGACCCAGACGAGGACACCTTGAAGCATTCAACAGCAAAAGATCATGCGGCACTCTCCTTGGCTCAGGAAGCCTACAGGCTGAAATGTCAGGAGGATCGTGCGCGGGATCGGGCTTTTCTCAGATCCAAGGGCTACTCGCGGAGTGAGGATTATAACGCGGCGAAGGCCGAAGAATTTATGCAGCGCGGGAAACCACCAGCGGGGTTTACCGCAGCGGCTTATCGGGACGCGGAACGATGATTTTCTATGCCAGCAACGGGGGCACCCGGACCGCTTCACCTCGCAGAGCGGTCGCGCTGGCGCCTATTCCCATGCGAGGGAATGCGAGGAACTTCATGTCCACCAGAAAGACTGTCTCCAAAACGCTGAGGTTTGAGATTTTCAAAAGGGATTCTTTTACTTGTCAGTATTGCGGCGCCCATCCTCCGGCTATTGTCCTTGAGATTGACCATATCATTCCCGTGGCTTGTGGAGGCGGGAACCAGATGGACAACCTTATCTCCGCATGCTTGAACTGCAATCGCGGAAAATCAGCCAGATCTTTAAACTCCATCCCCCAAAGCCTCCAGGCGAAAGCAAAGGCGATAAAGGAAAGGGAAGCCCAAATCAAGGGCTATTCCAACATCATGGAAGCCAAGCGCATAAGGATTGAATCTGAGGCCAAGCTGGTTGAGGAGGTTTTTTCTCGATTTCATGATGGATACGAACTCACAGAATACTCCCTGGCCTCGGTCCGAAGATTCATTGAGCGGTTAGGGGCGCCTGTCGTTATTGATGCTATGGAAACGGCTTGCACGGCTTCTTGGGTCCGTTCAAATAACGATTTCAAATATTTTTGCGGAATCTGCTGGCATCTCATTCGCGATGGTCAGGAGATATAAGATGCCAAATAGACTGCTTCGAGATGGCATCCTCACCAGCACCAAAGTCTGCTCCCTTGGGTTCCCCGAGGAAGTTTTTTACCGGCGCCTAATGAGCATTGTGGACGACTATGGGCGTCACGAAGCAAGCCTGCCAATCCTGCGGGCGAAATTATACCCTCTGCAAGTTGATACAGTGCGAGTGGCCGACATTACCCGTTGGATGGCCGCGTGCCAGAAGGCCGGTGTGATCGCTCTCTACGCCTATCCGTCACCAGCCGCCAGTCCCCGTTGGATCTCTGCGGACGAAACAGCCGGGCTGAGCGTTTATGACGGGAAACCTTACCTTGAGATGGTAAATTTCGGCCAACAGATTAGGGCGAAGTCAAAATGTCCACCACCACCTGGCTACACCTCCGAGCAATCGGAATCACCTGAGAACGTCGGGAATCATCTGCTAGCAAGTGATATCAATTGCAAACAGATGTTAGCAGGCGCAATCAGCCCTCCAGCAGAAAATGATGCAACCGCTGTAAAATCAATGACAAAGGGTAACATGCTAGCATCTGCTAACAATTGCGAGCAGATGCTATCAACTGCGCACTTAGACGGAGACGTAGGCGGAGACGTTATCTTACCTACCTACCTACCTACCTCGCAGGCGCGAGCGCGCGAGGGAGCCTTCCCGATCTCGGCAAGCTGGGAGCCAAGCCCAGACTTCTGGACGCTGGCCAAACGCTCAAGCCACACCCCGGAAAACCCAGACTACGCCGATGCGCTCACGGATTTCATCGCGTATTGGCTCACCAACCCCGGAGAAACGCGAACGCAGGCGCAGTGGGAAAAGTCGTTTCTCGAAAGCTGGAAGCGATACCGAGCGCATTTGCCGCCTGCTGACAAAACGGGACGCAAACGCACCGCCGCCCTTTCCCCTCACAACGATTTCGAGCAGCGCGACTACTCGGCAGGCATCAACGCAGACGGGAGTTTTTGACATGGCCATGGAAAATTCGGAACCAGCACTCAAGCGGCTTTTCTATCCACCACTCGCTGAGATTGAGCAACAGGAATGCCCGATTCATGGCCCTTTTCAATCTCGAAAATTTTCTTTAGGAGGCACTGAGATTGCGACTCGTTGCAGCGCATGCTTTGAGGATGACGCGCTGAAGGAGGTCCAAGAGCAAGAGCGGAAGCGGCAAATGGCCATGAACGAGTCCGTCATGCGAAACGCCGCCATCCCTCAGCGTTTCGCCTCGCGAACCCTGGAAAATTACGACGCGAAACTGCCGGGTCAGAGGGCCGCACTGCAAGCGGCTACCAACTACGCGGATAATTTTCTGGATGCTCTGGCCACTGGGCGCTCCCTGATTTTTTGTGGCACCGCAGGGACCGGCAAGACCCATCTTGCCGTGGGGATTGCGAAACGGGCACTCAGCTTCGGCAAAACTGCCACCTTCACCACAGCGATGGACGCCATCCGCTCCGTGCGAGAAACCTACCGGAAAAACTCGGAGGTAACCGAGCGCCAAGCCATCGCACGCTTCGCGCAAGCGGACTTGGCCATCATCGACGAAGTGGGTTCCCAACTCGGTACTGACTCCGAAAAGGTGACGCTGTTTGACCTCATCAATGCGCGGTACGAACGGGAGCGACCGATGATCGTTCTCTCCAACCTGACCATCAAAGAGGTCGAGCAGTACATGGGCTCCAGGGCATTCGACCGGCTGCGGGAAAATGGTGGGAAGGCGGTGACCTTCACATGGCCCAGCTATCGGAGAGTGGCATGATGTACCTCGACGAATCCCTCCCCATCGGTGCGCTTTCCGATCTCGAATCGGAACCGCTCTGGGATCGCTGCTGCCGAGAATCGCCAGAGGACCCCTGGAAGGCGTTTGAAGATGCGAGTGATGCAAACGTACCACCTACCCTCTCAGCGTGCAGCACGGGGCAACGAAAGGCCCTTAGCGGCGATTTTGGAGACGTGGAAGATGCAACCATTCCTTAGCGTGACTTTCCCATGGCCACCATCTGCCCTGTCGCCGAACACTCGGCAGCATTGGACGAAGCTGGCCAAGGCCAAGAAATCCTATCGGGCGGATTGCTATCTCACCGCAGTCGCTCAGGGTGCGACGCCAGTTGTTGCGGCAGGCCTTCACGTCCATCTTCAGTTTGCGCCGCCCACCCGCCGAAAGTATGACCTCGATAACCTGCTGGCGCGCATGAAATCCGGGCTTGATGGCCTGTCAGACGCGATTGGCGTGGACGATAGCCGGTGGCAGATCAGCCTGAGCAGGGCGGAACCGTTAGCCCCAGGATTCGTACATATCACCGTATCAGCACAGGAGCCGTCATGAACAAAATCTTTTCCATCCTCCTCATTCGCAACGAAGCCAGGCTTATCTCCGCGCCCGACTGGGAAACGGCTATCCGGGCCGCGAGCATCGTCTACGGCGATGCAATCCTGAGTGCGCACCTAGTCGGCACGCTGGACTTGGACGCAGACGATTTGACCGACGAGAAGGAGACGCTCCAGTGATCGATCCCGAAGTCTACGCACGCGCCAAGATGCCCGCTGGGCCGCGCGGGGAATACCAACCATCCACCACCCCTTACCGGAGAGACCAAAACATGAACGTCGGGATACCTGAAATCAGAGAAGCGCTACGCAGCGGCTCCATGACCCGCGACGAACTGGCCGCGCATTTCCGCACTGGCCGCGCAGTCGTGGCAAAACCCGTTTACAGCCTGATCCAATCTGGCGAGGCTATCGAGGAAGGGGGCCGCATTTCCCTCTTGCGTCGAGATTTGCCCTCTAAGCCATCCGAAGCGCAAGAGAGCCACCCTAGTACCACCCAAGGCGACCAAATCGATTCAAGGGCCGTTTCCGAGGCGGGAATGGGCATGTCTGGCGCCGGTTGTCTCGCGTCTCTTAACGATCTGGACAATGCGTGCCCGACCCAGGCGCAGTTACATGAACATCATGGCTGCTCAGGGTCAGAAACTCGACCCCATGATGACTTCCCAGATCCTGATTTTACCATTCTCAACATGTCCCGGGACCGCCAAGCAAAAAAGCTCAGGGACGCCCTCTCCCTGCTCATGGCCGAACTCCCCGCCCTGCTGGAGGATCGGGAGAAACTGCGGAAGTTGAGGGAGGTGTTGGGATGATCTCCACCCCCTACGCCCTCGCCTTCCTCGCGCTACAGATGCGTCACCCGGACATGCGCCTGTCGCTTACCCTGCGCGACGACAAGCCGCCTGTGAACGCGAACCAGGCCATCGCGTATATCCAGCTGCGCTACGAGCGCGAGAAACCTGCCGAGGGATGGTGGGCGTTCGCTGGCCGTGTGCTTCAGGAGCAAGCCGGTGGCGCTTGAGTCCTGGGAGTACAGAGACCCACTCGAAGTCGCCGAGCGCCGGGAGTCTCAATCGTGCAAAGGCTGCGTGTGGCTGACCACGGTGCATTGCTTCGGCCGAGTATTCGACCGCTGCCAGGCACTCCCAGAGCGCACCGAGCTACGGCGATGCCGGAGATACCATGCGCTTCCACAAGCGAGATGAGTATTACTCATCCACCGAGGACCATCAGTTCACGATCTGCCGGATTTTCATACGACAACAGGAGTTCTTCGAGGCATGGAAAGGCAAGCGACGACTGGGATTGGTGAAAGTCTACCAGGACCGGAGGGCAGCGTGGGATCAAGCCGTAGCGATGTGCGCGAAAGAATCCTTGAGTACCTGAGAGCAAGTGACGGGAACACGATCAGAGAGGTGGCAGAATTCTCCAAAATCTGTCCTTCGCAAGCCCTGAGATGGCTGCACGCGCTTGAGGGCGAGGGGAAGGTTGAGTTTCTGGTCATGAGGGGCCTATGGAAGATTCGCTGACGGAAATGGATCTTGCCAAGCGGTGGAAATGCTCAGCCAAAACACTGCGCACGATGCGTCGCAATGGGCGCGCTCCGAAGTGGTGGCGAGTCGGCAAGAACCAGATCCGCTACTGCCGCAAGGCCGTCGAGGAATGGGAGAGCCAGAACCAGTGCTAACCGAGGCCGATGTGGCGCGGATCCTGAGCAATGCGGCATGGTGCGCGCATCGGCTACCGGGGCGTCCAGGTCCACGGTACGCCAACGTCTGGCTGGTGCTCATGGATATGGCCCCGGTGGACGACAGCTACCCCGAGGACAAGCGCATATTCGTCCATCCGTCGCCGGAATTGATCGCCGACCTGGAGCGCGCCACGGAGTGGATGATCCCCCTTCCGGTTCGTGGCCGCCGTATCCTGTGGCTCCGCGCCGAAGGAAACCATTGGCGCTACATCGGGCGGCAGGTGGGCATCACCCACGTCTGGGCGCAAAAACTCTGGCGCAAGTACGCGCAGGAGATCATCGAACGGGACCAGATTGTCACCTACGGGCAGTTACGGGCACCTACGGGCAGCTAATGGCACCTACGGGCAGTTTACAGGATTCGTCGGTTGGCTATGCTTTGGGCATCAGGCTTGAATACTACGCCCTGACTCCAACGAGCCGGGGCTTTTGCGTTTCTGGAGGGCGATATGGGAGCCGGTAGACCGACGACCTATACACCGGAAATCGGTCTGGAGATTTGCACCCAAATTGCCCAAGGGCTGCCGCTGACAAAAATATGCAGGCAACCAGATTACCCAGACGTGGCTACCGTCTATCGCTGGCTTTTAGTGCACCCGGAATTTTGCGAGATATACACGCGAGCCCGAGAAGATCAGGCCGACACCCTGGCCGACGAGATCATCGAGATCGCGGATCAGTCCCAAGGCGAGAACATGCCCGGTGTCCAAGCCGCCGCTCTGCGCGTAGACGCTCGCAAGTGGGTCGCCGCCAAGCTCAAGCCGCGCCGGTATTCTGAGCGCCATGTGCAGGAAGTTTCCGGCCCCGGAGGCTCCCCCGTCGAAGTCTCCCACACCTTTCTGACGCCCATGCCAATCGAGGACATCGACGAATGGGCAAAGGCGCACAGCAAAAAGCCCGAGTAGCGTGGAGCCCGCAGCCAGGCCCACAGACGGCGCTCTTGCAGTGCCCGGTGCCGGACGTCCTGTTCGGCGGTGCGCGCGGCGGCGGTAAAACGGACGCCCTTCTGGGCGATTTCGTGCGGCATGGGGGCACCTACCCCAAGTCGCGCGGGATCATTTTCCGGCGCTCCATGCCGGAGCTTGAGGAAGTCCACCGCCGCGCCCGCGAACTGTTCCCGCTGATCGGCGCACGCTGGATCGCTGGTGCCCGCACCTGGGAACTGCCCAACGGCTCGACGCTCAAGATGCGCTGGCTCGAGCGGGAGCAGGACGCCGACCGCTATCAGGGTCACAGCTACCACTGGATCGGTCTGGACGAGGTGGGCACCTGGCCCACGCCCGAAGGAATCGACAAGCTACGCTCGACCATGCGCAGCGCCGAGGGTTATCCCTGTGTGATGCGCCTGACGGCCAACCCCGGGGGGCCCGGGCACGAGTGGCTGAAGGCGCGCTACGTGGACCCGGCGCCGCCCATGACGCCGTTCTTCGATGCCGAGCGGCGGGCATGGCGCGTCTTCATCCCGTCGCGGCTGCAGGACAACAAGGCGCTGCTGGACAACGACCCTGGCTACATCGACCGGATCAAGGCGTCCGGACCCGCGTGGCTCGTGCGCGCGTGGCTAGACGGCGACTGGTCGGCATCGGCGAGCGGCAACATCTTCTCCCGCGACTGGTGGTGCTACTACACGCTGCCGCCCGTCCTCGAGGACATCGTCCAGTCGTGGGATACCGGATTTAAGACGGGCTCGGAAAACGACCCGAGCGTCTGCACCACCTGGGGCGTGGCGCAGGCCGGATACTACCTGCTGGACTGCTGGACGGCCCGCGTGCCGTTCCCGGAGCTCAAGGCAACGGCCTTGCAGTTGGCTGCGAAGTGGACGCCATCGGCCATCCTGATCGAGGACAAGGCATCGGGCCAGTCGCTGATCCAAGAGCTACAGCGCAACACGCGCCTGCCGGTGCTGCCCGTCAAGGTGGACCGCGACAAGATCGCCCGCGCCTCAGCCATCACGCCGCTGATTGAGTCGGGCCGCGTGCTGTTGCCGGATTCCGCGCCGTGGGTCGCGGACTTCGTCGAGGAAGCATCCAGCTTCCCCGTCGGGGCGCACGACGACCGCGTGGACAGTATGACCCAGGCGCTGGACTACTTGAGCCACAAGGCGCCTCCGAAGCTCGTATTCGGCGGCCTACCGATTTAGGAGACGGAATGGGATTGATGGACACCGTGCGCGGGCTATTCGGCAACCGTGCCGCACAGCCGCGCCCCGATCCCGTCCGCGCCGCCATCGGCAACCTGTTCGCCAAAGCTCGGCCAAACCGCCCAGAGCGCGACAGCTACGTCTACCCGCGCTTCACGCCGCTGGGTGCGCCGCTGGTCGATCACCAGGCGGTCTACAAGCCTGTACCGATCAACCTGCGGGCGTTTACGCGCACGACCTACTGCCGGCGCGCGATCAACTGCATCAAGGACCCGATCCGGCAGCTAGAGTGGGAGATCAGGCCGGTCAAGCACGGCAAGCCCCGGCCAGATTGGGAGCGTCGCGCGGAGATCGTGACCTTCTGCCTTCGCCATCCGAACGACACCGATAGCTGGGGCACGTTCATTGAGCAACTAGTCGAGGACTACCTCGTCGGCGCGGCCAGCTACGAGCAGCAGCTATCCAGCGATCCACGCCGTCCGCTCTGGATGTGGCCGGTGGATGGCATGACCGTGCAGATCTACCCGCTCTGGACCGGCGAAGATCCGCACACGCCCCACTACCTGCAGGTGCCCGGCTGGGGCGCTGCGGTCGGTAACGTGATCGGCGGCGTGCAGTTCCTCGACAGCGAGCTGGTGTACATCCGGCCCAACCCGTCGACCGGCGACCCGTTCGGAGTAGGAGCCGTGCAGATCGCGTTCGACACCATCGGCAAGTACCTGGGCGTCAACGAGTACAGCGGCAAGCTCGCCAGCAACAGCAACCCGAACAACGCGCTCTGGCTCAAGGACCTGACGCCCGAGCAGCGCGACGAAATCCGCGACTACTGGCAAAACGAGATCGAAGGTCGCGGCCAGATGCCCTTCTTCGGCGGCGCTGAACCTCCTGCCGTGCTCAAGTTTCAGAACGGCGACAGCAGCCTGTATCTCAAGTACATGGACTGGCTGGTGCGCGAGATTGCGACAGGCTTCGGCATCAGCCCGCAGAATCTCGGTCTGGAGGCGGACGTCAACCGCAACACCGCCGAGATCAGCGTAAACCGCGATTGGGATACCGCGATCAAACCGGTAGCCGTGGCGATTGCGGATTACATCAACCGCAAGACAATCCATCAGCGCCTCGGCTGGCACGATCTGGAGTTCCAGTTTGTCGGCATGGATCGGGAAGATGAGCAAGCGATTGCCAACATCAACCAGATCTATCTCAAGAACAACGTGCTGACGCCCAACGAAGTCCGCGAGAAGCTCGGCATGCAGCCGCTCAAGAGCAAGTGGGGCGACATGCTTGCGGCGGATGTGGCGATTGCGACCCAGGCCGCGATGATGCTCGGCGACGACCTCGACCCCGATTTGTACCCAGACAAGGGCGTGGCGCCCGGCAAAGACTCCGGCCACACTCCTGCGAATTTCGACACCGGCGGCGATAACGCTGCCAAGCCCAATCCGACCGACGTGCGAGGAGATGAATAATGGCCCTGATCTACCACAGCTTGAAGGCGCTGGACGGCGCCGCCCCTGCCGATAGCGCCTCGTGCGTCATCGGGATCTACAACAATGTCCCCACCGCCGCCGCTGCCGCTGCTGGTGACACCGTGGTTACGACGCTGACGCTCCAGGGCGAACTGCCGCCGAGTTATGGCGTGCAGGTGACGCCGTCACAGGCCTGCGCGGTCTCGACCAGCAAGTCGGGCAACGTAGTCACGATCACGCAGACCCCGCTGGCCAGTACCGTGACGCTAGCGGCTGGAACGGTCGACGTGCTGGTGACGGCGTAATGGCTCGCCCGGAACGTACCCGCGAGGAATCCGCGCCGGATTCCGACGCCCTGTTCAAGACCGCCGTGCGCGCCCGCTTCGAGCAGGCCGAAGCAGCCGCCCATGCTGCAAGCCGGGAGCGCAATCCCGTCGAATCCGCCAAGCAGACCGAGATCGCCAACGCCTGCGCCCGGCTGCTGAACCTTTTACCGTAGCATGCTCCTCCTGAGGTGAGCCTGGCCGCTTTCGAGCGGCTTTTTTATTGATCGGAGCCAGATATGACCGCTTCCTGCGCCGGATTACTGATTGCGGCACCGGGGCCACGCTATCTGCTCCTGCAACGCAATGACCGCGACGAGTGGGAAGGCCCCGGCGGTCACATTGAGCGCGGAGAGACGCCGGAACAGGCCGCCCGTCGTGAGGCCAGCGAAGAGATCGGCTGGGCTCCATCGGGACCGCTGACCGAGATCGACCACAACCAGCACGCTGGCGTTGATTACCGGCTGTTCCTCTGTCGGGTGCAACGCAGCTTTGCGCCGCCAGCGCTCAACCATGAGCACACGGACTGGGGCTGGTTCAGCCCGGACGACCTGCCCGCTGCCACGCATCCAGAGCTTGCCCGCGTCATCCGCTCGCAGATTCACGCGGCGGAGCACGGCTACAGCAAGCCCTACAACCTGGCCGAGTTCAACGGAGCCAAGCAACGGCGCGCCGGCTGGGTCAACACGGACCAGCCCGATCACGACAGCTTCAACCCGCGAGCACAACCGTACTACGACCGCACTGTCCCGCTCGATACGCGGCAGGGAGGAGAAATCACCGTGGACCATCTCGAAGAACTGGCCGACCAGGGCATGCCCGAGGAAGCCATCGACGCCGCGCGCGTCTCCACCAGGGAGCGCAACCGGCTGCCGGAGAGCGCCTTCGCAGTGCCCGGCAAGCGCAAGCTGCTCATCACCGACGAGACGCACACCAAGCTCGCATGGGACATGGTGAATCGGACGCAGGGGCTCACATTTGCCGAGAAAGCCGAGGCGCGCCGTCGCATCCTGCGTCGTGCCCATCAACTCGGCATCGACACCGAGGAATGGAACATCCACGCGGCAAGCATGGAGCTGACCATTGACGCCATGAGCCTGATGGTGCCGGACGTGAAAGGCCACCCGAACCGGCACCCGTTCTCGGGCATTGTGACCCGCATCGGGCTGCCCAGCGACAAGGCGCCCGGCGGATCCATGGGCAAGCGCGTCATCCTGACCCCCGAAGCGGTAGAAGCCGCGATCCCGTCCCTGCTTGGTATGGGCGTGGATTACAGCCACGACTTCAACGGCCACGACCCAGAGCGAAAGATTGGCGTCATCACCGACGCCAAGAGCAAGGGCGACGCGCTCCACATCAAGGGCTTCTTCTACGCGGCCGATTTTCCCCACGTCGTGCAGGAGGTGGTCGCCAATCGGCGCCAACTCGGCTGGAGCTACGAGCTCATCGTCAGCCCGGGCGGCTCGCAAGTCGCCGGGGATTTTCTCGTCGTTACCGATTTTGTTTTCACCGGTGCAGCCGTGCTCCGCAAGGATGCGGCGGCCTACAGCACCACGACCCTAGCTGCCGCATCGGAGGACCAAACCATGGCAGAGCACGAAGCTGATGTGAAGGTGATGCAGAAGATCCACGAGCTCGAAAAGGAGATCGAGGAACTGAAGCGCGACCAGAAAAAGGACATGCGCGAGGACAGCGAAATGCTGGAGCGCGGCGAGCGGTTGAAGCGTCGCACCCGGCATGAAGCGGCGCGTGATGAGTACCGCAAGGAGCTCGATAGCAAGGGCCGGCGTGAGCGCGCAGCCGACGACGAGGACGAGGACGAGATCGAAGCCCGTCGTCGCCGCCGCCATGAAGCCGCCGAGGACGAGGACGAGGACTACCAGGACGAGTACGTCAAGGCTCGCCGCCGTCGCCGTCAGGAAGCCTCCGCCAGCCGGTCCCGCAGCATGAAGGGCCACATCCGGGAACTGCGTCATCGCGCCATGGACATCGCCAGCAAGGGATTGCCCGAGGAAGCCAAGGAACTGCACGACCTGGCCGACAAGATCGAGCGCGGTCACTTCGGCATGGACACACCCGACGACGCGGAATATGGCGACGAACGCGAGTTCTACTACGACCAACCGATCAAAAAGCCGCACGGCATGGAACCCGCCTACGACGACCTGCCGGACATCCACGCCGGCGCCGGCCGCCCGCAGCGTCGCAGTCTGAGCGCCGCCGAGTTCATGGCGAATCCGCGCACCGCTGGCGATCCGGCCAACACCGCCGCCGCGCAGATCGCCGCGCTGGATGCCCAGCTCGCCGCTGGTGGCATCTCCGGCGTCGATTCCATCAAGGCCAAGTTGGCCGTCATCCGTAAGTAAGGGGGAACCTCATGAGCTACTCTGTGCAATCCGTGGGGTTCACCAACCCCGGCCAAATGCAGAATCTGGCCATCAGCAAGCAAAACGCCATGGTCATGCGCGGGCCTGACGCCATCGCCAGCGTCCTGCGCAACCCGATGGCCTCCAACGAGCTGCGCGCCGCCGCAGCCCAGCGACTGCAAGCCGCCGCGCTGGACTTCCAGGGTCCCGGCGCCGTTGAAATCGGCCTGTTCGAGCGCGAGATCGTCGATCTCGTCCGCCGCAACAGCATCCTGCTGGCCCGAGTCCGGGCGGTCAAGGCGTCCGGCCAGCCGCATCGGTACCTGGAGCAGACCGCCATCGCCACCGGCGGATTCACCGACCCGCGCAACATCGCGCCGACCGCTACCGGCCCGACTCGTGTGGAGAATTACGCCACGCTCAAAGCCATCGTCGCGCAGTCCAACCTGACGCAGTTCGACGTGGCCGTCACCAAGGCGCAGGGCATCTTCGGTGACATCGAGGCGCAGGATATCCATGACGTGGCGAGCGCCTGTATCGTCACCATGGGTCAGGCCGTCTGGAATGGCAACGACACCAGCCTGAGCGCACCCACGACCACGCAGTACATGGGCATCCTCGCCCAGGTCAGCGCGGTCTACGGCGTAAACAACCCCGTCACCAACGCGGCGCCCATCGCTGGCAACCTCCGCAAGGTGGCGCCCGGCATGAGCATCGTCGATGGCATCAAGGCGGAAGTCGCCGCCATCATGGCGAACGAGGAATACGCCGCGAAGCCCACCGCGATCTACGTCAACCCGATCCTGGGCGACCTGATCGAGCGGGAAGCCAAGGCGATGCAGATCTGGGTCAACGACGTGGAGATCATCCCCGGCGTGACCTGCCGCGCCATCGCCACACAGGCCGGCAACCTGCCGCTGATTCCCGATCCTTACCTGCCCGCCACCACGGCGGCTGGTTACGGTTTCGCGGCTCCAGCCACCGGCAACAGCAACTACTTCGCCGTCGTCGTCACCGAGGACCTGATCCAGCGGCCCTACATGCCCGTTGGCTACGAGTCCCCATGGCCGCAGATCTTCCAGCTCGGCCTGACCGGCAACCTGCAGGGCCAGTTCGTTGCCGTCCAGTACGACGCGATCCTTGCGAAGGCGGCCAGCTACGCCCACGGCCTCGTCGCCGTCGAGCGTCCCACCGGTTCCTAAGCTGCACTGAGCGCAGGTCGTAGTCCCTGAGCAATCGGGGGCTATTGCAAGCGCCCCAGAGGATGAAGCCATGCCCGAAGTCATCAGCCACCAGGATACGCACGATTACGTCGATTGTGGCCCGAAATTGCAGAAGTTCCTGACCCCGGCCAGCATTAGCCTGTCTACGTCCGTTGCCGCGTCTGGTGCCAATACCAGCGCGCTTATTTCGAGCAATGGCTATTCGACATTTGCGGTAGGTGTTACCAGTTCGCAGGCGGGTACTCTGACCGTGCAGCGCTATCTGGATCAGGCCGGAACCATCCCACAGGGCGCGGCACTTACGGCCACTTTGACCGCCGCCACTCCCGCCGTGGTCAATGCCACCGATGGAGCGCCATTCGGGGCGTTTACCGTAGAGGTCAGCAACACCGGCACTGCGGCGGCCACGCTCACCAATACCGGCGTGTTGTTGCAGGCGTAATCCGTGCCCAGCGAATACCTGCAATCTGCGGACTATGCCGCGTATGGGGTGCCCAACGCGACCGCCCAGCAGGTACAGCAGGCGTCCGCGCTCATCGACGGCTATCTAAAGCGTCGAGAGGGCCTGATCTACGAAGTGGACGGCTTCGGCAATCCATGCGCGATGGCGGCCAAGGAGCCTACGTTTACGCTGGCTGCGGTGGCGGCGTTCGGTCCCGGCGCGAACCTCACCTTTCAGGTGACCGGCGCAATCAACCAGATCGTCGAAGGCGAAGTGCTGATCGTGGATCGCGGATTGTCCACCGAAGAGGCGCTTGTAGTCCAGGTGTCGCCTGTCCCGTTCAGCAACAGCCCCAACGGTACATCGGGCGTCAATACCATCACCGGCTCGATCTGGGGTAGCAACGGCAATCAGACCACGGCGACCAACACCATCACGGTGGCCTATTGCAACTTTGCTCATGCAGCAGGTGCCACATTGATGGGCGGCCTTACGATCAAAGAAGAGCACCCGCTGCCTTCTGACCGACCGATTTGCCAATTGAACCGCGTGCCTTCGGTGCAAATTCTGAGCGGCCAGGGTCGCTACGGTTACGGACGGCGCGGCAATACGCAGTTTTATGCCATCCAGCAGTTCAACCTGCTGAACATGCTGCAAGGCTTCACCGGGCCGCCGTTGTGGATCAACTTTCAGGTGAACATCAACAACCTGGACCCCGAGCGCGGCACGTTCTGGGTACCGTCCGGCGTGTTCCTGGCCTACTACTCGCGCGTCCGGGCTTGGTACGTGGCCGGGTTCAGCTACGAGAACCTGCCATCGCCGGTCAAGCAGGCCTGCGCGAACGTCATGAACGTCCTCAGCACCTACGGACCCTCGGCCAGCATCGCCGCCCAGGGTGCAGGCGCGATCAACATCAAGCGCTTCCAGGACACGGTCATCGATGCCGACACGCGGGAACTCCTGCGGCCCTACACGGCGCGGCTGGTATGAGCTTTCTGTACCCCTACACGGTCAGCATCTCCCGCATGGCCGGGTCGTTCAGCGCGACCGAAGGCTACACACCGGGGCTGCAAGTCGTGTTCTCGGGACTTCCGGCGAGCATATCGGTCAAGCGCGACAAGGGCTTCGGCAAGCCGCCCGGATTCATGGCGAATACCGAGACGCCGACGCCGATGCCCATGTACGACATCGTGATCCCCGGCATGGCGACGCTGCCCATGGGAAGCATCCACAACGGCGACATGGTGACGGACCAGAACGGGATGCAGTACCGGGTGGACGCCGCGCTCTGGCTGCCGATGGGATACAACCTCTACTGCGGCCCCTACATCGCCACAGCATGATCACCATCGACATGGAGGCCGCGCTGGCGACGCTCAACGCGATCCTGGCGCGCTCGCGGGACTTGGAGCCGGTCCTCTCGGTCATCGGCGCCATCGAGGCGGCAAAGGCCGAGGACCGCATCCAGAACTCCAAGGAAGACCCCGAAGGCGAGGCGTGGATACCGTGGCGTCCAAGCACGCGCAAGCAGCGCATGCGTGACGGCACGGCTGGCTATGGGCTGCTCTACATCACCGGCGGCATTGCGCGGTCGCAGCGATTCGAGGCTGAGGATCAGGTGCTGTCCATCGGCAGCAGCAACAAGCTGGCTCTATTCCACCAGTTCGGCACACGCGGCCCAGGGGTCGGCCCAAGCGGTTACCACGACGTACCGCGCCCGTTTCTGGGATGGGAAGACGAAGACCTGCCGAACTATGCTCGCATGATCGCCGA
>JAEHJW020004229.1_pt1 | contig 26927 bp, 41 predicted proteins | sample 9271431 | NCBI WGS metagenome assembly JAEHJW02 | reverse complement strand
TTGAGTAAGTTTTTCATTATCACTTCTCCTATGGTTATTCGTATTGTTGCGTCTCTTTGTTGGCCCGATATCCCCTGCACTTGGCTTCTGCTGCGGCCTGGGTGCGTATCTCTGGCGTCTCGTTACGCATCAGGGGCACGATGAAGCGGTTGAACATCCTCAGCGATGGGCACTCGCGCATGATGCTCGCGAATACCCGATCGCTATAGTCTGGCTCCTTCATGCGGCTATCTGCTGTGGAAGATACTTTAGAGCGAATTCCCTGTACTCCTGAGCCATCGCCACACAGTCATCGTGTAAGCCTGGATAGCGGTACTGCGTGAGTGGGTGAAGGTGATGCACACCGTAGGACTTCGGCTCCTTCAACTCGTTCATCTCCCAAACGTTCCACACAAAGCGATCCGCATTGAAAATGTCGAGGTAGTACCGCCATTGCCACGACTCCAGATATTTCTCTGCGTCGAACCGCTCCGTGCTTTTGTCGTCCCAGATCGTCTTTCCTTCGATGGCGTCTACCTGGCCCGAGACGATGATTCCTCCATAATCCTTGCCTTTACGCCATTCACGCGTGGGAGGGCGGTAGAGATTGAATTCGCCGGCGAAGGCAAACGTGTATCCGTCTACCTCCGCCGTCTCATACTCGCCGGCCTGAGCGTGCTCAAGGAACTTGTGGAACGCCGTACCCTTGAGCATGGCTTCAGTGGGCTTGTCGGTCGTGATGGAAGCGAGGAGCCAACCTATGTCGGCGTCCTCGTTCTGCTTCCATCGGGCGTATGCGGAGACGTGAGACACCCGAGCGGTAATCATGCCGTCACCGCCTCCGCTAGATACGTCTTGGTGGCCTTGTCGAAGGTGAGCCCCAGCGCGGTAGCCTTGGCAGACAGTAAGCCCTTCTGCGGGGCTCCCAGCTTGCGGTCAGTGGCAACGACGACCAGTGCATTTACCTCTTCCACGGTCGTAAGCGCATCGACCGACTCCTGCCAGTTCTGATTCTCCTTCTGTGCCTCCGCCTGGGCTTCGGTCTGCTTGTTGATGCTGGCCTTGATCTGCGCGATCACTTCCGAGAGAAAGTGGGGATTCTTGTCAGGATGGGGGAAAGTGAGGCGGGGAAGTTGGGCAGGGTTCTTGCCTATGCCGCCCTCCCTCGGATCGAAGTTGAGGACGCGGGAACCGTCGGGCTGGATCTGAATGCGGCACATCGCGTCTGAGGACTTGTAAATCTCATTCTTAGAGCTGCCCTGTGCGTCGATGCGCTCCATCGTGTCGTCGCCGTTCTTCTCTTCGCTCATGTGACAAATGAGCACCAAGTCTTTTCCCTGTGATCGCAGGAACGACTGCCACTGAGTAAAGCGACCTTTGAGTTCTCCGTAACCCTGCAGGGTGAGATTGCCGCCGCGCCCAGCCTTGGGGTTCTTGAGGATGATGTCAACGCCCATTGCGTCCAGAGCGCGGCCAGCGGTATCGACCAGTATCGTATTGTAGGGGGCAAGGTCTTCGGCGGTCATAGCCTCAACGTCTGACCACTTCGTCACCGTGACAGCATCGCCACGATTGCCAGAGCGGTATGCGCCCTTGTCGAAGTCGAGCATGAGGGGTTTGTCGGCGGTAAAGCCGAGGGTTGACTTACCGAGGCCTGGGGCCGCGTAGACGGTGAGAACGATGTTATCAACGGGCATCGGCTCAGTAGATTTGACGATGTGTAATGCCATTACAGCACCTCCTGGGTGTCCAGCGAATCCTCTTCGTCCAAGCTCAAGATCGGCACGCGTCGGTAGACGGCTGGCTTCGCCGGTTCCACCAGTTCGCACGTTTCCGACTTGTCGATGTACGCCTGAATAATTATTGCGGGAGTTTCGTGTGTGAGTTCCAGCACGTCCTTCGTGTATCCCTCACCCTTCTTTAGCGGGCGCGGAAGGAGCGTAGCCAAGCCGAGGAACTTACTCTTTGGGTTGGATATATAGGTGTGAGAAAAGTACACTTGCGGCCTAACAATTTCAGCGTCGGGGTTCTTGTCGAGTGAGTCGGCGAGCTTGCGGAGTTCTGTGGCTACGTCGTGTGCGAGTGGAATTTGAGCACCTCCTAGTGCGGGGTTACTTGATGAAGAACAGCGGAGCGACTAGCATCGCCATGACGACCAACAGGCCGATGAAGTCGCAGAGGTCGGAGAGAGCTTGGTCACGGGGCGTGAGGAATGGCTGGCGGCTCATTACGGCCTCACAATATGGGCGTAGCCAGCAACGACCGGCCCGAGCGAGTAGAAGAGGACGCCGATGGCGAGTGATAGGATGACAACGACCAGAACTCCCATTGGGGCGTGATCGGAGGCGAAGAGGGCTGCGTTGCGTAGAGCTTTCATGGTGCCTCATTGCGACTGGATTACGCGCCAGTCACGCGGTTGAATTAGCCGTTGAGTCCCCGTCAATGAATTGAATAGTAATCACTGAGCATGGCCTGTGTCAACCTTTTTCTTTGGCTTATTTTTCCAGCGGTTTTCCCGCGCCTTGGAAAGGTTGTTGGAGCGTGCTTGTGTTTGCGCATCGGTTTTCTGTGATCCGCCGAGCTTGCCAGCTTTGCTGAGATGTTTTCTGAGAGCGTCCATGCAATAAATGTACCACGGAACATGGTTAGTGTGGTAGAGTATTTCAGGAGGAAAGAATGACCCCACGCGAAACTATCAGGTGCCCATCCTGCCGCATGGTGCAGTTTGTCACGGCGGCTAGGCTATGCCGGAGGTGCTCCGTAGCCATCGATCAGGCCGCCCCCATCGATCAGGCCGCCCCCATCGATCAGGCGGCCCCCATGGTAGCTCCGATCCGCGTCCCACGCGATGTTAGCGGTTTGAAGGATGTGCTTCGCGCGAACATCACGGCGCTGCGGAGGAAGAATCATTGGAGCCAGCGACAGCTTGCGGCGAAGATGGACACTTCGCGCGTATGGGTTGGGAGGATCGAACGGGGAGGCCCCGCCCCAGAGTTGCGCAGTATAGAACGATTTGCCTCGGCCTTTGGAGTTGAGGCGTACACCCTTCTGATTCCACCAACCGAAAAGGAGAAAACGCAATGATGCCAGCCATGCTAATCGTGTCCGGGTTCACCTGCCTTGGACTTGCCATCTACGCTAACCACCTCTACGAGGATCGCGCCGAGGTGCAGGAACGTCTCAACCTGGTGTCCAACTCCTACCGTGAGGCCCTCGCCGATATGGAAGCCATGCGCAACGCCGCACCCGACATCCCGGCGCCAGCGTGCGACCCGTTCCTGGAGCTGGCAGACCTCAACAACAGAATCGACCGGCTTATAAAAGAAAAGGGACTTATATACATGACTCCCTCGCTCCATTTGTATCATACGAAAGCCTCGCAGCTTTCGGAGCACCCGGCATTTTCTTCTTCCTCTGGTAAAGGCGGTAGAACCAACATTTTAGACATAGCGAGGATGTCTTGAGCGGATCGATGACCACGATAGAAAACACGCGGAGTGCCATCAACGTTATGCCCAGCGAGAGGATACCGCTGTTCCATCGCATCCCACCAGCCGAAGGTCTGCGGAGATTCCTGCGCGATCCTAACGAGCTTTGTGATGTGTTTCTTGTGGCATCCGTCGCAGTTGCTCTGATGGTCTTTCAGTCCGAGATTGAACGGCTGATCGCGCCACCAATCAAGAATCTCCGGTTTCGTCATAGGGAAGTCATTGACCAGCGGGTAGACGACGTTCGGCTTTTTGCCAATACGCTTCGGCTCATCCACCCGGATTCCCTGAGCGGTCACAAAATCTTTCCAGCCAATGCTCTGCATGTAGCTGCGAATAGCGTTGGCCTTGAGTTCGCGGGTGCAGTGCAGGTAATTCATGTTTGGGATGCCGTACTTTTGAATGACAGCCTCAAACGGTTCCCCGTTGCGCGAAGCCGATGCAAAATCGACTATCCGGTGCGTACAGGCTATGCCGTCTTCAGCGTGAGTGACGGCCTCAACCCACACAACGCCCAAGCCCCATTCTTCGTCGCACCGCTGGACAAATCGCAGCGTTTCCTCTCGCTCCTTTCCAGTGTTGGCAAAGACGAAAGCGAGATCGTGGGTGGCGCTCCACTCTTGCCGGATGCGCCATGCCATGTAAGCGGAGGATCGCCCGCCAGAGAAACTAACCAGCAGTTTTTGCATCTTTCTTCGCCTTCCTTGCCCGCTTCTTCGCTGCCTTCGACTTCGGCTTTGGCCTGTACGCCAGCACCACATCTGCGATGCGATCCAGTTGCTCAAGAATCTTCTTCATGCGGTCAACCTCGCATAGGTGAGCCGCTTGCCATCTACGGCGGCGATGAACGAATCCAGCCGCGCAGCGTGTGATTCTCGACCCGGCCAGCGTTCAGGCGGAACGTGACCTCGTTGACGTACCGAGCAAGATGCTTCGGGCTGACCTGATGCCACGTGCCGATGATCGACCGCTTGAGCACGGCCCAGTATGGCAGTCTTGCCGACCGATCCGCGTCCGGCCTTGAGCTTCTTATGGGCATGTTTATTCTTCTCCAGTCCGCCGACGAAGCACTCATCCACTTCGATCAGGCCGGAGAGCCGGTTGTCCTTGCCGCCCCTTCCTTCGCAGGCTTCGCGGAGTCGCTGGAGCCTGAACCACGCGGTTTTCTGGGTGACGCCGATCTCTTTGGCCATCTGCATCGAACTGATACCTTTCCGCGCCGTAACGACCAGATACATCGCATAAACCCATTTGTGGAGCGGTACATGCGACCGCTCGAAAATCGTTGCCGTCCGCACCGTAAAGTCCAACGCACAGCGGTTGCAGCGATAGAAACCACCCTTGCGGGCAGTGATGCGTTCCCGGCTCAGGCAGGACGGGCAGGTTGCCCCTTCCGGCCAAAGTCTCGATTCCAGATAGAGCCTTGCGGTTTCCGCATCCGGGATCATGGCAAACAACTGGAACGTGCTGATTGTACTCTTGCTCATGGTTCAATGGTAGCTAATTCCCTTACGGGAGTCAAGTATATAAATCCCAAAGAAAAGTACGAAATAGCAGCACTGTATGCATCGGCAGTTGACGAGCGGGATGCCGAGCGCCGTTCCAACGCGTCCCTACGAGGACAGATCACAAAGCAAGCCAAACGGAAGAAGTAGTCTCGTACCAGACTGGCAAGCCTCAGCTTCGGCTGGGGCTTTCTTGTGCCCAACAGAAAGGCGACCCCGAGGAGAGTCGCCAGTCTGCCGCTTGGAGGCAATTTCAAGATAGCACAGAAAAGGCCTCCGGTTAGGAAGGCCTCTCTGTCTGTCCTACTTTGCAATTTGTGCGGGGATGCCTCCTTTGGTGATTGCTGAAGTCGCCTATGGAGAAGGGTTGCTCGACATCAACCCGCACTTGCATATTAGCAGGTTAGATGCTAAATTGGAACTGCTGAAGTACGAACTATGGAAATTACCCCGAAAAATTCGACTGGTAAAGTTCCCGCATACGTGCGTTCGTCAGCCGCTGTCTTGCGCTCAATCGTTTAGTAAACGAGAGAGGAACCGGCACCTGCTACCTGTCTACGGGGGGCTCATTGTCGTTAGAGGATCGTCCTTCTGCGGGAGGCGAGCGTAAGCAAATGAGCCTTAGTGGACCGAATGCGAGACTTCGACGGATGACAGCATACTGCATCCTTCTCGCAACGGAGAGTGGGTTCCATCGTTAACCTGCTTTTCGTTTGCTCAAGCTTCTCAGGAATCTAGCATTATAGGAGAACAGATGTACTATCAATTAGTTAGATGCTGTTCATGTAGAAAACAAAGCAACCCGAAAGGTCACAAGAAAATCAATGGAATGCTCTACTGCTCACCTTGCTTCAGTCGTAAAAAGAAGCACGATCGGGAGATAAAGATTCCCGGAGCTGTTCAGGTCAGCGTCGCGCCCTCTGGAGTTGTGGTAGTAAACCCAAAAAGGCTAGATGCCTGAAGGTAATTTGCTGTCTTGGAGTACAATTTCCCTATGGCTGACAGAGGGAGACCAACCGATTACAGACCTGAATATATTGAGAGGGTCGCGGGTATGTGTCTCGCTGGGGCAACAGATGTCGAAATAGCTGATGATCTTGGGGTTAGCGTTCAAACCTTATATAACTGGCGAGCAAAGCACCCCGATTTTCTTGCAGCCATTGTTTACGGCAAAGAACATGCTGACGCCCGGGTGGAAAGATCGTTCTATCAGCGGGCTGTAGGCTTTGAGTATCCGGCGGTCAAAATCTTCATGCCGGCGGGATCTACAGAGCCTGTGTTTGCTGAATATCGTGAGTATTATCCCCCGGATGCGACAGCTGCAAAACACTGGCTCAACAATCGCAAGCCGAAGGAATGGCGCGACAAGACCGATGTAACGCTTGGTGGCGATCCTGACAACCCCATCGCCGTGCGCACTCTCAACGACTTCTACGCGGCCATCCCTAAACCAGAGAAGTAATATGGCCCCCACGCTCAACCCAGCACTTAGAACGTTCTGGACAACGGCAGCGCGTGGCCGGGTGCTGTATGGTGGGCGCAGTAGTAGCAAGTCCTGGGATGCGGCGGGATTTGCGATTGTCCTGGCATCGTCGGTGCGGTGTCGGTTCCTGTGCTGTCGCCAGTTTCAGAACAAGATCGAGGAGTCTGTTTACACGCTTCTGAAACTTCAGATTGAGCGCTTCGGGCTCGCCTCTGAATTCCGCATTACCGACCGATCCATAGAGCACATGGCGACTGGTAGTACATTTGTTTTCTACGGTTTGGCGAGAAACTTGCAGGAAATAAAAGGCCTGGAAGATGTGGACGTGTGCTGGATTGAGGAGGCGCAGTTCCTCACCAAGGACCAACTAGAGATCATCGAGCCCACCATCCGCAAAGAAGGCTCCCAAATATGGGTGATCTTCAATCCTAAGTTTGCCAGTGACTTTGCTTATCAGCGCTTCGTCATCAATCCGCCGGCCAACTACATTGTGCGCAAGATCAACTATGATGAGAACCCATTTCTGTCCAACACGATGATCGAGGTGATCGACCGGACGCGTGCTGAGTCCGAAGACGACTACCGGCACATCTACCTGGGTGAGCCGCGTGAGGACACCGAGGGAACGGTCATCAAGCGCAGTTGGATCGAGGCAGCCATCGACGCGCATCTCAAGCTAGGATTCGAGGCTAAGGGTAAGAAAACAATTGGCTTTGATGTGGCAGACGATGGTGAGGACGCGTGTGCAAACGTCTACGCTCATGGCTCTGTTGCGTTGTGGTCGGACGAATGGCGGGCGCGCGAGGATGAGCTACTGAAGTCATGCACGCGAACCTACAATGCAGCTCTGGCTAGGTCGGCTGGCATTCGCTACGATTGCATTGGAGTTGGCGCGTCAGCCGGGGCGAAGTTCGATGAACTGAATCAGATACGGGACAAACATCTGCGGCTCACCTACGCAAAGTTCAACGCCGGGGGCGCGGTGGAGCGGCCGGACGACTATTACGTGAGCGACCGGCAGGACAGGATCAAGAACAAAGACTATTTCAGCAACCTCAAGTCTCAGAAATGGTGGGAGATAGGCGATAGATTCCGCAACACCTACAACGCAATCAACCGCGGCGAGAAGTTCGTCGAAGAGGACATGATCAGCATCTCAAGCGACATGCCGCACCTGGAGAAGCTAAAGACTGAGCTATCAACCCCAAAGCGAGACTTTGACCGCAATGGGCGGGTAAAGGTTGAAAGTAAAGAGGATATGGCGAAGTCTACGCGGGTTGGTGGGGCTGTGCCGTCTCCAAACCTCGCGGACGCGTTCATCATGGCGTATGCCGGGCCGGTGGCCTCGACGCTCCGGATATCTCAGGGAGCGATTGAAGCGGCACTGCGTGCGTGATTGATACGATTTCTCTTGCAATCGCACACGCTCATGTGTATATTGAACACATGGAGGCAACACACATGACAAACTTCAATCTAGCAACGGACGTAAAGGGTAAAGCGCTCAACAGTCTGGGCCGCAGCACAGGCCGTCAATTCAACATGGCGGCAATCAAGCGCGAGATTCTGGCGAAACAATCAAAGGGATTTGACGCGGCCAAGTTTGAGGCAAACCGCCAGAAGCGAGATGCGCAGCCGAATGCGATCAACTTCGGAGGCCGGTAATGGCTTATTACAACCTGAAATGTGGAGCAGAGTTTGAAAGGTGTGATGTGACCCTGATGGAGGAGCATGTATCTGGGTGCACTATTTGCCAGCAATACCTCTCGGGAATGAAGGCGAATTCGGTTTCGGTAGTGGATATACCTGTCGATCCAAACTGCAAGACGAGCGATGGGAATTTCCTTGCTGTTGAGTGGGTGCGCAAATGAGCCAACGCGAGCGCAACATCAATCACTGTGACATCTGCGCACACGAATGGATACCTAAGCCGGGCGTAACGTACACCCACTGCACGAGCGGCAAGTGCCGCAGCCGGAAGTGGGATCGCAAGGATATTCCAGCGACGGGCGAGGAAGGCAAAGCGCCTGCAGCGAAGGCCGTGGCGATCTTGCTGGAGAAGCGGCCGCACCTGAAACCGAAACTGGAGCGCGTGCCGCACGACTCCAAGACTTGCCGCATCTACAAGTGTGGGATGTGCGCGGCGGCGAAGTAGTGCATAATCATGGTGGAGTCATTGACAATGGCGAAACCTCGCACCGCAGCTAAGACGTCTCCCAAAACATCATCTGGAATACGTTCAGCCATCTCCAAGGCTCTTCAGGGCGACGAGCGTCCGCACTATTCCATTCAGCCTCCGGTCATCCCCACTGGCGTCGTGCCGAGGGGCGAAAAGCCTATGGTGGCGATGGACTCGGCCGCTTATGAATGCGCTCGGTTGGCGAACGATGCTGGGCAGCAGTTCGGTTCCCAGATGTACGCCTACAGCAACGTCGAGGGCTTCCCAGGGTATCCCTACCTCATGCTATTGGCGCTGCGGGTGGAGTACCGCAACATGGCCTCTGCTCTGGCTACGGAACTTACTCGTGAGTGGATCAAGTTCACCAGCACCGAGTCTGCGGATGACGCAACCAAAGACAAGATTACGGCGATTGAGGCCGAGTTCAAACGGCTCAACATCCAGCAAACGATCCGTGTTGCAGCCGAGCAGGATGCATTCTACGGTAGCGGCCAGATTCTTATCAACATCAAAGGGGCAGACTACAAGACTCCGCTCATCGTGAGTCCGAAGACGATCAAGAAGGGGATGCTGGATGGATTCAAGGTCGTAGAGCCCATCTGGACAACCCCTTTGATGTACAACGCACTCGACCCAAGCCGCCCAGACTTCTACAACCCATCGTCGTGGTGGGTAATGGGCCAGCACTGGGATGCTACGCGGATGATCATCATCATCACACGTTGGGTGCCGGACATATTCAAGCCTGCTTTCAACTTCTCTGGCATCTCCCTTTCGCAGCTTGTAGAGCCTTACGTCAACAACTGGCTTCGGGCGCGGCAAAGCGTAAGCGACCTTATCAACAACTTCTCCATCGTGGTACTCAAGACAGCGATGGATCAGGTGTTGACCGGAGGAGACGATGGGTCAAACCTCTTCTCTAGAATCAAGTTATTCACCGCAACCCGCAGCAACAAAGGAGTTATGGCTCTAGACAAAGACCGCGAGGAGCTACAGCAGTTGGCTGTGCCTCTCGGCGGCTTGCATGAGCTACAGGCCCAGGCGCAAGAGCAGATGTGCAGCGCCAGCCGCGAGCCTTCGGTGGTTATGACCGGCATTGCTCCGTCCGGCTTTGGCAATGTGGCTGAGGGGGAGATGCGGGTTTGGTATGACTGGATTCACGCCCAGCAAGAGGCGCACTACCGCACTCCGATTCAGAGGATGCTGGACATTGTGCAGCTGCATCTGTTTGGGGAGATTGATTCGAATATTTCGTTTGACTTCGTGCCGCTTTACCAGATGACTGAAGAGCAACTGTCGAACATCCGCGTCAATGATAGCGTTCGGGCTGGAAATATGATCGATCGTGGCGTGCTTGACCCGCAAGAGGAGCGTGAGCGGTTGGCGCGTGACCCTGAGTCGGGATATCAGGGCATTGATGTGGAGCGGGAGATTGAGCCGCCTTCGCAGGAGGAAGAGACGTCTCCGCTTAGCAGAGGCACGGCATGAGGAAGCCCACACGGAGAAAGACGGTGAGGGCCATCTTCCCCAACGCAGGGATACGGATGGCCTATCAGCGCCGCCTGAAAGCAGCCATTCGGGAGATGGCCGATAGTGTGGAGTATTGGGCAGTGGTAGACCGGAGGAAGAACACGCCCCGGCTGGCAGAGGATGCAACCCCTAGCGAAAAAGCTATGAAGGGGTTGAATAAACTGTCAAAGCAATGGCAAGCATACTTTGACCAGATGGCCCGAACAGTAGCAGAGAGGTTTGTAAAGTCGCAGTATAAGGCTACCGACCTTGCATTCAGGCAAGCTCTGCGGGATGCTGGCTGGTCGATTCAACTCGAGATGACGCCGACTGTTAGGGACGCGTTTGAGGCTTCGGTTGCGGAGAATGTAGGGTTGATCCGATCCATCCCGCAGCAATACTTTACCGAGGTGCAAGGGATTGTGATGCGTAACTACACCTCTGGGCTGGATGTAAAGACAATGGTCAAAGAGATCAAAGGACGGTATGGCGTAACCTCACGCCGAGCCGTATTGATTGCCAGGGATCAAACATCGAAGGCGCATTCGACCATCCAGCGGGTTAGGCAGTTAGAGATTGGCATCACAGAGGCTATCTGGATGCACTCCAGAGCGGGGAAAGAGCCGCGCCGGTCGCATGTAGCGATGGATGGGAAGGTTTACAAACTCGATAAGGGGCTGTGGGACAAAGACGCGAAGAAATGGATATTCCCCGGCGAGTTAATTAATTGCAGGTGTCAGTCAGAGACGGTTTTACCCTTGGTGCCGTTTGTTGGGTAACTGATCTTATCTTCTCAGTCCCAACATGGGATTTCTTACACTTTTTGCGATAGTAGGTAGCCGAATACCGGCTCTGGCAGATAGGGCAGCGGTGTTTGCCATTTTTGTCTGTGTTGAACTTATGGCCTTGAGCGCATAGCGACGACTTGATTGATCCCATGCAAACATCATAGGGATAATGCCTGTGAGATGCAATTGAAACCGTTCATAGGGGTTGCATCGCGTATACGCTTAGGCCAGAGATGAGCGATGGAACTAGCTTGCGACGCCAAGATGGAGAACCGGCACTACGACTCAGAGGGCCGGTTGCATATCCTACGCACGCCTATCTCCAAGGCAACGGTCAACCCGTACTACGGGCGGGAGATACCGAACGCCGAGAATCTAGGTTTGGTTCCCGACCGGGTATATCAAATGCTGCGCGACCCATGGGAGCTAGCCAAGGCAGCTCCGAGTTTTGCTCGGAACCAATTGATGTTCGAGCACACTGCGGTCAGCGCGGAAGATCCCAAACAGGACTCCATCGCCGGAACAGTGGGCTCGGACGTATCCTTCGATGCCCCCTATCTGGTAGCCGATCTATGCGTGTGGGACGCGGAAGCAATCGCTGGAATCGAAACGGATACCGTGAGAGAACTATCGTCAAGCTACCGATACAGAGCAGACATGACCCCAGGGGTTTACGAAGGCCAGCGGTATGACGGAGTGATGAGAGATATACAGGGAAACCATGTGGCGCTTGTCAAGCATGGCCGAGCAGGTTCAGATGTAATGGCGGCAGATTCCGAACTGGAGAAGAAAATGGAAACCAAATTCAACAAGCAAGAGGCGGAAGAGGCAGCGAAGAAGGTTGCCGGTGACGAAGACGACGCCGCTGAGAAGGACGCCAACGTAGCCGCGAAGGGCGGTGACAAGAAGGCCAAGGACAAGAAGAAGGCCAAGGACGCCGAAGAGGACGACCGCAAGGAAGAAGAGGAAGAGGAAGACAACCCTCAAGGCCAAGACAAGAAGGCCAAGGACCGCAAGGCCAAGGATGCCGAAGAGGACGACGAGGACGATGAAAAGGCTGAGGACGACTTCGACGGCTTGGTAGACAAGCTCGAAGGAAAAGGCTACTCGAAGGAGTATGCGACGAAGGTCGCGGGCAAGGTTGCCAAGGAAAAGGGCGACGACAAAGCCAAAGACAAGAAGGCCAAAGATTCTGTCAAGGCCGAGGACAAGATGAAACATGCGATGGATGAGTTCCGCGCTGAACTGAGGCTAGCGGAGGATGCACGCCGCGATGTACGGCCCTTCGTGGGCGATGTTCTCGCTTATGACTCAGCCGAGGACATCTACACCTTCGCTCTGGATGAGATGAGAGTGGATCATCAAGGCGTTCAGGGTGCTCCCGCGCTCCGTGCGATCTTCAACGCAGCCAAGGGTGCACGCACAAGTTCAGCTCAGATCGCTTATGATTCTGCGGCTGTGGAAGAGAAATTCGCCGGTGCAAACCGCACTATCCGAGTGATGTAAGGAGACAACATGGGAAGCAGCAACCTTATTGGCAGTTTTCAGAATTCGGTCAACCTCTACAACCCGATTGGAGTAGAGGGAGACTTTGCCAGCCGTAACCCTCGGGCAACGGCTCTCACTCCCAATGGCGGCGCATTCGTAGCGGGTGCGAATGGCGTCACGATTGGTAACTTCGCTTGGATCGCTGCTGACGGAATCACGGTCAACAGTTATGCTACGGACGCGGTTGCTCCATCCGGCTACGTCCACCGCGATCAGCAAGGCCTGCTCACGCAGTACCTCCAGGCCGCTGGAATGTTGATTCCTCCCGGCTTCCCTGTAACGCTCATGGTTGCGGGCGACTTCCTCGACTTAGTTGTTGGCGGCACGGCTGCGGTATCGGGCTCTGCGTGCTATGCGCGGTTCTCGGATGGCGCTCTGTTCACCAACTCGGCTCCGGCAGGCGCTACAGGCACGGGCTCGATTGGCGCAACCTTCACCGCCACCGGAACGGGTACGAGCCTTGCGGTGACGGCGGTGACTGGGCTCATCAGCATTGGCGATACGATCAGCGGGACGGGCGTTCCGGCTGGAACTACGATTCTTACTCAGGTCAGCGGTACGACTGGCGGGGCTGGGACGTACACCACGAGCGTAGCGACGACTGCTGCGGCTGCGACGGTGACGAGCTTCGGCATTGTGCTTGACGTAACGGCTGTGACGGGTGTGTTCGCCATCGGTGACGAGGTGACAGGAACGGGCATTCCGGCTGGTGCGACTTTGGTATCGCAGGTGAGTGGAGCAACGGGAGGGGTAGGAGTCTACACCATCAGCGTCGCCGCTACCGCCTATGCTGCATCAACGGCTCTCACCATCGTTGGTGGCATTCTGACGAACTTTGTTGCGAAGTCCGCGGCAAACGTTGGGCAACTGGTGCAGATTTCGACTTGGTAATAAGGAGACAACATGGACCGCAATCTTCGGGCAGTATCTGACAAGTTTGGTATTCACTTCATGGGAACCGATGCGAAGCTCCTCCCCACACAAAAGGAGTTGGGCGGTCGGCTGGCTATGGATGCTGTTCCGGAGCTGATTAGCGTCTCCAACAGCGGAATCCCGGCCTTTCTCTCCACCTACATCGATCCGAATGTGATCGAGTTTCTGATTGCACCCAACAAGGCGACGGAGATTGTAGGACAGGAGACGAAGAAGGGTGACTGGACGATGGAGACTTCTATGTTCCCCGTCGTTGAGTACACCGGCATGGTGAGCAGCTATGGCGACTACTCGGAGACGGGTATTGCTGGTGCAAACACCAATTGGGTGCAGCGCCAGTCGTATACCTACCAAGTCTCGGTGGAGTTCGGCGAGCGCGAGATCGAGAAGATGGGCCTCGCTCGGCTGGACTGGGCCAATGAGAAGCGGGCTGGTGCGATCACCACACTCAACAAGTTTCAGAACAAAACCTACTTTTATGGCGTGGAGGGGTTGGCAAACTACGGGCTCCTGAACGATCCGTCGCTGCTGGCTCCCATTGCTCCTGTAACGGTAACGGGAGGGTTGGTGACGTGGGCGCAGAAGGCGGCTGATCCGAATGGTGCACTGTGGGTCTACAACGACATCAAGGCGTTGTATGGTCAGCTTGTCTCGCAGGCCGAGGGCAACATTGAACTGAACATGGCGTCTCCGCTAACTCTGGCAATGTCTCCAGAGGCCGAGGTTTACCTCACCTTGACTACTCAGTACAACGTCAACGTTCAGGACATGCTGAAGAAGAACTTTCCTAAGTTGCGCTTCGAGACGGCCCCCGAGTATGGCATCAGTCCGGCTGGCGGATTTATGCAGTTGATTGCGGACGAGATGCGCGGACAGCGGACAGCTACCACGGCGTTCACCGAGAAACTGCGCAGCCATCCGATCATCATCCGCGAGTCCAGCTTCCGGCAGAAGATGAGCCAGGGAAGCTGGGGATCGATCATCTTCCGCCCCTTCCTGATTGCATCGATGGTTGGAATCGGCGCGTAGTCCACTCAACAGGAGATGCCCTAAGTGGCGTCCTCAGCGCGGGGATTCTCCCGCTCCTAGAAAGGCAACAATGGCAAAGGAAACGGTCCTCATTGGTTGCAGACTTCCAAGCGGAATGCTGCTGTCTCATCCTACTAACCCACTGGCTCCGAAGGTCAAGCTCCAGGGCCAGTATGCGCCGATCACAGACAGCGGGCTATATATCCCGCCCCGGCCTTACGGTACGACGGTAGTGGATGCGGAGTTTTGGGCAGCATGGAAGGAAGCGTATCAAGGTTTCCCTCCACTGAAGAACAGGGCCATCTTCGAGGCGAAGACAGTGATTGATCTTGAGTCGAAGTCGCGGGACATGGAGAAGGAAAAGACGGGGTTCGAGGCCGCCAGTCGTACTGCAATTGTTGATGGAGTGAAGTTGGAGAAGGCGGTGATGTAAATGGCAACAGCCCCGAGTTTTACGCAGCCGCTAATGACGTTCAATCCGGGGCTCTTCCTTGGCCGCTACCCTGAGTTTACCAACGCCTACAACGCCAACCCTACCCTCTATGCTTCGTATTTCACTGAGGCAGGCTTCTATCTCAACAACACGGCATTATCTCCCGTACAAGACACAACGAAGCTCAGTCTGCTCCTCAATATGCTGACCGCCCATATTGCGTTCATCAACGGGCAACTGAGTGCAGACGGGCAGACAAGGCCGGTCGGTCGCATGAGCGGGGCAACTGAGGGCAGCGTCAGTGCGCAGTTCGAAGATGTAGCTCCACTGCCAGGCTCAGGGCAATGGTTCCGTCAGTCGCAGTATGGATCAGCATTCTGGCAGGCGACTACCTGCTATCGCGGGATGATGTACTTCCCGCAGCCGACGCAGGTCGAAGGGTTTACAGGCACGAGCCTTGGCCAGGAGGTTCTAACAGGGGGCAGCGGACTTGGCAGCCTCTAGCATGGCTATTACTCTCTCGATTGATACCTCGGAACTTAGGGGAGACATCGAGAGAATTGAAGCTGAAGAGTTAGGGTTGCCCACAGTATCATCGGTTCTCGTCAAGTTTGACGGAGTGCAGGAAGAGGAGATTGTGGTATGGCTGTCAAGCGAATAGCGATCTCCGAGTCGGTTGCAGCCAAGCTAAAAGAGATGGCGGCGAACGCTAGTGGAACCGTCAAGGTGGGATTTATCGACAGCGACCAGGCGATGATTGCGTATTGGAATGAGTTTGGTCATGGGGGAAGATTTAGTTCTCCTCCCCGGCCATTCTTTCGCACAATGGTAGCAAACGAATCCTCGCGGTGGCCTGAGATGTTGGGAACTCAACTGAAGCGGATGAAGATGGACGGGAAGCTGGCTCTTGCAGAAGTTGGATCGAAGATTGAAGGGCAACTGAAGCGGAGCATCCGCAACTTCGATTCTCCTCCTCTTTCCCCTGTTACCTTGCGACTCCGTGCTAAGTTTGGCAACCAGCCGCAGGAGATAGGTCTGCGGGATGTGTATCAGGCAATCAAGGATGTTCAGAATGGCGAAAAGATAGCGAGTGGGACGCAGGCTAAGCCGCTTATCTGGACTGGCCAGATGATCAACGCAACATCGTGGAAGGTGGAGTAGGACATGGACCTTCGTGGATGCGCAAACTCGATGTCGGACTCGGTGAATCAAAACACCCCTGTCACGCTTCAGGCATCTACGGGGTACACGACGGGAGGCGCTGGAATGAGGCAGGTTCCGTCCTATGCGGCTCCAGTATCCGGGTTTGCGCAAGTCCAAGCTCTAAGCAGCAACGATATTCAGCACCTACAGGGGCTCAACGTGCAGGGAGCGACCTACTCGGTTATTCTGCGCGGGCCACTCAACACTGCGATTAGGCCAAACTCTCAAGGTGGAGATTTAGTGACAATCAATGGGAAAACATGGCTTACTGTTGCTGTGTTGGAACAATGGCCGCTATGGACAAAGGCAGCCATTAGATTGCAGGATGCCCTATGAGCGCACCCGCACAATACGTTGTATCGCTTACGGTGGATGCTGTGTTCGATGCGCTTGGCGCGTACCTTGCACCTTTCGTGTCACCGGCTGAGATTATCCGTTGCCAGGTCAACCGCACCTCCTATCCCATCGGCGATTTCGTCGAACTTACAGAGATATCGAATACCGACTTAGAGTATCCTCGCCAGTGGTATGATACGGTCAATCTGCAACGCGATATTATCGGTCCTAAAAGGATGGATATTCAGGCGGATTTCTATGGAGAGTCGGCTGGTGACTGGTGTGCTGCAATCAAGACGGTTTGGAGAACGTCATGGTCGGTTGCGCAATTTCCCTCTGGGATGGCTCCCCTCTACTGTGATGATGGTCACGAGATGCCATTCATTACAGGGGAGGATCAGTATACCCGGAGATGGACTCTCACCTTATCGATTCAGTACAATCCGATTGTGGTACTACCGCAACAGTCGGCAGACGTTTTGAGTATGAATATTTTGAACGATGTAGACGCGTAGAAAGTAGAGAGAAGAGGCTATATGAGCGTACCGGGTTCCCAAATTGTTTCAGCCATCCCCGGAGTGTTGGGGGCAGGTGGCAACGGGCTTGTGATGAATGGCTTGGTTCTTACTGAGAACCTGTTGATGCCTACCAACTCCGTATTATCATTTGCCAGCCCAGCGGCGGTTTCCACGTTCTTTGGCCCAGCGTCTTCTGAGTACACGTATGCGCAGAGTTACTTTGCGGGCTTCGAGAACTCCACGCAACTTCCCTCTTCGATCCTGTTTGCGCCTTACAACGCCGCAGCTCGTGCGGCATGGCTGCAATCCGGTTCGCTGGCGACGATGACGCTGGCCCAGCTTCAGGCGCTGTCGGGAACGCTTACCATTTCAGTCAACGGAACGCCGGACACGTCAACCACAATCACGCTTACCGGCGCTACGAGCTTCACAGACGCGGCGACGTTGATTCAGGCAGGGTTTACCTCTCCGCCTTTCAGCGTGGCGTGGGACGCGGTGCAGAGCGCGTTTATCGTTACTACCACAGCTACGGGGTCAACCGAGACAATCACCTTTGCCTCTGGGACTCTTGCATCTGGATTGAATCTGACGCAGGCAACTGGCGCGACGATCTCGCAGGGTGCCAACGTAGATACACCTTCCTCGGCGATGAACAATGTCACGGCTGTGACGCAGAACTTCGCTTCTGTGAGCTATCTCACGGAGCCAACGCTGGCCAACAAGGAATTGTTCGCGCAATGGTTCAGCCCGTTGGCTGATCTTTATCTCGGAGTGATGTGGGATAGCGATACTCAGGCCAGCGTACAGGGAGCAACGGAGCCATTTGGTGTTGTGGCGAAGGCCGCAAAGTACAACGGGATTATGTGCATTGGTGGCGATCCGGCTGCGGGGACGCTCTCGGTGCTTTGCCTGAACATAGCAGCGTTTGTGCAAGGGATGATCGCCTCGATCAACTATGGAGCGACGAACGGGAGGATCACTCTTGCAGGAAAGTCCGCCAACGCCTCGGCTTCCGTGTTGCCAGCGTGCTCGAACATCCAAACCTACCAGAATCTCTTGGCGAATGGGTACAGCAGCTATGTGGCGTTTGCCGCGCGTAACCAAGGGTTTGTGTTCTTCTCGAATGGGAACATGCCGGGGAACTTCCCGTGGGCTGATCAGTATATCAATCAAATCTGGCTCAGTTCGCAGTTGCAAATGGCTCTGCTGGCTCTCTATACCACCACCTCTGACATCCCATACGATCCAACCGGCTATGGCATGATTCGGGCAACGCTGGTAGGTCAGCCATCTGCTGGCAATAGTTCGACGATCAACGGGCCAATCAATCAGGCAGTCAGTAATGGAGTGATCCAGGTGGGGGTGCAGTTGTCCTCTTCGCAGGCTGCGGCTGTCAATCTGGCTGCTGGCGCAAACGTGGCGGGTACAATCCAGTCGAATGGCTACTATCTCCAGATTCTCGATCCGGGTGCAACGGCTCGGACAGCACGACAGACGCCCATCATCAATCTGTGGTACACGGATGGTGGAGCAATTCAGCAGTTCACAATTTCCAGTGTGGATATTCTTTAGTACGAGGTGATTCATGGGCAGTTTTTCTAACTTGGTAACGGGCGGCGCAAGCACAATCACTTCGGCTAACTCCGTCGTAAGCATCAGCGTTCCGGGGCTCTTCAATGTTCCGGTGCAGCTTTACGGATATGCGGCGGACAAGGCGTGGGATACGGCTCAGCTTGTCGTAACCGAGACGCAGATTGGCGTGGATGGAAGGAAGACGGCAGGTGTAGTGTACAACCCGGTCAAGCAGACGTTCGCATTGCAGGCAGATTCTCCGAGCGTGGCTGTCTTCGAGCAGATTTATGCAGCGCAGCGTGCGGCCCGCGACGTGTATTACGTCTACGCGGTCATCGATCTTCCCGCAACGGGCGAGTCCTACATCTGCAACAAGGGAACGCTGGAGGATTACAATCCGATGGCCTCTGCTGGCCGCGTGCTCAAGGAGCGCGAGTTTTCAATCAATTGGGGCTCAGTATCCCCGACCGTCCTATAGTTAGAAGGTGATAGCGTGGCAAGAAAAGTAACGACATACACGATCAACTCGAATGACCGGGACAAGGGCAAACAGTTCATCCTCACCGAGATGTCTGCGGTGCAGGCGGAGGATTGGGCTATTCATGCTTTGATTGCCCTCGGTGCAGCCAATGTCGATATCCCCGAAGGGGCAACTGATCTAGGGATGGCGGCGTTGGCTGAGGTGGGGTTGAAGAAACTGTTTGCAATCAATCCAGCGGTGCTAAAGCCTCTCCTTACAGAGTTGATGGGTTGCGTGCAGTACCTTCCCGACCCTAGCAAACCCACCGTTACGATCAACTACCCGCTGTTTGAGAATCAGATTGAGGAAGCGAAGACACTATTCCTGCTCAAGTGGGAGGTCTTGAAGTTGCACCTTTCTTTTTTGGAAGCCGGAAGCCTGTCTCCCTCCCATCCCGAAGAGGCTCCGGCGCAAAAGATGAAACACAGTACGCGAATGTCCCAAAGATCATAGGGCTGATTGTAGGGAGGCGGTTAGCAACATTGCATGAGCTTCAAACCGTCTACGGAGAGGAAGACGCCCATAATCTCGTCGAGATCATAGCCGTAGATGCGGCGAACGAAAGGGAGTAAAGCATGTCCACCATTATCGACTCCCTCATCGTAGAACTAAAGCTAGAAGCAAAGGATATATCATCCAAGGCTGGGGGTGTACAAAAGAGCCTTGAGGGGATAGAAAGCTCAGCATCGAAAGCCGAACAAGGATTTAGCAGCCTGTCGGGTGCGGTCAAGACGTTTGGTGCGGTGCTCGGTGGGCTCGTTGGGGCGGCGGCAGTCACAGCACTAGCCAAAGACCTGATAGCGACAAACACACAGCTCTACTACATGTCTCAGAACCTCGGCATGAGTGCGCAAAAGCTCTATGCGTGGGGCCAAATGGCGCGTCAGGTCGGAGGATCGGCTGGCGATGTGCAGGGATTCTTTCATCAGGTCAGGGGGATGTATGGGCAGTTGCTGACGGGGCAGTCTCCTGCTCTACTCCCTCTGTTTGCACGGTTAGGCATCAACGGCTTCCAATCGCCAGACAAGATAATGGAGCAACTATCTGAGCGATTCAAGGGAGACGATACAGGCCCGAACCGATGGAAGGCCGCATCATTCCTTGAGGCCAGCGGGTTATCCGAAGGCGTCGTCAACATGATCCTTCAGGGTCCGGCGTGGGTCAAGTCGCACGAGAAGGAACTTTCTGCTCTTTCCCCCTCAGATCAGCAATTGAAGGCGTCTGCTGACATGACGCAGAAGATTGTGCTGGTAGAGGCTGCGGTCAATAAACTGGCAAACAATGTTCTCTCGGTTGTTATGCCGGTTATTGACAATATCTTCAATGCAACAAACGGGATTCTGCAATGGCTGGTGGGGCATAGCAGCGCGGCTGGGGCGATAGGCGGTGGCATCCTTGGGCTGCTAGGGCTGTCCGCCTTGACGACTGTGATGAAGGTAGCCACTCCAATCGTGGAAGGGCTAGGCGCGGCCATTACGGCTCTTGACTTACCAATCGTGGCAGCAGCTGCGGCAATAGCAGGGCTGGGTGCTACTGCCTACGGAATTTATGAAACATATAAGCACTGGGGAGACATCAAGAACGATCTCAAGAATCCCCATTCAGAGGTGAACAAGTACGACACAGTGAAGGGCATTGAATGGATGATTGCCAAAGCTGAGGGATTTTTTTCAAAACGTCGCAACATCCCACAGGAAGCCCATAACCCCGGCGATATTCTCTATGGATCGTTTGCCAGACAGCACGGCGCGACGGGATACATGCTTGCGGCTGGTGGCAAGAAGGTTGCCCGGTTCGCCACAGATGAGTTCGGGTGGGAAGCGATGCACGATCTTCTCCAGACTCCTGCCTACCAGAGCCTCATCCATAGCGGCCTGAGCCCTGAAGAGGCGAAGCGTGCAGTAGTAGAACGCTGGCAGACGGGCAAGGTCAGTTCGATGGTAAACGGCATTCATGGGGCTGGCAGTGTCGCATCGTCTGTATCGGGGGGAAGTCATACGAGCAACATCCATACCGACAATAGCCGCACGACCCATGTTGGGTCAGTCGTTATCCAGAATCCATCAGGAACAGGCACCATCTCGCCGTCAATGGTGCGGGGAATGGACTGGTCAACACTTCTCACGCAATCTGCATTTGGACTCCAATAATGCCACTTATCCCTTATCCCAACGTCGCTAACTACCAGGGTGTGCCAGTCATCGCGCGACTGCTGGCAGGGACGCCGCAGATCAACATACAGGTGGTTCCTCAGCAAGATTGGATGATTAATCAAAGCTCTGATGGTCCAGCGTGGGGAATATTCAATCTGAATGGAACGCCGTTCTATGAGCCTGCCTATGGTGGGACGCTCTCGGTTCTAACCTTCGGATTCGGGCGGCAGATGATGGTGAGCACTTTCCCGGTAGAAGCCAATAAAGCCAATCAGGGTGCAGCGTTTGCGAGCTATAACAAGGTCTATCAACCATCGAATCCGTTGCTTACGTTGGCTCTGAGTGGTAATGAGTACGAGAAAACTGCGTTCCTGCAAGCCATTGACGCGGCCTGCACTTCTACGACGCTCTACAACGTTTCTACGCCCGATGCGGTCTATCAGGCTCCTCAGAGCGGATGCACCATCGAGAGCTACAGTTACCAGAGGTCAGCGACCAGAGCCGCTACGATGCTGATTGTGGACGTGTCTCTGAAGCAGGTATTGCAGGTCGCGGCCTCACTCACCAATGTATCCATCACGCCTTCTCCGCAGTCTCCGAGCGCAACGGATCAGGTCAACAATGGCAACACACAGACGACAGATGCGTCGATGGCTATATTGCAAAGACTGTTGTCCTCGCCTCCCTTGATTGGGGTGAAGTGATGCAGCAAATCTCTCTACAGCCAGTTCCCTCTCAACAGACCCAGGTCGTGCTCGGCGGTCAGTCCTGCACTCTGTCCATCTATGTCAAGTATCAATGTATGTTCCTCGATCTATCGGTTGGTGGAACTCCAATAGCCTATGCAATTCAATGCAAGAGCGGCGTGAGTCTTGTGCCGACATCCTACCTTGGATTTACAGGGTGGCTTATATTTCTGGACACGCAAGGGTCAGCCGATCCGCAGTACATGGAGCTTGGCACGCGATGGGTGCTTCTCTACCTTGATCAAGGAGATCTGGCGACCTATGGCATCTCCTAGCTCTTTCCAGAATCCTAAGAACTTGCGCTTTGTAATCACGCTTGCGAAGAATCTCACTCCTTTCACGTCGAACGGAACGCAATTCAATACGATCATTCTTGATGGACTACGGGCTTCGGTCTTCATCAGCAACGGTGGCGGGGCGATGATGGGGACGATGAACGCTCAGATATTCGGCCTGACTGACTCGCAATTGAACACCCTCACGAGTCCTCAGTGGCAGAGCTATGCAGACAATGCTACAGGCGGAGAGAACATAATCCAGGTGTACGCAATCGATGGGACGACGGAGACGCTGGTTTATAACGGGCAGATCGCTAATGCGTGGGGGGTGTACACGTCGATGCCGGAAGTCTATCTCTACATACAGGCTCAGGTCGGTTATTCTCAACTGATCACCCCCGCGAGTCCGCTGAGCATCGCCACCACTACAAAAGTCGGAACAGTTATGGGACAGATAGCGTCAGCGATGGGCTTTCAGTTCAAAAATAACGGGGTTGAAGGAACAGTTCCAAAAGGGACCTATCTTGCGAATACACTGATGGAGCAGGCCAGGAACCTTATGCTGGCATACCGCTTCTGGATGTACATAGACTCTACCAGTCCCAACACGCTTGCAATTACTCCGAACGGCCAAGCGAGAAATGTGGCCGCTGCGCTTGTCTCTCCACAGACGGGGCTTATTGGCTATCCCATGTTCAATAAGGTAGGAATCAACTTCGACACACTCTTCAACCCGAACATCGTCTTTGGAGGGCCAGTTCAGGTGCAGTCCTCCATTGCAGCGGCATCGGGTACTTGGATCGTCACATCGATTGACCATCAACTTACCAGCCAAACACCGGGGGGGCCGTGGCAGTCCACGATTCAGGCGAGTTCTTCGCAGATTCCTCCAATCTTCGCAGGGGTATAAATGGCATCTCAGTCAGTCAATCCGCTTGGAATGCTCCAACCCTCTGACCTGTGGGGGGTATTCAACAACCTGCACTTTGTTATCCGGCAGACATTGGCCAATGTGCAGACAGCGACCATCGTCAAGGTGATTGCTTGCACCAACGACGGGGCATTATCCCAGGTTGGGACTGTAGACGTGCAGATCATGGTCAATCAGATCAACGGGCAGGGCATACAGACGCCTCATGTGACCATGTACGGGCTTCCTTACCTTCGGATGCAGGGAGGGGTCAACGCAGTCATCCTAGACCCTCAGGTGGGCGATATAGGGATTGCAGTGTTTGCGAGCCGAGATATTACGAACGTGAAGAGCACGAAGTCTCAGGCGAGTCCAGGCAGTTTCAGGATGCATGACTTCTCAGATGGGATGTATCTTGGTGGGTTGCTGAACGGGACTCCCACACAGTTCATCCAATTTGCATCGTCAGGAATAACAATTACCAGCCCGTCAGAAATTACTCTCCAAGCGCCTGTGATATCCATCAACGGGGCATTGCAGCAAACTGGCGGGGGTGTCACAATGAGTCAGACTCTTACGGTTACGGGAGACGTAAAGGCAAATGGTATCAGCCTTGAAACTCACGTTCATAGCGGGGTCACGACAGGAGCCAGCGATACAGGAGTTCCGGTATGAGTTCGCCTCTCAATACGCTACTGCTCGATTCGGTCGCATGGGACTTGGTCCTAGATGCGAATGGAGATATTGCGCTGGCGTCTCCCCCTTATTCAGTCGCTCAGGATGTAGCCAGCGCGTTGAGGCTATTCCTTGGAGAACTGTGGTATGACACGACGCAGGGCGTACCGTACTGGCAGCAACTCCTCGGACAGAATGCCTCGACCGCGCAGATAGCAGCAGCACTCAATCAGGCGGCGCTCACGGTTCCCTCTGTAGTGTCGGCTAATACCGCAATTACATCGACGGCTGGAAGAACGTTGGCCGGCCAGGTGCAATTCACAACCTCTGACGGGGTAGAAACGACGGTGAACTTCTAATGGGAAGCACAGCAGTTCCGCCGATCCAATGGACGCCAGAGGGCGTGGTACTACCCACTGACGCCGAGATTCTATCGGGCGTTCAGACGGACATCAACAACGCTTTTGGAGGAGGCTTCAATCCATCGCTCGCTTCCCCACAAGGGCAAATCGCATCGAGCGATACGGCGATAGTCGCGCAAAAGAACAGCGAGATAGCCTATATCGTCAATCAGGTTGACCCGCAGTATGCTACAGGGCGCTTTCAGGATGCTATCGGGCGCATCTACTTCATGACGCGCAACCCAGCTGTCTCTACGGTAGTTATTGCTACGCTGGGGGGAGTTCCGGGGGTGAACATCGCGGCTGGGGCTCTTGCTCTGGACACATCTGGGAATGTCTACCAACTACTCAATCTCGTTACGATAGGGACAAGCGGAACCGTTCAGGCTGAGTTCTCCAATGTGGCTACCGGGCCAATCCCTTGCCCTGCTGGTGCGTTGTCGCAGATTTACCAGTCAATCCCAGGTTGGGACACGATTACAAATGCGTCGGCGGGAATCCTTGGATCGGATGTAGAGAGCCCGCAAGCCTTCGAGCTTCGCAGACAGAATTCTGTGGCCATCAATAGTCATGGTACGACAGACGCGATCTTTGCAAACGTCTACGCCGTTGCTGGCGTGCTTGACTGCTATGTAATAGACAACCCTTCAGGAGTAACAATCAATTATGGATCGACAAATTATCCGCTTGCCCCACACTCCGTTTATATTGCGGTCGTTGGCGGCACGGCCAGCGCAATTGCACAGGCTATCTGGCTTGCCAAAGACGCTGGCTGCTCCTACAGCGCATGGCCCAATTATCCTGCTGGATCAAACGTCCCAGGATTAGGCTCGGTTGAAACGGTAGTCGTATACGACCAGCGGCCTCAATATGCACCAAACTACCCTGCGTATGGGGTGAGCTTCATTATCCCAAACCCGACGCCTATCTATTTTGCAGTCACAGTAGCTAACGCGCCCTCTTTGCCATCCAACTATGTGACTCTGATTCAGAATGCTATTCTTGCGCAGTTCAATGGGTCGAGTTCAGCGTCTCCGGCTGGCATTGCATCCTTCATCCTTTCGCTCAGCTATACAGGAGCGATCTTTGCCGCAGTTCCGGGTGTATCTCTGGTGAGTATCTTTGTGGGGCTGGCGGCGTCTCCTACGGGCTATGACGTGACGCTGGGAATCGATCAGCAGCCCACTCTCCAAGCATCCAATATCACGGTGACGCCATGAATGATGTGATGCCAACTATCATTTCTCAGTATGCGAATAGCCCAACGATGCTGGCATTGATTGAATCATTCAACGCTGCGATCGATCCAAGCAACGATATCAATAACTTCTATCGGCTGGTGTGGGACATTGCTACGGCTCAGGGGTTTGGGTTAGACATCTGGGGGAGGATCGTAGGCGTCACGCGAACCATCCCCACTGTTCCGGCAACTATCCTGACAGACGCTCAATTTCAGGAGCTTATCCTTCTTAAGGCTCTTGCGAACATCTCGATCAGTACCTCATCATCTATCAATACGCTCTTGACAAATTGGATGAGCGGGCGTGGCAGGACGTACGTGAACGATCTCGGGAACATGGAAATTCGTTATATGTTTGAGTTCCCGCTTCAACCTTTCGAGATTGATATCATTACACAGAGCGGGATATTCCTGCGACCAGCCGGGGTAGGAGGATGGATGGTTCAGACCCAACTACCCATCTTTGGATTTAGCGGCATGACAGATGGAGCCGTTCCGTTCAATCAAGCGCCATTCGTACCCTATGGAAACCCATATCAGGTAGTATGAGGATATAACTACATGCAACTCGCAAACGCACCAGCGCAACTCGTAGAAGCATGGGCAACGAGTGACAGCACGAAAACGAATCCAATCCCAGTCCCATCACAAATCGGGGTAACGCCGGGGGCAGCCTCATGGACTGATGGATTCCCTCCGTTATGCGCAGAGCCCCTTATCTCTGGGGGAGTTCCCCCCTCCAAGGCGGACATGAATGGTGCTCTCTACCAGATGTCGGCAGTAGATGTATGGATATGCGCTGGGGGTGGATTTCCTTACAATGCCACGTTTTCATCTGCAATCGGGGGATATCCGAAGGGCGCAAGAGTCCTGATGGCAAGCGGAAACGGCTATTGGGTAAGCACAGTAGACAACAACATCAGTGACCCTGACACAGGAGGAGCGGGCTGGGCATCGGCTAGCGAGAACGCCATTACTGCCTTGACCGGGGACGTGATTGCGAACGGTCCAGGCAGTGCAACTGCTACTCTCTCCAGTACTGGAGTCACTGCTGGGTCTTATGTCAACGCCAGCATAACTGTGGATGTGACAGGACGGATCACATCAGCTTCGAGCGGCGCAGCAGTTCCCAGCGGAGATTTAGGGCCGAATGGAGCCAATACTCGGACGATCGGTGGAGGCCCATACCAGAACACCAATGCATCTCCCATCATGATAGAGGGCTTTCTGATCAGCACAGCGGGTGGAGCAGCTGGAGTCTATAGCATATCTCGCGGTTCTACTTCCTCGCTGGGGACAACTCCTTTCAATACACAGCTTGGAGCTTCGCAGGCTAATGATGATTGCCACTTCAGTATCCTTATACCTGCGGGTTGGTGGTATCAATTAGAGGCCAGCGGATCAGCTAACTTCTCGATGGGATCATGGTTTGAAACGGTGATGGGATGAGCGCTCTCTATAACATGCCGTTCTTCGAGTTTCTGCACATTGTGGATGTTGG
>JAEHJW020008236.1_pt1 | contig 26979 bp, 37 predicted proteins | sample 9271431 | NCBI WGS metagenome assembly JAEHJW02 | reverse complement strand
TTTTTGATGGTATTGTCCGCGATATGCGCCGAGGTGACGGACCCGGTTGTGAGGGTGGTACCGCCACCACCGCCGATCGGCGAACCGGGGAAGTCGGCGAAGGCTACCGCCGCCAGTAAAACGAGGAATACAGTAACGGCATACGTTTTTTTCATAAAATATTACCCCTTAGTTGGTGTACTTTTAATATAAAAGTAATTTCTATTAACATTTCCTACCGTTTCAAGATGAAGCCGGATATGTATATACTTTTATTATTATTGCTGATGTGGTAGAACTTCTGACTTTCTATAAGTGGCATAGTGAATGGGGTAGAATTCCCTGCCGTATTAAGATTCGCAGATACGTACGAATCTGTAACGCTACCAGTCATGGTCTCGGGGTTTAGGTATGATATGCCGCCAGCGTCCTGTACAATGACCCCACGTATTATTTTCGTTACATTCGGTGGAACGATTGCGTACGTATCGGCCCCCCCTGCCGCCAGGTTTGCCGTCAACGTACCCCCGCCGGGTGCCACATTGCTCACCACCGTCTTGTTTGTCTTCCATACGTATTCATCATCTATTTGCGTGAACTCTGCAATGTTAAATGGTGTCGCCGTGTTATCGGTGGTACACCATCCAACGAGAGTCTTGTACGTGTACCCGGATGGTAGGGTCGGTGAGGTCGCGGAAGTCGAGGCAAGTCCCGCTGTGGTTGCTCCGTTATCGATTACGTAAAGGAAATATCCTGTGTTCGCTGCGATTGACCCGTTGTCAAGTCCATTTGCGCCGGAAACACCGAGATCAACCGTGAGAGAAACGGTAGATAGGAGGCGAGGTATATCGGCATTGTCCGTGACGACTACCTTCTCTGCCGTGATCGTTACCGATTGATTGTCGGCGGGCGTGGTGATTTTCAGGGCCTTGTACGACGCTATGGCCGGATTGCTGATGGACTTCCATGAGTTATCTCCGAAGAAGGCCGTTGTGCTACTTGGCGTGCCTGTAGCCCCCATCTTGTCCGATGTCACGGCGTTGTCCTGAATCTTGCCACGCTGGATCGTGTTGTCTAAAATCTTCGACGATGCGATGGAGTTGTCGAGTATCTTAGCCGAAGTTACCGTGTTGTCTACCAACAGCGACCCGCTGACGGGATACCCGGTGAATGTGCCGGTATTGTCCCCGGCGATGCTTCCTGTAAGCGTAAGGTTGTCGAAACCGGAGATGTTGCCTGAACCATCTCCAATTAGGGAAGTAATTCGCGTCACGGCCCCGGATACATCTTCGTACCGAATGTTGTCCCGATCGAAGGCGGTTACCCCCGTCGCCGTATGAATGACGATCCTATAAATACCATCCCCGTAAAGTAGGGCCGTCCCATTAGCGTCAAGGGTGTACGGGTTAGCGGCGGGCGTCGTCTTCGCGTAGTCGGTCCATACCGTCTTGTTGGTCGTGGTGCCAGCCGAGTAGAAGTGAACATGGCCCCCGGCAAGTGACCCCCCGGCATTAGTCCGTACCTGCGACAATAACATGTCGATCTGGAGGGCGGCAGGGAATAATACCGTTGCTCCAAACACCAGGTATATTAACACCAGCGCGCATACGCGTCTTATCACCGTCGTTCCTCCTCGCCCTGTCGTGCCGGGGGAACCGTGTCCCTCGGATTAAATACCCTTGACGTCCCATAACCGGTGCCATACCCCAACGCCTTACCGATGGCCCCCGATGTACCGGCCGTCTTCGCCGAAGCCTTACCTATCACTCGAAGAAATTCACCGGCCACCCGGGGTGAACTCATGGCAAGGATGGGCCACCATTGTGGATTGAGTAACTTATACGCCATGGCGACCTCTCCGATGAGGAACGGCGTCTCACCGGCCAGTCCTCGGGGAAACGGCTGGCTCATGACGTGACCGGCCACCTGTCCAGCCAGATCATCGACATTACCCTTGGACCCGAGAACCTTAAGCAGGTCCAGCCGTATCGAATTATCGTCCTTCATGGCCGACATCAGACGGCGAAGGGTCTTGTCGGCGGTCACCCGCCCAGACATACCCTCCTTACGCAACATCAACCCGGCTTCGAAGTCCTTGATCAGATTGGTGGCTTCGGCATATCCCTTGGTCATCCCGGCATACTCAGGGACGTTCTTCTTGATGACGCCGCTCACTTCGGCCCGCAACGATGCCACCAACTGTTGGGTGCCCCGAGAATTAGACTCGGAGTAGAAATCGTCCAGTTGCCGTTTAAGTATGTCAAGACCGAGAGGCGTACGGTCACCCCTCTGTTTACCCCAGTCCTTGATCTTTTCCACAATCTCCAATACGTCCTTGTTCCCCCCCTTGTTGAGAGCAGTACGGGACGTGTCTATGAACGTCTCCCCGGTAGTGGGGTCGGTTGCGTACTTGAATCCATACCGCTCCAACAGTTCATCCATCTTGCGTCGGATGGGGGATATGTCGATAGACTTCTTTCCTTCCAACTGCTTCAATCCGGCCTGGTATTCCACCATCCTTTGGTTCTTTACCTCGTGCAACGCGGCCTTGGCGGAATCTACGATCTCCGCGCCGGATATCTCACCGCGCATCGCCTTAGTGAACGCGTCCTCAGTTCCCGCCGCAGCAGTCTTACCGGCGGCCACCGCCTCATCGATGGCACCGGTTCCAGTTCCGGTCAACTTGCCCATCAGGGCCTTCCCGAACCGGCTGGCTACCGGTAACCATTTTTCGATTACCTTTCCACCCACCTGCCCACCTGCCTCCATACTGGCCCCGGTCAGGAAGTCCTTGGCCTTCTCGCCAAAATTACCGACGAAAGAAGGAGATGGCTGCAACCCAACACTCTGCTCAATGGCGTCCAGTGCACCCTTAGCGGTGGTGTACCCACCTCCGGCTCCGGCGAGTGCCCCCGGCCACCCACCAGCCCTTGCGCCCGCAGCCCCGGCCAATGCGGCGGCCCCACCCTCAACAGCCGGACGCACCATCGGAACCACCCCGGCGACTACATCCTTAGTGGTAAGGGTGTTCTTGGAGAGGCGGTCCATGACCCCTTCAACCCCCGGGATAGGTCCGGGGGTAGGAGTATCTTTTACCGAGGCCAAGGGAGGCTTTCTCCCGTTCGCAGGACGTTTACTCACGATCACGTCCCGGGCCTTATCGGTAGGGAACTTGTCATCGAACTCGAACTCGTTCCCGGTTACCTCGTCCGTCATGGTATACGGCATTATTTCACCTCGGTTACGTTACCGGCAGCGTCTACCTTGAATTTCTTACCGGTAGGGGACACCGCTGGTTTCTTACCCTTCATGCGGACCTCGATCTCGGCACGTTGAGCGGCCATGGCACGTTTCTTGATATCCATCTCCTGCCGCATGACCTTGATAGAATTGGCGAACGTCTGTGGGTTGTCCGCTATCTCGTGAAGATTCATAGCCCGCTGCTGCGCGCCCTGTGTCAGTTCCTGCACCGATATGCCGAGACCGGCGGTAGTGACCTTCATGTATTCTGTCATGGCCGTCTGTACCGCATTCTTAAACGCCTTTACGTCCGGATCCCCGGCATTGTATTGTATCCACTGAGACAGCCGGTTAACCCCCGGAATAGGAGTACGGGAGAACTTGTCGGACAGTCGAGTAATCAGGTCCAGACTTTGCGATACGCCCTTCTCGAAGGAATTAACCGCATCCATGCCCTTCGTAATAGCCTCGTAGGACTTCTTGTCGGCGCCCGTCTGCACGATATCGAACCCGACGTCCGTACCGCCCTTACCCTCACCCCACGCCAGTTCCGCCGCACGTGCGGCCAACTTGGGCGGCATGTTACGGAGGGAGAACGGCAAGGCCGTCCGTCCGTATTTATTATACATCTCGGCGTAGTGATCGATGTCCTCGGGCGTCATCTCCGGTTGATTGATGCTGATGGACGCAACCTGTTTCTGTACCTTCGACCAGCCGGTAGCCGGAATGTCGTACTTGCGGGTAGCCGGATTATATTGCATCTTGCGAACCATGGTGCCATCCGGGGTGTGCTCGTCGATGGTGTTGTGGGCCGCATTGTCCGCGTTCGGCTTGAACTCGTGAACGGTGCCATCCGCCTTTGTTATATAGAAGTTTCCATTGGGGGCCTGCCGCATTATCTCACCATCTCGGGTGAAGTCCATCCCGTCCGTCCTGATGCCGTACTGCTTGCCGAGACGGACGGCGTATTCCTTCGCGGCCTCAGGACCGAACTGCTTGCGGAACGCGATGACGGACGTGGCCCACTTGGTCATGGCATCTGCACCTTGCGTCCCAATCTTGTTGGTGACGTCCACCAACTGCCCGATACGGGTTATCTCATCGGACATGCCGTGCTTGAGGGCCAGCGCAAGACGTCTCTGATCCTTTTCCTGCGGCGTAAGTGGGCGTTCGAATGGTACGTCCATGGTGGGTAAGCCCACGGCAGGGGTGCCGGGTATGACCTCGTTGGATTCACCGGCATACGACAGTTCGGACTTCATCGAATCCGGGACGGCGGGCCTAAACTCCGGGTTCGGAAATACCTGTACGTCGGGGATCCGTTCCGTATCCATGAACGTCTCGTTTGCCATACGGGCGGCGTCGAAGGCACGCGACTTGCCGACCGCACGTTTCTTCTCTTCAAGGGCGAGCGCGGCGTCCTCCGCCTGCGCCTGCAGTATCGGCTCGTGGAGGGCATCGATGCGCCGCTGCCGCTCGTCCAACTGTTCCTGCCGACGACGAACGGCCATGTCGTCGAACGTGCCGCCGAGCGCGGCGAGTCCTTTCTCTACCCCGGTCCACGCGCCCATGGTCATTCCCCTAAGGCGGGAAGGCCCGCCCCAAAGTTGCCATCGCCGTAATTTGGGTCAGGCGTTGACGTGTCCCACCAGCCACCCTTCTTCCCTGCGTCGTACGCCTTAAGACCGAGGTTGGCCACCTGCAGCGGAGCACCGGCCAACCCAGAATAGAAATCGGCCTGTGCATTACCGGCAGCCATGGTATTCTTTCCAACCTCACCGGCGTATATATTACCGGCCCGACCCAATTCACCGGCAGCACCCTGCCCAACCTTTATTAAGTCGAGTATCTTATTATACCTGTCCATGTTCTCCGACAGTCTTCCTTTGTACACATCCACCAGCGTGCCGCGACGGTAATCTCTTTCCTTGGCGTAGTCCTCGGCGGTGAGCCGTCTGGCAAGGTCGGCTGCGCGGGTGGCGCCGACGCCGGATGGTGCCAGCCCCCGGGCCTGCAACTGTTTGTTCAATTCCTCCATACCGAGGGTGTATTTTGCTTTGTATGCTGGAGATTGTTCGTAATCCCATGCGTCCATGGGCTTAGATACGGTGTCCTCGAATGACGGAGTAGGGTAATCAGTGCCGAATTTCTTGAGACCCGGCAACGCCCCCTTACCTATCTCCTCATACGGTTCCCACCGTTTCCTCTGATCGTTGTATATCATCAATTGGGTGTCGGAGGACCGGGCGGCGGCGTTCTCGATGGCGTCTGCGGACTTATCTGCCGCAAGGTACGACGCCGCACCGCCGATAATCGCACTACCAACGACCGCCGTTACTATACCGGCCATATCATACCCCCACCATCGGCTTCTTCTGCGTTTCAGGTTCCTGCAACAACGCGTCTTTCACCTTGCCCGTAGCGAAGTCGAACATATCCACGTCGCCCTCGGCAACGATGAACTGTTCCTTCTCTATGGCGTCAAGGTCGGTCAGGTCGGTCCGATGAACGGTGACCCACACCACATCCTCAAGCGCCAACCCGACGCGCTTCCACCCCACCTTGCCTATGTGAGTATAAGGTGCGTGTACCTCTACCCTACTTCCGTCTTCATTGACTATGACCATACTACCCTTCGACATTATACTCACCGTCTCGGTGCTATGAACCTTACCAGATATCAGGATACCCTTTGGAACGAGTATTTCACGGGCGTACATTCCGTTGGCAAACCGGTGAATCGGGACTATCTCCACTTGCTTACACTTGCTCATCGCCGCTTCTAAAGTGGTGATCTTTTCCCGGTAATTATTCGGCACCACGTTACCTGTCATGGCGCGGTGGTTCCTATATCGGTTATGACGAGTGCTCCCACCGCGTTCACGGTTACGCGCCAATAATGCGGAGTCCCTGCGGGGTCCTTTAGGACAAGCCCTTTCGTAGCAAGATCTATTATCACGTCATCCGAGGTAATCGTGCCCTTGGTAATCCGACTGGAAGCGTCCAACCCCGCGTACCCACTTGCCGCATCTTTTTCGGATTCCTTCTGGTACTGTGTGTGGTCATCGTCACCAAGCCCCGCAAGGCTACCGTGGTCAACCTGTGCCCCGTCGCCGCCGGAATGGTCGTGAGAATCCCCGTTCGTGACCCCCTTGGCAATAGGGGCGTATGTCGCCGCCGCTTCCGCGTCCCGCGTGATTGCCGCCGGGATCTGTGCGTCAGGCACCGTACCGGTAGCGTCCAGTTCTGCATATCCACTTACCTGTCCCTTTTCAGGACGGGTCTGATATACAGGCATTTCGATGATAGCGTTCACCAGTTCGAAGACGCGATATAACCATCGGTGCAGTTCCAATGCCGAATCCGTCTTCGGCGGGGGTGGGAGTTTGTCGGATCGAAACGTCATGACGCCAGCCTCTCCACATCCTCGGTCATGCCCATCAGGGCGAGATCGACATCATCCGTAATGACGAACTCGTACTGTCGGGACCGGTATATACCCATCTGAGTCAGCCGCGTAAAGTGGGTCTGTTCCGACTCGGCTCCCAACGAGAGACTCACGAACTCAGACCATTCGGGGCGACCGTCGTCCCGCCACCGGATGAGCAGCGTCGAAGCCGACGCATTGTACGTCTTTACCTTTACCGTCAATTCCCGGCTCGACTTCCTGCAACTGGTTCCATGATCGACCCACCCGGTGCGGATGGTGGTCCTCTGTTCGGCCCCGTTATCTTGGAACGTGTCCCGTGAGAACTGGTACACTACGCCGTTGGTGCCGAGCAACAGGTGTTTGTTCCACGTCTTGGCGTAGCAGGTGCCCGCTATGGGAAAGGAATCGTACCGGGCTTCGTTGCTGTTCCATGAACCCCACCGGGTCCATATCTTCTCCTTTAAATCATATACCCACGTCACCTTCTCAGTGGGGAAGTCGGTAACGTACGCATTTACACCCCCGGCGAAGCAGAACGAACTTACCGCATCCGACACTACGGTGAGTTCCTGCAATTCCCGGTCGATATCGTTGCTGATGATCTGTGGGGCACGATTCACCATCTTGATGAACGCACGCTTCCCGTTCATGTTGGCGAGGGCGAACAGGGTATTATCGGCCTGCACCAGCGAGAACGCGGCCTCGATGCCGATCTCGGACGTCGCGCCCACCAGAGGGGATATCGGGGTAACGCCGTCCTCCTGCCAATACTCGATGTTCTGCGTGCCCCACATCGACACCTCGTTCCACCCCGCGTGGATGGCCTTGAGCAGGTCGGCCTTCTGCGCGGTGCGGAACGGGTTCGATGCGAACGACCAATAGAACGGGTCGATGAGTCCGGTAGCCGGGTTCGTGTCGGTGATGAGGAAGTCCTGCCCGCCGTCATCGGCAAAGAATCTGTTGTTCAGGCCCGCAACATACGTGGCGGTCGGTGCCGCCGGATCGGTCAGCGCGGAGAGGGTCGTCCCGTCCGTATAACGAAGAAGCCCCCCATGGGCGATGTAGAAGAATGGGTTAAGAGCCAAATCCTGCCCCTCCGCAAAGATGACCCGACGGAGTGTGTTCAACGTGGACCCCGTAAGTTCCGTCGCCGCCCCGTCCGACGCCAACCGGTACAGTTTCCCGCCGGACACGACGAAAGCCGCGTCGAACCGGTCTGACCAGAATATTCCTTGCCCGGTCGCCGGTATAGAAGACCCGGCGGTAATACCGGAAGAGAAGACCGAATACCCGGGGCGACGGCGGATACAGTATTGATTCCGCCCCTCCTGAACGCTCTCATAGTAACAGTCGTTGGCCTCGTCTATGAGTAATACCTTCCCCTGGCCCTCTGCATTCCAGAAGGGGCGACGAATGGGTAGGTTGACTAACGCCACCTGTTATCCTCCGAAGTCGGGCTGGAAATACACCGACGTGTTGTCCCTCTGTAACCCATCGAACGCCATTTTGAGGGACTGTGCGGCGTCCTTGATGATCAGGAACTGCTTCGTGGGCAGCGAGTATTCCGGTGATATCTCCAGCGCGAGGTTGTACTTGAGCATGCGCAACGCCTCGGGGGGGAGGTCAAAGGTAGATTCGTCGGTGCCTACGTCCTCGATGGCGCGCTCCACTGTCATCTTTATCTTATCGGTTACCCCCGTCACCGGGGTGGGCCACACGTACAACTTGCCCATGGTGATCTGTGGGTCATAGTACACCCGCACGACGGGGCCGGTAGTAGTCTTATTTGGCAGCGCGGACCAGTCGGCCCGCGACATCGGCTCACCCAACGGGGTTTCCGCACCGTCCGTTGCGTACCTCGTCGGGAAGAACACCCTCACTGGTCTTTGCAGGTAGTCCGTCGTAGCCGCCACATCGGTGTGCACCCCGTCAGAAGACCCCGGGCCTATGTCGTAGGAGTTATGTGCCGCCACGAGGGTCACGTATATGAATCGTTTGAGCCAGAGATACCCCTCCGTCTGCCATGACTTGAGCATCATGTCGAGGGCATCAATGGCGTCCTGCACTTGCCCGGCCCGGGGTAAGGTGTGCGCGCTGTACGCCCCCACCAGACGCAAGGCCCCATACACCACCTTATCCCGTACGGGGTTCCACGCGGTGGTGCCGGAGGTGGTCATGCTACTTCCCCTTCACCCTATTCAGGCGGGGGTTAGCCGCTTTGGCTGCGGGGGATGCTTTCCGACTCGCACTGGCGAGGATCGCCCCCGCCGCCTTAGAGGATATACCTTCCTTCGCCGCAATCTTCGCCTGCACCGCCTTGAATCCCGGATGTGCTTTTGACATCACTTCCTCCTCTACAAACTGTTGGGGTCAACCGGACCAAACGTTGCGTGCTGCGCCGCCGGTACCGTGGTCACGGTGGCTCCAGTTATGGGGTCCGTGTACGACGACGCCGCGACGGCTTCCTGCGGACGTGACCACGGAACCCTTTTCCTTTCCGGGCGCGCTCGGATGAGGTCTTGCGGGTGTCTCGGTTCCCAATCGTCCTTGCACACCATGGCACCGTCCCACCGCTTGCGCAACTTCGACGCCTTGAACACGAATCCGCACTCGTCACATACGGCGTTATGGTCGCCCTTTACGAAGCGTGTCTGTGGAACACCCAACTATCACCCCCTACCCTGCGAGTACGTGACGGCCAACGTACCGGACGTGTGGGACGCGACATCGATGCGAATGCCGGTAGCCCCTGCGACGGGTGAGCCGGACCCGTCCGCCGTAAGGCCGTTCATGCCGGTGATCTCGTCGAACAGAAGGGTGTCAGACGCGATGGAGAACACGTCCCCGTTGGTCGCCATGGCGGAATACGTGACGGTTCCACCGATGTCCACCATAACCACGGGGCCGACCGTGCCGAACGTGTTGACGGGGTAAATAGGGGTGCGTGCGGCGGCGGTGAAGCCCACGGTGAAGGCGACCGCTCCGGTGGCACCGGATTTGCGGACGACGGAGGTCACGTCGGCGAAGTATTTCGTTGAGGTAGCGGTGTCGTTGTTCAGGCCGGTGATGTCTTCACTGATCGAACGCCCTTCGGCGTCCGTCCCGGTAACGGTGAACACCGTACCGGTGATGTCACCGGCGGAATAAATCGTCACGGGGTGTGAGCATCCGTCGCCGGGGTGGGTTGCGGCAGACCGCAAGGTGTAGGCCGCGCCGACCGCCACTGAGTTTACGTTAGCGGAAGCGACATAACCATCGGCGTCAAGAGCCGCCAGTGTGTACGTGAACCGTTTCGGCCTCATGGGGCCACCTCCTTATGGTCAAATTTTGCCCGGATATACCGCCGGGCACGGTTCGAAGGGTTAGGGTTACGAGTTCGCGTCGATCGCCGGGAGGACGTACCCGGACAGTGCGTCCGTAGAAACGGACAGGTTGTCAAACAGGCGAAGTCCGGTGACCGCCCCCCAATCGTGGGTCGTGGTTACGTCGGCGTGTCCGACCCGGTTATGGGCAAGGATACCGGTGTTCCCGGTGCCTCCATTCGACAACAGTAACGCGCCCGCAGCCGCCTTATGAGAGAGGAAGTTCCACGCGATGAACACCCCGAGCATGACCTTCGTCCCCGCTTGCAGGACGATAGGGCATGCCGTCCCCTCGCTGATGGTCACGTTGCCGACCACGTACAGGTCCATGATGTCGTCGGTAATCTCGATAAATTCGGCGGTCGCAGCGTCCACCCCGTAAGCGCGGCAACTGGTGACCCGGAGGCCGTCTGCCGTGTTCGCCGCGCCCGTCGCCTTTATCGCGGTAACGAAATTCTCATCCACCACGTTTTCGACGAACTCGCAATGGTCGATCCAACAACCCTTGCCTGTCACGTTGAAGCAGGTCACAACGTCTGCGTGACCGGCTGCGAACACCAGATTGCGGATGGTTACGTCCGCCGCCGACACCACGAAAGTAACCGTGGTACCGCCGTCCATAAGAAAACGCGGCCTCTGGTTGTAAGACCCAAGGCCGACGATGGTAATGCCCGCTACGTCGGCAGTAATGCCGCCCGCCCCGGTAATCGTTTCGGCGTGGTTTGGCATGACATAGATCGTGTCGCCCTTGTTGGCGGTGCATTTGCCAATGGCGTAGTCGAGTGTGGCAAACGGGGCCTTGTAGGTTCCCTTGTTGCCATTCGATCCGGTTGCGGAGTCCACATAGAACACGGACCCCGTGTAGGTATTGAGAACAGGCACCCCCAGGATGGAAACGCCATTGACGAATCCATTGGGGTAATTGGACATAGGCATTGTATCTCTCCCTTGATTCGAGTTGCCTCACACCCTTACGGGAGCAAGGGGTGGGAGGGAGCCGAAACCCCCTCCCTGTATTCGTTACGCCCCGGGGCTTCCGTAGATCGCCCTCGGGTCGGTGAGGCCCCATGAGGACCGGAACGACGCCTTGAACTTCGCGTTCCCGGTGTCGAAGTCGTTGTCGGGCGCGAACTTGGTCGCCCGGCGAACGAAGTGCTTCATCCCGTCCGGGCAGTTCGTCCGGATGAAGAACGCGTCCGCGTCGGTGAAGTAATGGTTGATCTTCACCCCCTTGGGGAACGCCCCCATGCTGCGGAGAGCGTTGATGTCATTGTTGGCCGTTCCGCTTTCCAGCACGGACTTGAGGATCCGCTCCGCCTCGAACTGGTTGCTCGGGTGGATGTGCAGCGACTGAGGCAGGATGGAGATCTTCAGGCCCCGGTCGTTGACGAACGCCGCGATGTCGATGATGGCCTGCTCCAGTGCGGCCTCGGACAGGTCGGACGCCACCGCCAGTTCGTTGGAGAACGTGCCGCCCGCGTACAGCGGGTGGTCGGTGGCGCAGCCTTCCTTGCCGTCACCGAACGTGTAGGACGAGTTGAACAGGCGGTTATACACGTTGGCTGCGAGGATCTCCATCGTCTGCCGCATGGAGAACGCCAGCGCCCGTGCGTCCCGCTTGCCGAGGACGGCGAGGTTGTACTGGTTGTCCTCGATGGCCTCTTCCGTGATCATGAACCCGAGCGCGTACGTCTTGTTCACGTACCGCTGAATCCACGACTGTCGGGCCTCGTCGTACGTCACGCCGGACCCCTGCGCCTTCTCGACGGCCAGTCCGAATCCGGACACCCCGACGTCCTCTTCGAACGCTTTGGTGCTGGTGTCCTGATCGAACAGGTCGATGTGTTCGACGCGGTGCTCGTTGTACGACTCGCCGAAGAACGAATTGACGCCGGGCCAGAGGGCCTTGGTCAGACTGCCAGTGGTAATAAGTCCCATGATAGGCCCCCTCCCTAAGAGATGCCGACGAGCGAAGTGCCGCCGAACTGGTGAAGGTTGAGTTTCACGAGGAACTTCATGTACGCCCCGACCTCATTATTCGGGTCGGGATCGATGCCGAGGATCAGCACGCCCTTGGTGGCGTCTGCGGTCGGCGCGGTGATGACGAAATTGGAAAGGCCCGTCGTCGTGCTGCCGCCGGTGCAGGTGATCGTCGCGTTACAACCGACATCCGCGACGGTCCATACCGTGCTGTCCCCCTGCACCGAGTAAATGGTGTTGGGGTCGGTGTTCACGAGGATGTACATCAGCGTGGACGCCTTCCGGTAGTTGATGGACAGGTCCGTGGGCACCGGTTCGATGCCGACGCAGACTCCGAGCACCACGCTCGTCGCCGCCCCTACCGTTGCTTCCGGGTAGTAGGCATCGTCGGCATTAACCTTCATGGCGTCCGACGTAGCCGCCATGGTAACGGTGTCCCCGATGAAGATGGCACTGGCGTTGTCCGCCGGGACGGCGTACTTCCGGACCATGCCGTTCATCGGTGCCCCGTTGAGGGTGCCTACGGCTCGAAAGCCGAAAGGCTTGTTGGTATTCGCCATGAATCGCTCCTTTTAGGTGTCGGTAAGCCCCGCGCCGTACACGACTCCGGACGGGTCTCCCTTCTTGTCGGGCACCAGTTTGGCACCCTGTTTGGGTTTCATCGCTGCCTCGGACGCGTCAACCGCGTCCTGTTTCGCCTGCTGGTCTTCGTTATAGAATTCCTCCGGGATCGCCATGAGATACCCCACGCGCCCCCCGCCCACCTTCTTAGTGACGAACGCACCCATCTTCGACGGGTCCGCGCACCTCTCGTCACCGAGTTTGCCGTCGCTCATCACGAAGGAATACCCTGCCGCCATCGCGTTGGAGATGCGGTCCTCTACGTCGTTGAACAGACGGACCTTCATGCCCTTCGGCACCTGAATGCCGTTGAGGGAGATGACGTTACGCCGGGCCAGTGGTACGCGCTGGGGTCGGTTCTGTGCCCGGGACGCTTGCCCCGTTGCTTTCTTGGTGGTCATCTTGTGAGTTCTCCTATCTCTTCGAGGGATTTTACGTAGTATTCGGTCGGGGTCATCTTCGCTGCCGCCGCCGCCTTGTCGAACGTACCCGCCTTGATGTACTGGTCGTGCGCCAATTTCTGATCCGCCGTCAGGCGGCTGACGGTGTACTTCTTCCCGGGCACCGCCGGCGGACTCCCGCCGTCCGGGGAGGGCGGGGCCGGGGGCCTTTCGCCACCGTTACCGCCGGACTTAGAGAACTTGTCGGGAAACGCCCGCCTCGTCGCCTTGGCGGTCTCCCTGAGACACCCCGCCAGATCCCCGGGGTGACTCTTAAGGTACGCCTCGTTGTACGCGTAGGCGAAGTTGTGCATCTCCCGGTCGTTGACGTACCACGGGTTGGCCTCGATCCACTCCGCGACTTCCGGAGCCACCTCCGCCTTAGCGGCGGGCGTAGCCGCATCCGCCTTGGCCGCACGCTGGTGGTCGATAGCCTTGTCGATGGCCTTCACTTCCGCAACGTTGCCGCTCTTGACGGCCTCTTCCTTCTGGTACTCCAGTTCCGCGATCTTCGCGTTAATGGCATGTTCGAGGTTCTTGTTATAGTTCCGCGCCATCGCCTCGACCGTGCGCTCCAGTCTCGCGATGGTCTTTGACTGCCCGCTGATGCGCTCGATCAGCGGTTCCCGGTCCAGAAACGTCTTGGCGTCCACCCACGGACGGTCGCCCTTGTATTCCTCCTGCGGCTTCCACCCCTTGGCACGGGCCGACGTTTCGACCGGATCCGGTGCATCAGCAACCTTGTCGGGTTCCGGCTTGTCCGGAACCACCACGTCACCCGGCTTATTCGCCGCCGCTGCAGCGACCAGTTCTTCTGGTGTAGGCATCTTATACCGCCTCCTCTTTTAATATGTACTCGCCGGTCACTTTGGCGATGATGTCCTCGTCGTTCAGCAGCCGGTAGTGTTCCTTGGTCTCCGGGTCCGCAATAACGAACCCACCGTACTTGGCGTACGACACCCGGTCCCCCACCTTGGCCCATGGTTCCCCGGAATCGAACGCTTTCCACGCGGTAGGTCCTATGGCAACTATGGTGCCGAACACTTGCGCCATCTGTTCCCGGTCCCGGGACGTCTGAGGTAAATACAGCACCCCACGCCTCTCGGCCACCTCGTCCGGCCTCACCAACACCCTATGTCCGCACGGCACTATCGCCATTCCACTACCCCTTTCTGCCCATACGGGCCTATTCTATGAACCGTCAACGTCAGAGGCTCTCATCCCCAGCATTAAATCGAGTCCGTAGATCTGTCCCTGCATCTTGCACGTCCATAGGGCCGTTTGCTCTACTGAGGTCAGATTCAAGGTCTGTCCCCCGGCCATCTGCTCCTTGTATTCCTCCCGGAGGAGCCGTAGGCCCTGCATCACCTTCCGCGTCGTCGGGTTTTGGAGCCACTCCTCCATCTCCTCCGGGCTTATCGGTACCACTATCTCCTGCGTCGAGTGATTTGGCACGGGTATTGGCCTCCATGGCGGCTATCGCCAGTTTGACTGTGTTGGACAACTGCTCTACCTCATGCTTATATTCCTCGAATTGTTGCCCCGCCTCCACGGCCTCGGCGTCGGCCACCGCCTTGATGGCCTGCGCCTTCTTGAGTTCGATGTCGGCCTCCATCTTCAACCTTTCGAGTTCGATTCGGGCCTCCTCCAACTCATAGGCGTGCTTGGCCTTCAACGTCTCCAGTTCGATCTGGAGCACCTCGGGGTTGGGCGGCGGTGGGGCCTTGATAAGTTTTTGTATCTCGTCAGGGGGCAGCACCTTGTCGATGTCTGGGGTCCCAAGGGCTTCATACCGCCGCCGCAGAATCTCCATCTTACCGGCCATGGAGGGGTTGACGGGTAGCGTTTCCCACAGGGCGGTGGACCGGGCAAGCCGCTGGGCCTCCGAGGATATGTTCGGGTCCGCGACGGGTATCACGTTCAGGTCGTCGCCGTCGTAGTCGGCCCGCATGACCGCCTTGGGGGTGTCCAACACCCGGAAGTATTCCTCCTCCTTCAAGTACAGGCGGTTGAGGCGGTACAGTTTCTTGTATTCGGACCGAAGGGACCTGAAGACCCGTTTGTATATGGCCGTGAATACTTTCAGACCCTGCTCGATGGTCGCGAGGACCGTCGTGGCCGGTACGTTCTGCCCCGGGGCCTCTCCGGTCATGGTCTCGGATACCGACGCAAGCCTGTTGGCGGCTTCCGTGAGTGCCCCGAGCAGTCGGAACAGGGTCGCGGACGGCTCCTTGGTTGGGAGAGGCACCACGTTATCCTTGAGCATACCCCCGGTGGTGTCCATCATCTTCCACTCGCCCGGGAGGAACTTCAGAACGCCGCCCATCCACTTCACACCGCGCCCAACGAACCCCCCACCGAGGTTATGAAGCGTCCCGGCGTCCAGCATCTGGTTGATGACGGTATTGATGGCCTCGTTGAGGGGTGAGAGGAGTTGCGCAAACCCAAGATCATGATACTGACCGTTCGGAGCAGGTATGAAAGAATACTTCGTGAAGTATTGTACCGGCTCGATGCGGTATACCTTGGTCCTGCCCTCATCCATCTCGATTCCGGACACGTCGTACCGCGCTATGATGTTGGCGACGAGGCCCGAATCCTTATGAACGGTTATTACGTAGGGTTCCTCATACCCGTCGCCGTCCAGATCGGCATACCCGTGCTGCTGCAAGAATAGTTCTTGCGGCTTCTCCTCATCGTCACCCCTGAACTGGTCGCGTATGCCGTCGACGAAGATGCCCGCACGTTCCCTTTCGATGACCTCATTTTTGTAAAGGAATATCTGATCGGTCACCCGGCGGGCCGTTTCGAGGTTCCTCGCGCCGTTGTTGACCACCACCTGCAGCGCGGACCGGCTCTCGGACACGTTACGCTTGAGGATGGGGCACCGGTAGGACTTCCGGTAGCACACGCCCATCACCGGGAGGGAGTGGAGCAACTTGTCGGTGTCCTCATCCCATTCGGGCATCTCTTCCGTAAGTTGGAAGGACATGTGCTGCGACACCCGCTTGGCCCTCTGCTCCTTCGAACCGTCCGCGTCCTCACCCACTACCGTCGCCTTCACCACGTCGGAACCCTTGACGATCTCCGGGTAGGCCCGTGCGGCAAACTGTATGGATGCGGTGGCTATCAGGGGGTACTTTACGTTGGAGCAGTCGGGCCACGGGAATGTCTTGACGGTCTTTTCCTGCATCGCGATGCCCAGGCCCGTCATCGTGAGTTCTTCCCACGCCTGTCGGGACGCCACGTCGATATCAAAACCGGCCACCACCAGCGGTCCGAGAGCCGCCACGACCTCCCTCGGAAGGTCATTGGCTATATTTTTGTTGGTTACGTTATCCAGTAACCATTTGACGCCGTGTTTTTCAGAAGGCATCAAGCGTTACCCCACATAGGTTGTTCTTCGATACATTCGAGAACCATGTCCGCCGTATCATTCCAGTTCAGGGGATCGACGAATAGGAGCCGGAAATGTCCGGCGATGGGGTCCATGGGTATACAGAATACCCTCTCCATCTCACCGGACTCAAAATCCTTTAACATCGAATACGCCATCAATACCCTCCGACCGCACTTCTGCCCGTCTCGGACTCGTTCCGCATGCGTTCGTTATATTCATCCTCATCCTCGGCACGTTCATTGAATCCGAACAGCAGGGTCGCCGGGTACTGCAGGGCGTCGTGAATATTACTGTAGAAGTTCTTGATGGGTTCCGTCTTGAACTCACCACTGTTCCCTATCTCCGGGAAGGCGTACCCACCCTCGAAGCCCTCCACCAGAACCTCGCAGGCGGGGTCGATGAGCACCGCCGGTTGCCCATTGATCATCCTCTGCAGCCGGTTGGCCACCGACTCGCGCCGCGTCTTGAACGTCTGGATGCCGTCCTCCAACCGAATGTAGTGTCCCATCTCCTGACTCTTGACGGCGATGTAGTCGTGAGGGGACCGCTTCGTCGAGTCGCGGGTCCTACCGGCGGGGTCGGAAATATCCCGGAACTTGCAACCATACGGCAACTTCTGGTTGCAATAGTGCACCACGGCTTCGGTGGCATCCATTATGCCTTCATCTTTAAAGCAAAATTCCTTGAATGGACGCCACTGCCCCCATGACGAGAAGTACGTCAGTATCACCGCAGGTGACAGACCCGTGTTGTCCCAGCCACGGATTATGAGAGTAGGTTCGACCGGGAACAGTGGCGTCTTGGAAACGTGAACCTCTCGGTTGAACTCAAGGGGCGAGTACACGGCCTTTCCTTCCACCGTGACGCCCCAATCGCCGCGAACGAGGGTCCTCAGGAGGTCGGGCCGGTCCTTGTAGTCCTTTTCGAGGTTCTCGTAATAATTCGGAGGTAGGTTGTGCTTGTTCTCGGCCTGCGTCTGACGGTATATGTTATAACCGTCGATGCGGGCCGAAACGAAATCCCGGTACAGCCAGTGCTTGGTTGAGGGGTAGTTGGTGGACATCGATATCTGCGGCGGGGTCAGAAAGGGGTCCACCCCATTCTTGTAGGACTTCCTGCTGGGGTACCGTCCCATGCACGCCAGAAGGCCCTTTAATACGTCATGGTGCACCTCACGGGCCTCATCCACGTGCGCACCGGACAACTCCAACGACAGCAGGTCACGTACGTCCTTCGGTTCATCCAGCGCCTTGAACATGATCTCGATCTCGCGGTCGTCGATCTTGATCAGGTACCGCTTGGCGGTGGCGTTGAACTCGCCGAACACTTCCTCGGGCCACCAGTCGAGGTACGTCTTGATGGTGGTGTCGCGAAGTTCCGGGTAGGTATTACGGACGACGGCGAATCGGGACTTGCGGATGCCGGTCTTATCCGGGCGGATCCGGCGAGACCGACACTCAATGAGGTCGAAGGCGGAAGCGGAGGTCTTACCGGTACCACGGGGACCGATGAGTAACTTTACCCGGCTGTCCCGGTCCTCGTGAAATTTCTTGGTAACAGGTCCACATTCATACGTCAGAGCGAACTCGTCGGCTCGGTCGAGGGCGTTATTCACCATCGTCGCCCGTGTCTACGTTACTTTTGACTCGGACCGTTTTAATAGTACCCTTCAACTCCACTTGATCTACAAATAGGCGCAGGTTCTTACCGAGGAGTCCAAGGGCGGCTACCTTATCCCAAAATTTCACCTTGTGGGTGCGTATCTTACCACCCTTACCCCCGACGTAATTCTCGAGTACTTCCACGCCCGATATGGCCCGACGTACCTCCTCAGGTATCTCATGTACTGGCTTGAGGGATCCATCTTTATTGAATGCCTTGGATATGTCGGATCGGGCTATGAGGAGGAGTTCCTGCAGGATCTTGTCGGCGGTGATCTGCGTCCGCTCCTGCTGGGCAATCTTGGCTTCATTAAGGAGACGGCGGACGGTAGGGGTTGAGAGCAACTTGCACGATTGTATGGAGGCGTTCCTTCTCGAAGACTTGGGGTGGGTAGCCATGTACGCTTCCGTACCGGCCCCTTGCACACAACCGCGTGCGAGGAACTCGTTGACGAAACGTTGTGTGACGCCTGTTCCTATATCGGGTCTGCCCATACGAGTATTGAATCACAGGGCACACCCGCCTGTCAAGATATGTCGTGTGGCGGTTTACTTCTGGTACCGGGCCTTGGCTCTCGCGAATGCCGTCGCCGCCGTTTCCCCGGGCCTGATGATGAACGACCCGACGCCCGGGGGTTCCTGCTGCATCATAGGGTAGCCCATCTGTTCACCGACATATCTCACCGGGTTGGCCGGGTCGAGGGCGGCGGCTTCGGCGTGTAAATCGACCTTCTTGGTCGCAGCCGGTATCGGAGGTGGGGTCGGCGAAACCTTGGGTTTCGGGCCGGGCAAGTCTGCGAATGGCTGGTAGGGGTTCTCGTCGAGGTGCTTCATGACCTCCAGCGGGTGTACCGGACGTGTCCCCTGTGCCGCTAGATAATCCATGACGCCACGGGCCTCCAGTTCGGCCTTGCTGGCACCCATCTGGAGCAACTTGGTCTCGATGGTCTTGGCCGGTAGGGCCTTAGCCGCGAACCTGCCGAGGGCCTCCTCGACCGCTATCGGCCCGGCCATTATGAACGCACCGGCGTTCATGGGGTCGTCGGACGCCCGGGGCATGCGGATTGAGCCGTACCGGGACTCCTTCGGCTTCGGCATGTACGCCATGATGTTCTTGGTCAGGTTCTCGTCGGCGTTCTGGAGCAGTCGGGCGGGCAGTCCGCGTACCTTCTCGGCCATCGGATCCGGAAGGAACCCCAGCGTCGACTTCTCACGCAGGTCCGGGTTGGTGAATGGATTCTCCGGCAAAGGTACCGGGTATGCGGCCAGTCCTCTTTCGGTATCGTCAGCCATTGACTCCTCCTACTGCGACGGTATGAGGTACGCCGTAGCATCCATCCGCCCGCTTCTTACCGCAGGAAAAAGGCCGTCTGGCCCGGGTGTGGTCGCATTCATGTTTCTTTCTGCCACATTTTAAGACTTCCTGTACCGGCGGTAGGGGTGGGGCGGGCTTGCGGGCGCGCACCTTCGGCGTCTTGGTAGTGATGTTGCGGAAGGAACTGACGATGGAAGACTTGACTCCCAACTTTCTCTCCAACTTCTCGACTATCCGGTAGGCCACCAAGGTGTAGACTTCATATCCCTGATCGGTACCGGCACCTTTCGCGTTTATCAGGGTCATCTTTAACCGGTTCAGCATGTCCGGCACAGACTCTGATATCTCGTCAGCCATCGGCGTCACCTCCTACCAGATAACTTCAAGTGTACCATGGCCGATTGAAGCCTGTCAAGTCAGTAGTTGCGCTGCTCGATGAAGTGAATGAACGTCAGCGCAACCGCGAACCAAAATAAGAAGGTCATGTCCGATTCTCCTTTCGTAACCCACTGTTGACGCCGAGGCGATGCCCGACGTGGCTGTAACACACTCCACATAAGGCTACCGTGTCTCGCTGCAGCGGCGTCTGCCCTTCGCGCCGGGTCGTCTTTACGTAAATATCTACGGTGTCGTCCCGGATGTCGCATACCTGACATCGGCCACCCATCAGGAACATGTGCTTGCGCTTCAACAGTTTCCAGTTACGCTCGGACGGCTCAAGGTTTGCCGGTAGGTCCACCCCGGCGTACACCTTGTCGATCGCTTGTTCGAGCCGGTCGAGATGAGCCTTATAGTTGCTCATCTCTTCCTCGAATATCTTGCCAATAGGAATGAGGCTACATTTCTTACAATACTGCAGGTAGCGCTTGCGCCGGATGCCTTCCATCATGCATCGGAGGGTATGTAGTCCCAGCACGTCTCGAACGTTGAAGTCGAACGGCGTCTTGCACCGCCAACACACCGCTCGTTCACCCTTCTTCTCCGGCTTTACTCCCATGCTTCCCTCTTTCTGTCGGACGCCAAATCCGACGCATAGTGTTAAGCAGCATCGAGCCGCACCTACAGGATACCACATCCGAAGACTACCTGTCAAGTACCTCCGTTGTCACCGCAGACGCTACCGTTTCGGCGGGGGTTCCGGACGACGCGGCGGCTTGCAGTGGTGGTTCCGGGCGGGTCCCCGGACTCTCTACCCGGTATATTGTAAATACAACCATTTCAAAAACCTGTTTGTTATACGTGTTATAGGAAATAAAAACGTTTCGGTATATTATTCGTTGCGCTTGTCATAGGGGTAGTTACCATTTCTCGCCCGGCGGGTCCTTGAAGGGGATTCCCTGGTGTCTGCGTTTGGCATGGTGTTTGCATTTGCAAGAGGGATACCAACACAAACGGCACGGGCCTTGCTATTGCAACGGGCATACCCCTGCAACCAACGTGCCTCTCCCTGGCGATTCCACGGCATGGCGTTTGCGATTGCAAGCGGGATGTCCCTGCACGAAACGTGCCCATGGCGCGGCGTCGTTCAGCGGGGTTGCGCTCGTTTGCGTTTGGCACGGCGTTTGCAACGCGCACGCGTGTTCCTTTTCCCTCTGCGGGCCGCCGCTTCTGGCCGTCCTTTTTTCTTGCGTGCAGCCGGACCGTCTTTCCGTTCGTCTCTTGGCCCGTCCTTTTCCTTTTTCTCTTTCCGTTGCGGTCTTTTTCCGAACCGGTTCGTTTGAGGAGACCTCGGTTCGCTAGCCCGCGTCCGGCGCGGTCTTTCGGGTTGCCGGTCCGCTGGCCCGCGTCCGTCACGGGTTTTCGGGTCACCACGGAAGGCTGGGTGAGCGTCCGGGGCATGGTCCGCGAAACCGCGTCCGTGACGGGCCAGCGGACCGGGCTTGACAGCCCTTTGTCTCCGTGGTATGCTGGAATCAGAAAGAGAGACGGACGCCCGATCGGGCACGGAGACCACGATGACCACACGGAAGACCACCCCGAAAGCCGACGAGACACCCCGGTCCGCATGGCGCGTCGTTCTGACCTTCGAGACGACCGGGAGCACGGACGACGAGACCGACGCTCTCTTCTGCTTCCTGCAAGACCGACTGGCCAACAAGCGCGTCGTGGGGTCGTTCCGTATTGACGGCATCCCTGACCCTGAGGTCGAGCGTGTTTCCTGACCGGTCCGCCTGACGATGCCCCGACCGGGGCGAAACCGGGCACCATGCCCGGTCGCGGACGGGAAACCGACCGACACCACAGAAGGAGGCATGACCATGGGACGCGACGACCAGAAGACGCTCACGAAGGTGGAGTACGACCGGCTGATGGCGCTGGCGAACAAGGGACGCGAGGCAGAGGAGAAGGAGAAGGCCGCCGCGATGGGGAAGAAGGAGAAGGCGCAGATCGCCCGGGCGAAGAAGGCGGTCATCCGGGACAAGGCGCGCAAGGCGAACCTGACGTGCACGCTGGAGGAGGCGAAGGCGTGGATCGCGGCGCATCCGCCGACCCCGAAGAAGAAGTAGCCACGCTGACGAGGCCGACAGGCCGAAACGGGACAGGGCACCGTCCCGTCCGTGGATAGACCACTACGAAAGGAGACGATCATGAAGAAGGTGTGGACAGTCCGGGTAGTCCTGAACAAACGGAAGCCCGACGCGGACGACCGTAGATTCGTAGGGTGTGGCGTCGATCTGCTGATCACCGAAGTCCTGCGGTATGCTGGAGTAGTCACGGTAATCAAGGACACCGATACAACCTTAGTGTTCGACATTCACCGTGCAGAAGCAAGAGGGGACCAGATGTGGGCAGAAATGAACGCCCGGCGCATCTCCTCCTTCGGACTGAACGCCGCTGCCACACCGAAGGTAGTCTGACCGCCTGACGAGTCCCGGATGGGGACGAAACACCACCAGACCACCGGTGGTGTCGCGGTCGAAGTGAGAGACCGACACTCTGTGGAAAGGAGCACAGCCATGCCCAGGCAACACACGCTCACGCTATCATTCAGCCCCAAACTCGAAGAGGAGATGTCGCGTATCCACACACTCGTCAACAAGCATGCCGTCCAAGATGGTAGACCACAGATCACCTTTGCCGATCTCGTCACAGAGATGATCGATGACGTCTCCGAACTGTGGTTGGAGGACCTCGAAGAAAGGGAGAAGACAACATGACCGCCCGATTCCTATCTGGAGAGAAGGTACCGGAAGGATGCGTCGTCCTTACCGGTGACGGCATCAAGGTGTTCAGGCTACTGTCATTGCGTGGGATGCTATCCTTAGAACTGAAAGGACTGCATCGCAGCCACGGTCCAAGCGCGTACGTCGTTATCAAGAAGGAATTCAACCTCAAGGGTTCGCGTCAGAAGGTGTACGACGCGTACTGCACCCTTCTCAGGGAGAAAGGAATCTTGCATGATCAGGTATAAACTGGCTCAAGTACTCAAGGAGGAGAACGTACGGACGCGTAAGCGCATCCTCAAGTGGGTAGTCGTCTTCTTGGGCGCGCTGTACATCGCTATCAACCTCGCATGCGCGTACCCCATCTTCGGTTGGCATCCGTACGCGTGCCTGTGCGATGTGTGCTTGGAGAGATTCGAGGCCGATAGGCCGGAAAGGTAGGTCGTCATGACAGAACCGGAGACGTTCAGCAAGGAATGGTTCGACAAGCACTTCGACCCCAAGACGCCCATCGACATTCGCAAGGCGTCAGAGCACATCGTCCGTGCGTACCGGATTCACGGCATCTGCGACCCACAGTACATCGCAAACGTGATCGCCATGCACACCGGACGGGGTGACGGGCAGTCCAACTTCGAACACAAGAAGAAATGGACACACGAGATGCACGTGGAACGTCACAAGCAACTGCACCGATCGCTCGATGAATTGGTTGCCGACTACATCTTTCATACCGCGTTCTTCCCTACGGACAAGACCATCAATGACCTGATGCAGTGGGCGTTCGAACAGATGGAAAATCCGACCGAGAAGGGATAGGTTATGGCCCGGGCATTCTTAAAAGCACAATGCGACCGTGCGCGACACATCGCGGAAGGGATCGCAGATGACGTAGCCGACATGATCGGTAGCGATCAACTGCCCCAACGTGTGCTCGGAAGTGAGATGGACGGCTGGTCCAACTCCGACTCGTACACGGAAGAGGAAGAACGGCGCATAACGCAAGCCACACGTCTCATCAAGCGCGAGTTGGGCTTATATCTGCTCAAGCAGAGTCGGAGGAAATAGCCAACCACCAGACGAAAGGAGGAAGTTATGGCGAAAGTAAAGAGAGCGGAGGCCCGCAAGGGTAGGATGGTGTCGCACGAGCACGTGGTCCTGTCGCTGCGTGCTGTGGTCAAGGTGAAGGACATCGTGTCCCTTGCCGACAAGATGGGAGTCACCATACACGACCGGCACTCACTCGACGGTGCACCCAACCTTGGGGTGCTCAGGATGCGTGCAGCCAACATCATCCGTGGCGCGTTGAAGCGTGCGGGACGGTTCGATGGTGAACTGTACCGCGTGCCCCGCGCCAAGAAAGGGAGGGTGAAGAAGTGACCTGCATCTGCGGTACCGAGATGGTGGTGCAACGACGGCACACCGATCAGACGCCCGACATGTTAACCCTGCCGGGCATCGCGTGGTGCCCGGCGTGTCTTAGGTGGTTCCACATCACGACGGCTGACACACCAAAACCGGGGGTGGATAATGACCAAGGTGCAACTGGCGAAGCGACTTGAACTGATCGCCAAGACGTTGAACGACGATCCGGAGGTAGCACACGTCAAGGCAGACGAGGCCCTGTTGGACTACGTGTGCGGCAAGCGGTTCCGTACGAGCACGCACAAGTACGACAGGCGCATCAAGGAAGCATGGGACTCGATCAAGAAATACTACGCATAGAGGTGCGACATGCCGAGACGCAGGAAGGGTAGAAAGCCGCCCGACAAGAAGCGCAACGTCGAACGGCGCGAGATGATACGGATACGGCTCGAGAAGTTGAACCTGTACATGCGCGAATACTTCGATGATGAGGGCAACATACAGGTGCGGCTATTCGAGAATCCCAAGTCGGATTTCTTCTCGGGCGACCACATTTATTACGGAAGGAATCGCGGTATTCGCGAGTTGGAGATCTTCATTATCGGCTATACGGCAGGAAGGGGGTTGCCACCATGGTAAAGACGGTCGCTATATACGACAAGCGGGATGGTGATCCATTCTCCCTGTGGTATTGCAAGCAGGGAGGGTGCAGCCACAGTTGCCGGTATGGAACGGTTGCTCTGTTCCATCAACACGACGCACACGGGATACAAATGCGAAGCCTCGAAGTTCGCACGTGCTTCTTGGTACACAAAACCGAGGCCGCGACGGACGCGGGTTCGGAGACGCAAAACGGAAATACTTGACAGCGCGTTGGCCCCCGTGCTTTAATGGGGGTCAAGTCGATCGAGCAATCGATCGTAACCCTTATCACCCAAGAAAGGGGAACAGACATGGCGAAGGAAAGCGTGAAGTTCGGACCGGAAGTGAAGGGCGTCACCGGCTCCATCGATGGCAAGATCCTCACCCTGAACGTGGACCTCTCACAGGACTTCGGCGACTCCAAGTCGGGCAAGACCACGGTGGTGGCTACCACCGCCGGGACCTCCCGTATCGGGAACGGTCTCATGCTGGGCCTCAACGTCAACCGGTCCAAGAAGTAAGATTCTGATCCACGGCGGTGCCCCGGCGGGACACGGGGGAACCTTGACGGGGGTACTTAACAGTGGTCCGGAAAGTAGAGGCCGAAGTGGTAATCTCCCCACCGCCCACAATAGAAAGGAAGACCATGACAGAATATACGGTTACTGTGCAACGTACAGAACAACGAGAAGATCCGATACCTCATGATGCAAAAGTTACCGTGATGCGAATGACCCTCGCCGGTAAGGTCAGCATGTTCATCGAGCAAGGAGACAAAGCGGCTCGGATAGCCGCCGGTGAGCGTGCCAAGGAACTCGGATTCATGGTTGTATTTGGTGACTGATATGGACACCACACATACGACGTTCCGGCGACTGGCAGATAAGGATGTAGCGGGCTTTCATTGCGCCGCTGTCCAATGGTTAGTAAAACACCCGGCGTGGAAGATGGTACTCATCGTTGCCGTCCTGACCGTCTGCATCCGGTGGATAACTAAATGACGCTGACGGTCGGTGACAGGGTACAGTTCATCGACTTCATCGGGGAGGGCCACCGGCACCCCCACTGGCCAAAAGGATTCATGATCACGCACCTCCACGTAGGTGAGGTGATTCACGTTGACCGCGAATGGATGGAAACGGTCTTTTCAGACGGCTCGACGCTCAAGGGCATGCCGGTCAGGTATCAGGTCTCATGGCGTGCCGGGTGGTTCTACAAGATCATGCAGGAAGCGTACGGGTACCAGATACCGGCTTGCGTCACGGACGGCTGCGGTCCCGTGGAATGGGCACACCGACTACACGTCATCAAGAATCCAAGCAAGGAGGAGGTGAGGAAGTTGGCGGACATCAAGCAGATGACGGAACAGATTCTACACACCGAACCATGGGCGCGTGTCGTTAAGGAAATCACGGTAGAGTCACCAGTAGTTCGGTGGGTACAGAAGAACTACCCCGAAAATAAGGATGAAGGGAGGTTGCCGGGAGATACGGCGTACGTATTCCGCAAGGCGGTAGCGTACGACTGGATATCTGGACAGTACAAGAAGACCGGGGTGGAGTCGTTGCAGCAGCGGTACGAAACGTTGAGGGATGCTTCACTCAACGAAATGGTGCAGAAGTTGACGGAGGAAGGCATGGACCTTACGTACGCCCGTGCCTCAAATACATCCGTGGGAAAGGAGAAGGATATGGCAGCACCGAAGAAGGGGAGGGCGGCGGGACTCGAAGCGAAGCCGCAGGAGGAAGCCGCACCGGCGGAGAAGAAGAAGGCCACACCCAAGGCCAAGGCGCTCCCCGCATCGGCCCACAAGCCGATCAAGGGGCGTTTCACCGGGGATCACGTCACCGCCGTGCTCCGTGAGACGAATGGGGACGTGAAGGCGATCGTCAAGGCCGTCAAGGAAGCATTCGGCATCGCGCTCGATGCCAAGCGTCTCGACGGTGCCCCCAACACTGGGGTGCTCAAGATGCGGGCGGGGAACCTCGTCCGTGGGCAGTTGCGTCGGGAGGACCGGCTGGTATAGCGCACCCAGGCCGTGAACCTTGCCGCCGCAATTAGGCGGGGGTAAACTGTGGAGCATCCCGCCGGGGGGCGGCGTGACAGGGCAACACGTACTGCCGCCGCCCCCTTTCGATTATAAGAGGAGGGTCAACAGTGACCATTAAGAAAGTATGCGGTTACCAAGACACACCTATTAGTGCCCCTTGTCAACACCCCGCTGATACATTTGTTTACCTACGATCTCTCGGTGGTGGGGTAGGGGGGTTATCAAAACGTTGTCAAGTCCATTCCAGACCAGAAGTAGAAAGGCAAGGAAGTAACCCCGAGTACATAGTAGACTGTCCCAAATGTGGCTGTGTTATACCGGTGGATTAGG
>JAEHJW020007210.1_pt1 | contig 26980 bp, 32 predicted proteins | sample 9271431 | NCBI WGS metagenome assembly JAEHJW02 | reverse complement strand
TACAGGTTTACAATAAAAATTAATAAATAATAAAAAAAAATGAGCTATGCAATAATTAAAAAAATAAAATTAGATAAAATAAATAAAAAGGTATTAATAACAAGCACGGAAAACAATGTTTATCCAAGAACACCGAGCGAATGGGAATGCACCTATTATTCAGAAAGTGCCAAAAAAGACAAATGAAATGAAATTGAAAGGGATATTTTGAGTGCTTATGATAGCGGTAATTTTCAAGGTGGAAATAATAAATATACAAGAGCCTTGAAAGTTTTAAGAAATTTAGAAGAATATAATAAATTTGATTGGCGTAATAATTGGGAAGAATACCAAAAAAATAAACAAAACTTAAAAGAAGAATATAATAATTTACTTATAAAAGCATTTAAAACAAAATTACCAAAAGATAAATTTATAATTAAAAAAGATTATTTTGGTAAAAATGTTTATATGAAGTTTAGGAAAAATAGCCGAGTATGTAATTGGAGTTATGAAAAAGAAAAAGCCACTAAATTTAATTATAAACAAGAAGCGGAAAATGTTTCAAAATGCTTCACCAATAACGAAAATTTTAAAATAGAATTATATGCCTAAACTAAACAAAAAAACAAGGGAATTGATAACGCCATTTTTAAAGAGCTTAAAAGATAAAGGAATGACATTAAGAGAAATTGAAAGCAATTTGAAAGGATTGAAGCCATTGAGTAGACAAGGGATTAAAGATATACTTGACAAGCACGATAAAGAGAATATAATTAATAAATAAGTTATACACAGGCGATAGACTTGACAAGAAAATAGGGCAGGTGTATAATGGAAGTATAAAGATAAGAGATTAAAAAAACTTCGTAAAAAATAATAAATATCTTTTATCTAAAAAAAATGAAAAAAAGCAATATAACTTTTAGTGAATTTGTTAAAGAATTTGAAGGGAGCAGTTATGAGCATAATTTTAGTAGAATTGGTAAAATAGCTTTATATGATTATTTATCCGATTTGGAGGAGGAGACGGGGGAAGAAATTGAATTGGATATAGTTGCATTATGTTGCGATTATACAGAATACGAAAACTTAAAAGAGTGTTTTAGTCAATATGATAATATAAAAACCATTGAAGAATTAAAAGAAAAAACGGAAGTTATTGAATTAGAAGATGGAGGTTTGATTATTAGAAACTTTGTAGAATTGTTAGAATGGGCGGGAGTAAAAGAAAAATAAAACAAAAGACCATCCGTAAAAGGGTGGTTTTTTAATTGAAACGCCCCGAAAAAAAATACCAAAAACCCCCCGAAAAAGATAAAAAAGGATTATGAATACCTATACTAAGAGTTAATTCTATGTTATAATAGATATATTATGGAAGATAAAGTTATATTAAATGATAATCCAGTTTTAAATGAAACTAAAACGATTAAAAGCGAAGTTAAAGCAGAATTGAATTTGGAGGGAAGAAGAATAAATAGTGAAGGAAAAATAGTATTTGATAAAGGAAATAGATTTGGAGTTGGAAAAGGCAGACCAAAAGAAACCGAACAACAAAAGATTGAAAAGAAAAGCCGAAAACTCTTAATAGAAGAATATAAACAAGCCTTAACAGAAGCCCTTAAATTCGTCTCTCCTGTCTTAATAACTAAGGCTTTACAAGGCGATATTCATGCTATAAAAGAGTTAAACGATAGGGCAATCGGTAAAGCAACGCAGACCGTAGAATTAAGCGGAAAAGATGGTGAGCCTATAAGAATAAACGAGATAAATTATATTGTACCTAAAGAATAATTAAATATAAAACGCTTATGAAATGCATTAAATGCAATAGTGAGTTTGAAGCCAAGAGAAAGACAGCCAAGTTTTGCAGTGATAAATGCCGTAATAATTACAGAGATAGCGGGAGCAATAATGAAATTAGCGGGAGTAAAACAGAATTAGCGGGAGCAACATCGGACAAGCAAACGGACACAGTTAAAATAAGTAAGCCTATTTTTATTAATGGCATTGAAGTCGGGAGCGAGGAATATCGTAAAACCGCAACAGATAAAGAGATTATTGAATGGTATGAAATGACAGGAAGAGGCGAGATTGAAGACTCAGACCCTAAGTTTCAATCATTTTTGCCGAGTTTTATTGCGTTGAGAAATAATTATTTTAAATAATGGCAGACATTACACTTCGCCCAACATTAAAACAACATCATGCTTATGAGGCTTTAAAAGACCCTAAAATAGATACGGTGTTTTTAGGAGGCGGAGCAGGTGGAGGCAAGAGCTGGTTTATATGTGAGAGCAGACTTGTAAATGCAATACGTTTTCCAGGATACAAGTCATTTATTGGCAGAGAAGAATTAAAACGATTAATGCAATCAACATTTTTGACCTGGAATAAGGTTTGTGCTTTTCATAAGATACCCGATACGCTATGGAAATTAAACGGACAATATAACTATATAGAATTTGAAAATGGAAGCAGGATTGATTTATTAGATTTGAAGCTCAATCCATCAGACCCTATGTATGAAAGATTTGGCTCATTGGAATACACAGATGGAGCGATTGAGGAAGCAGGCGAGATTAATTTTTTGGCCTATGATGTTTTAAAGTCCCGTATTGGCAGGCATATGAATAAGGAGTTGGGAATAAAGCCAACAATACTAATCACAGGAAACCCAAAAAAGAATTGGACTTATACAGAATTCTATAAGCCATTCAGAAACGGATTATTGCCTAAGAATATTAAATTTATTCAGAGTCTATATCAGGATAACAAGTTTACAGCGGATGAATACGGCAAACAGTTGGCTCAGATAAGAGACAAGGCTACTAAAGAGAGGTTGATGTTTGGTAATTGGGAATACGACACAGAGGATAATGTTTTAATGAACTATGACAGCATTTTAGACTTATTCACAAACACAGTTGCGGACAGAGAGGATAAATTTATGATTGTAGATGTGGCACGAATGGGACAGGATAAGACAATTATCCATGAATGGAAAGGCTATAAACTCTATAAGCGAATTGAGCTATCAAAAAAGGGAGTTGATGAAGTTGCAAATAAGGTTAAGGAAGAGGCTATGCTTGAACGCATACCATACAGCCATATTTTAGTGGATGAGGACGGAATAGGCGGTGGTGTGATTGATATAGTGCGAGGTGTAAAAGGCTTTCACGCCAACAGTACGCCATTTTTAGACTCTAAGACAGGAAGACCAGAGAACTTTCAGAACATGAAAACTCAATGTGCTTATAAATTGGCGGATAAAGTGAACAATCATGAGCTTGCTATTGATATATCTGACCCGTTAGTGAAGGAAAAAATCACAGAAGAGTTGGAGCAGATAAAGGCTAAAGATATGGACAACGAAGGAAAGAAAAAAATCATGCCTAAGGAGGAAGTTAAAGAAAAAATCGGAAGGAGTCCAGATGATTCAGATTGCCTATTGATGCGTATGTGGTTTGAATACAACAGAACATCGCTTGAAAAAGCCATGATTAATTATCCAGATAAATTTTCATACAAAACAAACACAATGGAACGTGTTAATCAGGTTATACCAGATAACTATTCATACCAGGCTAACAAAAATTTCAGAAATATGTTATAATTAATATACGTATTAAATTCTCACTATGTCTAACATTGATTATACACTAACAACAAAAAAATCCAGAGCTGGAGTAAATGAACTTCGAGTGCTGGAACGTAAACCAAAAGATACCGAGGAAAAAAGAGAAGAAAATTTAATAGACGAAAAGCCAAAACTTTCTAACTACACCCCGACAGATGAGGAAAAGGACGCTATAGCCAAAATTAGAAAAGATTTCACGCTTGCCGATGTGGTTATGCGTAAACCGAGAAGAGAATTTAATGATATGTCCGTATTATCCAGACTCATGGTTGACCAGATGAGTTTTAATTCTTATCAGCCTAACAATGGAGACCCAGCACCTGGCGATTATGTACATGGTTGGCAGTCCAATGCTATGAGACCTATTGTCAGAAATAAATGCTATTCAATAGTTTCTCACATAACAGCCAGAACGATTTATCCAAAAGTATTTGCACGAAACAATCAGTCTGAAAATCAGGAATCAGCCGCTATGGTTATGAGAGATTTAATTGATTATGTAAGCGACCAGATTGATTATTCTTTTACATCATTAAAAGCAACCCTAACTGCGACTTGGAGTCCTGTGAGTATTGTTGAATTGATGTATAATGAGGTTCTTGATATTGATGGTAAATTAGACCCAGAGTTTTCTGGATTTAAAGCCGAAGTTGTTCCAGCCGACCAGTTATACGTTGCAGACTTCTACGAAAGCAATATTCAGAGACAGCCTTATATCATCCGAAGGAAGGTTGTTTTCTATGAAACCGCTAAAGCTATGTTTGGACATATTGATAATTTTCAGTATGTTAAACCAGGCATGCAGGTTCTTTACAATGATGCCAACCAGTTATTCTATGAGGTTTATGATTCCGTGATGAGACAGCAAATGGTTGAAATCATTGAATATTATAGGAGAGACAAGAAGTTGAAACTTATTTTGGCTAATGGAGTATTGATGACTTCTGCTGGAAGCAGAAATCCTAGACTTGATGGAAAATATCCATTTGCCGCATTTGGTTATGAAATGGTTGATGAAGGACACTGTTTTTATTATAAGTCTTTGGCATTTAAGATTCAGCAGGATGCTTCGATTATCAATACATTATATCCAATGATTATTGATGGGAGCTATTTATCAATATTCCCGCCATTAATTAATACTACTGGAGAAATTTTACCTTCTAACATAATTATTCCTGGTTCTTCTACTACTTTAAGTCAGCCGAATCAAGGAAGTATTCAGCCATTGGATGTTGCTAAGAATATTCAGGCAGGATTCAGTACGCTTCAGTTATTGGAAACATCGATTAATGAATCATCTCAGTCTTTGGTTCTACCTCAAAGAAAACTTTCTGCTTTTGAAATGTCAGCCAGACAACAGGAAGCTAATATGCAATTTGGGCCATTTATTTCAATGGTTTCCAGCTATGTAAGACAAATTGGAAACTTGATGATTGGAAGCATTTTACAATATATGACTATCGCTGATGTAACCGATATAGAAGGAGATTCTAAATTGGTTTATAAAGCATTTATAGTTCCTAATAAAAATAAACAGGCTAAAGCTAAAAATAAGAGAATTAAATTTGATGAAACATTACCGAGCGAACCAATAAGCAAAGAAGAATCTAAGAAATTAAGTTTTGAAACTATTGAAATGCAGGGAGGATTAGATAGTGATACTCAGTTGTTTAGAGTTAATCCTAAATTATTCAGAGAACTAGAATTCTCAATAGCTATGTCTCCAGATATTAAAAGTCCTCTTGCTGAAGAAACAGAAAGAGCTTTCAAACTTGAGATTTATGACAGAGGTATTCAGAATCCAGTTATTGACCAGGAAAAACTTACTAAAGATTTCCTTATCGGTTCATCTCCAGTTGCAGACCATGACCCAGATAAGTACATAAAAAAACAACAGTCAGTAGACCAAAATAATCCGTTAAATATGATTGGAAAAGGTATGGCACAGCCAGGAGGTGCATCTCCTTTAAATGCAGTTAATAAAGCAAGTGGTGCGGTACAAATACCAAAAATATAAAAGTCGAAACGCTAAATAATTAAAATGCTTATGGAAGAAAACTTAAAACAATTAAGGGACGCAGAGCTTTCTAAAAGTGGATTTGGTGTTTCCACGCCTATAATTCCACCGACTGCCTCTGTTACAGTTCAATCCCTTGAGAAGAAAACAGAAAAGGCTTATAAAATAGCCAAAGATTTAGTTAAAAAAGGCATTATCAAACCTGATAAAGTCGAACAGCTCTTTGATATTGTTGAAATTATTGAACCATTATTATAAATGAACGAAACTATTGAACTTTGCCGAAAATTAAAAGAGCTTGGACTCTGGAAAGGCAAAGAAGACCCGAAGAAATTTAATGAAGAGTTAGCAGCCAATAAAGATATGGATGGTTATTATTGGAGATGCTTTAATGAAGGAACTATTCTCGAAGAATGGATTCCAAATCCAGGCAGACGAGCTTTAATGAAAGAAATTGAAGCCAAACTTGGAACACAAGAATTTGATAAACAGATATTGAAAGGTCGAGACAGAAAATTCGCACACCAGTTGTTCAGCCACGAAGATTGGATGAGGATTTTAATAAAAATTAACCAATAATATGCTATTAGACTATTCTAAATGGTTTAAAACTAACTTTGAATCCAAATTAAAATTGGCCAATGAGTTAGGATTCCACAGAAGCGGTTCAGTACATACAGTTTCTGGGCCAAATGGTGCTGTAGTCAAAGAAGACGGATTTACAATGTCTGACTTAGAAAATATCACAGTTGAAAAACTGCAGAAATTCGTAGACAGCATTGATAACGATATAAACGTTTTATTTGATTTAGCAATAATGAAAGTTGAAGGTAAATTAATTCAAAAACAAAATGTTCAAGAACAAAAACAAGCACAGAACGAGGAGACTCAGAAAATAAAGGAGGAGTTGAGACTCCTGGAGTTGGAAAGGCAAAAAGAGGAAGAAAAAAGAAAGAAGAGAATAAAGGAAGTAATTCTTCCTATGTTGTCTAAGGAAGTAGGTTCTGTATTTGATGCCATAATAACAATTCAGACTATGGGTCATAAATTACAGGAAGTTTCTTCCGCTAAAGCTATAGAATTAAAATTAGCTGATTGCAAAGACGGATTTAAATTAAATATGTCCGCTGAGCATTCAAAGAGATATGAATTACTCTTAGAAGAATTCAAAGATGATAAGTTGAAAGATGTTTTCACAGTTCTAAATGGAACTATCAATGAAATAAACTTTAGACTTACCAAAGAAAATCAAGATAGAAAATTAGAAGATTTAATTAATGACAAACCAGCAAATAAAACAACTGAATAAGAAAACTAAAGACCTTCTTAATCTCGTAAACGCTGACGATATTATTTACATTGATTCAAATAATAATATTGTTATAAATGGTCAATACGCTTCAGTAAATGAGATTAATAATCTTATTGCTGATGCTAAGTTTTTTAAGAATAGCCAGTTGTTTAAACTTTTTCAGGGAACTGTAGTTAAAAATGCGAGAATGAAAATGTTTGACCATTCTCAAAATTTTGATGATATGATTTCTGGAAAATTAATGCTGTACAATTTAGATATATTGAGACAAATTGTCGACCGTCTCAACCAACTAACTATAAAAAAGTCCTAAAGTGTGTTATAATATATTTATAACGCTTAGGAAATGAGAGGACGCTTTTAGGGCTACTCCCGATAGTTTATCCTAAGCGTTTCCTATTTGGAGAAACCCTAAAAATATCCCCGCATTTAATTAATGGGGATATGCCTGACCGAGGCAGTCCAAATCGGTTTAATAAAAATATGGACGAAGTAAAAAAAGCAGTTAAAGACGAGTCTCAGAATGCTGCTACTGAGAAGGAAGAAAATCAATCCTCTTCCACAAATACAGAGATTGATAACGGTGCTGCTCTTTCCGTTGTAGAAGAAGAACTTGAAAAAGTTCGAAAAGAAAGAGATAATTACAGAATTGGTCTTTTGAAAGCTAAGGGTAAAGCAACTGCAGAAGAAGTTGCTACCGAAGAAGATAGACTCAGACAGATTATTAAGGAGGAATTCTTAACATCTAAAGAGGCTGAACTTCAAAGACAAAAAGAAGAAACTCTGAAAAAAGTTATCGAAGAAAATAAAGAGCTGAAACTTTCATTGAAAAATCGTGCTGGTATTTCTGGAACAGCCGCTTCTGGCGGAAGTCAGGATAAAGCTGAATCCAAACCAAGTGTTTATCTTTCAGAAGAACAGAAATCCTTCTTAACAAATAAGAAAGGAATTAAATGGACTCCAGAAATGATAAAGAAATTGGAAGAAAAGATGGCACGAAAATAGTCTTCGTATTCCGCTGTATTCGACAGTCTTACTAATAATGGAATACAAATTAGTATAAAAATAATTACTAATTAATATGAACGGAGATATTATTCTCTTTCAGGGAGAAGGTAAAGCCAGGAGACATCAGGTTCAAGCTGGTGGTTCTGGTGCTTCTATCAATGCTGGCGAACCAGTAGCTAAGAGCTTAGGTTCTGCCTATGTTGCTGCTATGGCAACAAATAAACCAGTTGTCGCTACCGACTATTTGGTTGGTATTTCTGCCTCTAAGGCTTCCTCAGAAACTGCTTCTGCCGATGGATTTGTCGATGTAATCGACTTAGTTCCTGGTCAGGTTTTCTTAATGAAACCGAATGTTGCTGCTTCTTGGGACACTCAGGCTGAATATAATGCTTTGGTTGGTGATAGAGTCTTGATGGACTTAACTGGCGGAAGCTACACAATTCTCGCTACTGATGGTGCTACCAGCGGTTGCGTAATTGAGTTAATCAATGTTGTTGAAACTCCTGGAAAGGTTGCTTTCAGCATCAGACATGGTGCTTCTTACTTGGCTTAACAAGTAATGAAAAATGCTTGGCTATATTATCGAAATATAGTTAAAAATTCTTTACTACAATGTTTACAGAAGCTCAAAACTTCGCTGTAGTCCAGACAGAATTGGATTCTGTGTTTTATCAGAGATTTGATGAACTAGAACCATATCCGTCATTGGCTACTGCAAGGACAGCTGAGTTGTTCAAACCTATTGAAACTGACCACGCTGCCTACATTGAAGAAGTCTACAAAGGTTCTGGCTTCTTCCCGAAAATTGGTGAAACTACATCTGTTCCGATGTCTGTTCCGAAAGTTGCTAATAAACTTACAACTTTGGTTACCGACTTCGCTCAGGGTATTAACATCTCTAAGAACCTGTTTGATGACAATATGCACAATGTCTGGGCTGAAACCGTCAGAGATTTCGCTGACAAAGCCAGACTTACTCAGGACTTCAATCAGTTTGGTCTTTTGAGAGGAGCTTTCACTACCACTCTTACCGCTGATGGTTCTCCTTTGATTTCCGCTTCCCACTCTTTAATCGGTGGAGGAACTGCTTCCAACCTCGTTACTGGTGCGTTGGATTCTGGTACTTTGTTTACCGCTATCAAGAGTTTGTTGGAACAGAAAGACCAATCTGGAGTTATCAGAGGTAACACCCCTGCTCTCTTGGTTGTTCCAGCTGCCTTGTTTAAACTCGCTATTGAGTTGACTGATTCTGCATTAGTTGCTGATTCTGGTCAGAATGCTATCAACGTTTATCGTTCTGCTATGGGTATCACCGTACTTACCTCTCCGTATCTCGGTGCTTCCGCTGGTGGTTCTGATACCGCTTGGTTCGTATTAGCCAGAAATCACGGATTGAGGAGATTGATTCGTCAGGGAATCCAGACCGCTTTAAGGTCTTGGGAATATTCCGACAATCGTTCCTATCTCTATCAGGCTAACTTCAGGGAATCTGCCTACGCTGTCGACTGGGCTGGTATCGTTGGTTCTACAGGTTTGTAAACCTAAATTAACTAACTAAGCACAATGAATAAACAAATTATAATTGGATTGGTAGTTGGTGCTGTGTTAGGTTTACTGCTTGGATTATCAATTCACAGTTCCAATTTGCTCGGTGCTCAATATTCCGCTGGCACTACTCACTTTACTCAGTTAGATACTACTAATGGATTTTCCGTTGGTAATACATCTATAATTAATAGCTCTGGTGTTTTTACCGGTTCTATTTCTTCTACTGGAAGTTTGTCCGTTGCAACTGCATCTACAACTGGTCAAGTAAAAATTGACAACTTAGTTGTTGGTCAGGTTTCTAATGGACTTTCTGTGAGTTCTGTTGGTGCTTTATCTGCAAGTTCTACCGCTAAGATTTATGGTGCTGTAACTCTTTCTTCCACTTTGGGAGTAAGTGCTACTACTACACTTTCAAGCGGATTATCTCTTGGTAAGTCTGCTATTTGTATCGATGCTTTCGCTACATCTACAGCTACTGCTATAAAGATTGAATTTGACGCTACCGCTGCGACCACGACATCTCCAATAGGAGGTTTGAAACTCAACTACGGTTCTTGTAACTAAGTCGGGTATTCGCTTGCTCTCTTTATGGGGAGCAAGACGAGTATCTGACAGGATGCTCAATTAATAATTAAAAATATGCAAAATATACTTAAATCATTAACATTAAAAATAATCGCTGGTTTAATAGCATTAGCTTCACTCTGCGTTATTGGTGCTAATCAATTGAATCAGATGATTTCGAGTGGAAAGCTCGGAAATGTAAATAGTGGAAATTATTATGTAACTACTATTGATACAGCTCCAGCTACTTCTACAGTTTCTTATATTCAGACAGCCTCAGCCACATCTTCAATTTCATTTAATAGTCAATTAGCCGATGCTATTGATTTAGATTTAATAGCTATGGCTTCTACTTCAGCTGATACACTTATTTATTCTTACGAATATTCAAATAATAATTCTGATTGGTTTGCTCCAGCCAGTAATTCCGCAAGTGTAAGTTTGGCTACAACTACATCTAATTTTGCCAGAATAAATCGTTCTATTCCTACAGCGTTAGCTCGATATACCAGAGTAAATTTGAGTGTTGTCGGAAGCACTACAATTTGGGCTGAAATAGCATTAAGAATTCCAAGCAGATACTAATATGGAAAATCAGAAAGCCAATATCAATATAACTACAATAATTTCTTCAGCAGGAGTTTTACTTGGTGTTATTGGTTTGGCTTCTGGTTTAGTAAGTAGTGGATTTAAAGATGTAAATGCTCAAATAATGGATTTATCTAAGGGACAGGCAAATACAGATAAGAACGTGGCCGTATTACAGGAACAATATAAAAATATAAATGACAAATTAGATATTTTAATTGGTTTAAAGTCGTCTAATTCATTAACTTCAAATAAGAAATAATGGCTTATAAAATACAAGATGCAAAAGGTGAGTTAGAGGCCATGCTTCATGGTGTTACTCTTAACCAGATTAATAATATTAATGGGGTATTTAATCGTGCTGGAAGACAACTTCTTTTAGATATTGACCCTCAAGAAACAAAAAGAATAGAACAGACGGATATTATATATGATAGCGTTTATGATTATTCTGCTCCGTCTGATTTAAAAGGAAATAAAATTATAGATATAAGACCTCAAGTTAATCGTCAATTAAAAGATTTACTTGTTCAAAGATTTGGTCAGCAATTTGATTTAGATAAAGAATTTACAAGGCAATCTATGTGTTCTGTCAGATTTGACCAAAGTAAGAAAAGTTTGAGGATTGAGGTCAATATGAGAAGTACAAGCGTTCAAATGAATGCTATAGATTCAGTTAATTCAAATGGAACTTGGACTGGTGCTTCTGGTGCTACAAATCTTCAGCAAGATACAATTAACTTTGCTGATGGTGCTGGTGCTTTAAGATTCGATGTTTCAGCTGGTTCTGTAGCTCCATACATTGAAAATTCAACAATGAGTGCAGTTGATTTAACTAATTATCAAAATACATCTTCATTATTCTTGTGGGTATTTATGCCAACAGCCACGGATGTAAGTTCTGCCAATTTAAGATTTGGCTCATCTTCATCTGATTATTGGACAATTTCAGCTTCTACTACACATCAAGGAAATTCATTTAATAATGGATGGAACTTAATCAGATTCGACTGGTTAAACACTACAACTCAAGTTGGCTCTCCTTCTGTAAATCTTATAAATTATGTGAGGATTACATTGAATACAAATGGGAATGCTCAAACTGCAATGAGAGTCAACGCCTTATACGACCGAATTGGTCTGGTATTCGATATTGAATACTACTCCAAATTTATATTCTCTGATTCAAGTGGTAATTTTAAAGAAACTACAGACAACGAGGAAGATACTATAAATCTTGATACTGATAGCTATAACTTATTCCTTTGGATATTGGCAAGAGAAGCTGCTTATCAGCAACATTCACAGAATGCTAACTTTGATATTAGTTTTTACGAAAACAATTACTCTAAAGCAAAAGAAAAATATACTAAACAATATCCTTCTGAAGTTCAAAAAACACAAAGCACTTATTATCAAACTCCAGAAAGACGTTGGACAAGATTTTTGGGAAGAAATTATTTCGGTTAAAATAATATGGCTACAACTCAAAACGCATTTCCTACATCTAAAAAGGTTACTCAGAATAATTCCAATAAAGTTAATCATGTAATAGTAAATGAATTTCATGGTTATCGTTCTAAGGAAGATTTAACATCTTTAGCACCTGGATATTTAGTTTCTGGTTCTCAAAATATAATCACTCAGGCTTCTGGTCAGATAGCTATTAGAGGTGGTTATTCTCTTGACGGACAAGCTAATACAGATATTGGTGGAGTAAATTCTTCTTTTGATTGGAAGATGCATAATGGAGTAAATCAACATCTTAGAATTGAATCTGCTAATGGAAAATTACAATTTAGATTTGTTGCTCAAGATTCAGAATCTTGGAATGGAAATACATTTACAGATGGACAGGTTTATTGGATAGACTTAGTTACTGGATTAACTGAAGAACAAACTAATGCAAATTTTGCCGTCTTTTGGGACACTACAGAACTTAAACAGAAACTTCTTTATGTTAATGGAGATACTTCTATTCATGAATGGTCTGGTGGTGTAGCAACATTTGCTTCTTGTACTGCTAATACAATAACACTTCAAGGAACTACTAATTGGGGTGCTTTAGGATTTTTAAGTGCTGGAACTCGTAAAGTTAATATAAATGGAACTGAATATACTTATACAGGCGGAGAAGGAACTACTACCTTAACAGGCGTAACTCCAGACCCGACACTTCAGACTATTCCAGTAGGAAATGTAATATTTCAATCTGTTAGAGATAATGCAAATTCATCTTCTTTTGGAATTCCAGCCGCTTTAAAAAATAATTTAATCGAAGTTATTAAAAATCAGGTTTATATAGCTTCACTTACAAATAACTCGGTATATATTTCAAAACAAAATAGTTATACTGATTTTACATTCTCGGTAACACGATTAATAGGAGAGGGTGCTTTAATTACATTAGATTCAACTCCAGTATCTATAGTAAACCAAGAAGATACGGCTTATATATCTGCTGGTAGGGACTGGTGGTATTCAATAAAATTTCAATTATCTTCAGATAATACATCCGAGGCATTATTGATTACGCCATTAAAAAATTCTCCTGGACAAGCTGCTTTTTCTCAAGCCGCTACATTTAAAGTTAAAAATTCGGTAATGTTTATAACTAATGAGCCAGCTATTGATGATTTAGGAAGAATTCAAGAGAACTATATGTACCCAGAAGCTGTAACTATTACGGATTCAATTAAGAATGATTTCTTTGGATATAATTTTTCTAATGCTTCTGGTATTTATTATAAATATTTCTTATTAGTTGCATTACCAGTTGAAGGAAAGGTATTGGTATATAACTTTTCAAAAGGATGGTGGGAAGCTCCACAGATTCTTCCTATTTCAAGATTTTCTATTATAGACGGAGAATTATATGGACACTCATCTCAATCTCCTGAAACCTATAGGCTTTACTTAATAGACCCAAGAACTCCATCAACTCCATATAATGATAATGGAAATCCCATTAATGCTATCGCTGCATTTTCTTATATGAATTATGGAGAAAGGTCTTGGAAGAAACAATTTACAGAATTATTTGTAGAGGGAGGAATTCAGCCTAATACGACAGTAGAATTAGCTGCTAAATATGATTTTGGAGGTTTTACATCGATAAAAACATTCAATATCACTGGAAATGACTCTAAATTCTTAGTATATACTGTAACCGATGGCTCAATAGGTAAAAATCCAATAGGTTCTAATCCAATAGGTTCTATAACTGATTCTCCTACAGATACACCTAAATTCAGACATATTTTTACAGTAGCACCATTAGATTTCTATGAATGGCAGCCAGTATTTCAAACTAATGAAATTGATTATTTCTGGCAATTATTGGCTTTTGGTGTAGACGCTAAGATGGCATCAAGTCAGAATAATGAAATAAAGTCGTAAAAAAATCAAAAATGTGTTATAATTAATAAATACAACAATGCATTCTTTATTAGCTTCAATATCAAAATTCATAGTAGGAATATTAGTTTCTGTGGGAATTATAAGTGCTCCATTGGGTACAGGATTTAATCCAGGTCAAGCACAAAGATTTACTTTAGCTGGTTCTGGTATAACTTCTTCAGCAAGCTCTATTACAATTTCTTCTTTTGCCTATCCAGACGGAACTCCAATTACAATGAGCAATCTTAATTCTTCTGTAGAATATGGAACTCTTGAACCAGGAACATCTAAAGAAGAACAAATTTCTTTTACTGGGGTTACACAAAATGTAAATGGAACAGCTGTTTTAACTGGAGTTTCTCGTGGATTATCATTTTATTATCCATTTGCAGCTTCAACTACATTAGCTATGAGTCATGCTGGTGCATCTACTTTTGTATTGTCTAACACCGCTGCTTTTTATAGTGAATTTGCTAAAAATAAAACAGATGAATCTATATCTGGAATTTGGACATTTGCATCTACAACAATACCAAGATTAGATTCATATTTAGCACCAACTCTTGATAATGAATTAGCTTCCAAGAAATATGTTGACGATATTGCTATCTCTGGTGCTCCAGATGCAACAACTGGTGTAAAAGGTATTTCTCAAAAAGCTACTGCTTTACAGGTTGCATCATCAACTGATTTAGGTTCTACCGGTGCTTCTTTGTTTATTCCAGCTTCTAATGCAACATCAACCTATAATTCGGCTACCGCTCCATTAAAAGTAGTTGTAACCGATAATTCTGGAAAGATTGATGGTAATTTCTTAGACACAACGGAAAGTTATAATTTTACAGGAAATAATAATTTTACAGGAAATATTTTAATTAAAAATTTAAACGCTTCTTCAACTGCTTCCAATCCTTTAATTTTAAACAATGTTTCTTATAATACTCCTTCAACTCAAGGTGCTACTTCAACTACACTTCAAAACGATGGTTCTGGAAATCTTACTTGGGCAGGATATAACAGAAAATTATTAGTTCAAAATACAACTACTTGTGTTACATTAAATTCAACTGCTACAAGTACGGTGTTTGCCCTAAATGTTCCTGGAGGTTCATTAAGTACAAATAATGCAGTTAGAGTTAGAGTCTCTGTTGCTTCCACTACATCAATGGGAACAGACCAAACAAATTTTGATATAGGATATGGAACTGCATCTACAACTATTTCTGTTAATGCTACAAGTGGTCAAACAAATGGAGGATATTTTGACGTTATTTTATCCGCAAATGGAGCGACTAATTCTCAAAAATTATCTTTTCTTTCTAGTGGAGTAGCATCATACCCAAATGTAGCAAAGTTTAATATTCTATCTCAAGATAGTACAACTGATAAAATGTTAATTATGAGAATGAATACTTCAGTAAATACTGGTGAATCAATAAATTGTATGCAAACTATAGGAGAATTAATACAATAATAAAATTATGGCTATACCATATACATCAAGTCAAGGAGTGTCTTATGGAAGTGCGGGTCAACCAGTAAATTTTAATCCAGTTATAGACACCACTCAAGCAGAAGATGCCATAAATAAAGCAAGAACTACTTTAGATGAGGCTAAAAATCAAATGAGCCAACAGCAAAATCAGCAATCAATTCAGCCAAGCTCTCAATTTGGAGGTTATCAAAGTATGCAAGATTGGCAACGGGCTTATGATATTTCTAGACAACCAGGATATACTGGAAAAACAATATCTAAGCCGACCTTAAGCGAATATCAAAAGATCGCGGCGAGACAAGGAAAAGAAGGATTTGATATATTAGGAGGTACTTTAGGACAAGAGATCGGAAAAACTCCCACCGAAATAGCAATTTATTCTTATAAACATCCAGATGGAACAATAACCTATCACGATGAACAAGGAAATCAATTATCGGAAATTGCTCAGGGAACAACTGCTATTCCGCTTAATTTTCAACCATCTTCTCAAACAGGACAGACAGTTACTCAACAGGCACTTCAATCTCAATTAACGGACGTTGGAACTAAAATAGATTTAACCATTAATTCAGCACAACAAGACTTGCAATCATTGCGCTCTGGAACTTTTCCTTTAACGCCCGCACAACAAGCGCAGATAAATGCTACTAATGCTCAATTTGACCAACTAAGACAAATACAACAAACAGCCAATCAACAATATCAGAACGCTATAACTCAATCTGGTATTTCTACTGGTAGGTCAATGTATGCACCAGAAATTGCCGCTGGAGAAATAGCTTCTGCAGTTAATTCTGGAATTCAAAAAATAGCTGATATTGATACAAAGAGAGCTGCTACTATAGCTCAAATGGAAGATGCCTTGCAATCAGATAACTATAAATTAATTGACCAGGCATATACTAACTATACCAATCTCCTTAAACAGAAACAGGATGAAATTCAGAAACAATATGATAATGTTTCTAAAGCTATTAAAGATGCTCAAGACTATACAGTTAAAATAACTCAACAGGTTCTTGAATCTGATAAATTTACTTGGCAGCAAAAGCAAGATTTAGTTGATAATGCCTTAAAACAAGCTCAATTAGATGAGACTCAGAGAAAGAATTTATCCGATGAAGCTTTTAAACAGAAACAATTAGATGCTACTAATTATGCTAATAATTTATTAGCTGGAATAATTACTAATAAAACAATGACAGATTCATCTGGTAATCCACTACCATCTTCTCAGGAACAAATGATTCAAGAATGGAGAAATAAGGGAGTTTCTGATACTTCTATTACTCAAATTAAAGGAATTGCTGATTATTCTATAAATCCAGCAAGTTTTTCTACATCTGCAAAACAATCTCAGGGTGGATTTACGAGAGCTCAAATTGTTGCTATGGCTAAACAATATGACCCGACTTATGACGAAAAACAATATGCAGCAAGACAGAAATTCTTAACCAACTGGACTGCTGGCGGTCAAAATTCAGTTACAGTTGCAGCCAACACAGCTATTCAGCACTTAGGAGAACTTAAATCCCAAGCTGATGCATTGGCCAACTTAAATAAAGGAAGTCTTGGTCCTTTTACTACAAAATATAATACGACTATTCAATGGTTGAATGAAAGTTTTGGTAACCCAGAAGTTCTTAAATATAAACAAACTGCTGCAGCTCTCGCTGGTGAATTGGCTAAGATTTATAAGAATTCTATAGGTTCTTCCGCTGCACCGACAGATGATGAAATTAAATATCAATTAGAAATCTTAACAACTGGAGTAACTCCACAACAGGCTAATGCTTTGATTGAAAACGCAACAAATCTTATGACTGATAGATTAACTTCTGCGGTTGAAAATTACCAGATGCAAATGGGTAAAATGCCTACAAGTATATTGACTCCAAGTGCTAAAGAAACTATTCAGAAATTACAAGAATCTGGATTAAATATTGATACTTCTAAAATAGATTATAATCCATATTCTTCTATGTCGGATGAAGATTTATTGAGTGGTACAGTAAATAAAGGCTCATCTGCATCTGCAGATACTACTACTTATTTCAATTCAATAATGAATAATATCTCTAATATAAATAATTTCTAAATATATGAATCCAGACCAATTCAAACAAATGATTCAATGGTCGGCACAAAATTCTTCCGACCCACGAGCAAAAGAATTCCAGAGCAGAATAACATCTGGAAGATATAATAATACAATAACAGAAATGGGATTAGACCCAGCTAAATTTGGAGTTAAAATGCTTACTGTTCAAGAAGAACAACCAGGATTTGTACAAAGTACAGTTCAAGGAATGGCATCGCCATTTTTAAAAGTAGCTACAACTGTTAAAGATATAGGAAAGGCTGGATTTGGATTAGCTGAAGCTGGTGTTGGAAAATTAACTGGTAGCGAAGAATTACAAAAAAAAGGTATGGAAACAGCATTAGAAGCTGGAAAACCTACTGATTATGGTTATTTTGGTAAAGTGTCTCCATTAGGAACGACTAAAGAAGGAGAAGCTAAATCATTTGGTCAAACAGCTCAAGAATCTGCTGGAGTTGGAACTGAATTAGCAAGTTGGTTAGTAGGTAGCGGTGGAGCTGCTTCTACAGCCGAACAAATAGCAAAACAAAATGTTTGGAAAGCATTAGGAGAAGCAGTTAAGGCTGGTGCAAAAATAGGAGGATTGGGAAGTTTAGGTGTTTCTTTGCAGAAACAAGCAGATGAGGGAAAATTTGATTTAGGTAAAACCGCTTTAGAGACTGGTATAGGAACTGCAGCTGGCGGAGTACTTGGTGGAATAACTGGTGGATTAGCAGAATCTCCAAGAATGGTTCAGAAATTAAGCGAAGAGGGAGCACCGAGATTTATAAATAGCTTAATAAAACCACTTGCAAAAGATTTTAGTTATGGAAAAAATCCAGGAGCTGCTATAGCTGAGGAAAAAATAATAGCAAATAATTTTGATGATTTAATATCAAAAATTAATCAAGCACGTCAGAATACAGGGCAACAGCTACAGCAATCACTATCGCAGATACCAGACCTAAAAGTAAATTTAGTAGATTCATTGTCATTTTTGGATAATGCAGCTAAAAATGCTGCAAAATCTAATGATACTACTTTACTTAATCGTATAAATAATGTCAAGACGGCCATTACTAATGATTTAATATTAAAAGATGGTCAGATAGTATCTGCTGGAGAAAGAGACTTATCTAATGTTCCAGCAAATGAGATACCTAATCTTTATAGACTTATTGGGGATATGACAAAATGGACTATGAATAAAACAGAAGATAGCATAGTTAATAAATCACTTAAACAAACATACTCCTCAGTTCAAGATAAAATGCTTAATGCTATAAAAGAAGTAAATCCAGAATTATCTTCAACTATAGAAAAATTAAATGATAAATATTCTAATTTAATTACTGCTGAAAATGCTGCTAAGTATAGAGATATTTTAAATCAAAGGAGTTCATTAATCGGTTTTAGTCCTATGACTACTGGTATAGGAACTGCAATAACTACAGCTATTTTAAGTGGTGGTCAAACAATTCCAGCCGTTATTGCTGGTTTAGGAGCTGCTGGATTAGAAAAATTCTTAGAAACTCCAGCTGCAAAAACAAGAATAGCCGCAACATTACAAACATTGGCTAATAAACAAGGAATTAATGCAGTTGAAAATCTTGCAAGTAAAATACCAGCACTATCTTCTACTATAAAAGAATTTATATCTAAGAAAAAATAATTATGTCAAAGAGACTTATCCACATAATCAGACACGGAGAAACGCTCAATAATAAAGAGCGTAAAATTCGTGGTTGGAATGACCTATCTCTTGATAAAGCTGGGATAGAAAAAGCTCATAAAACTGGTATTCAACTTAGGAATAAACCTATAGATATTATTGCTACTTCTGATTTCATTAGAGCAAAAGATACAGCTCAGATTATATCTATTGAAACTAGAAAGCCCATTAGCTTAATAAGTGAAGATTTTCGACCATGGGATTTGGGTAATTTAACAGATGAAAAGATAGACGATGTAAAAGATATAATGATTGCTCACGTTGAGGATATGCCAGATATTCCAATAGAAGATGGTGAGAGTTTTAATAATTTTAAAGAAAGATTTTTAAATTCTTTCTGTGAATTATTGAATAAATATGAAGGACTTGATTTAGCTCTCGTTACACATCATAGAAATGAAAGAGTTATTGCTGCTTGGATTAATGCTGGTCAGCCAGTAGATTTTGAAATAGATAATAGTCAGATGAGTAAAACAGGAATCGAACCTGGAGAATATGTAACTTACGAAATATAATTATGCCAATTAAAAAAGGACCAGGTACAATGAAATCTAATATACATGAACTGACTACTGGAAAAGTTGGCTCAGCCAGAAAGAAAGCTATTAAAACTCTTGCTTCAAGATGGGGTGTATCAGAAAAAGAAGCCCGTGCAAAACAGGCTTGGATAATAGCAAGAAAACAATTAAAAGAAAAATCAGTCTCAAAGAAACCAATTAAAAGTATCTATGCGGCAATATGATTAATCCAGTCATAAAAAAACTTATAGATAAAAGAAAATCTGAAAAACATTCAAATGTTGATGTTTTGAATTCAATTTTAGATATGATTTCTGAAAGTGATAGAAGCTCTGCAAAGAAAAGAATAAACTTCTTGAATAATCCAGACTATGCTATGTATGAACTTTTACTTGAATTGAAAGATGTTATGTCTAAAATAGTTACCGAAAGAAAATTTGTTAAAGGAGAAAAAGGTAAAGACGGTAAGGATGGACTTACTCCGATTAAAGGAGTTCATTATCATGATGGAAAGCATGGTAGAAGCGTTGAAGAAGATAAAATAATAGATAAAGTTCTTGGTAAAATACAACTTCCCGAAGTTAAACATGGAAAAGATGGCTCTCCAGATACTCCTCAGGATATATTAAATAAACTCAAATCACTTAATAAAGAAGAACTTATAGAATTATTCCCAGAAGCAAAGAACTCTAAACACTTTGATTTAGATGATATACCGCTTGAAAAGGTAAAAGGATTAGATAAATGGCTACTTATGCAGGTATCAGAACTTAAAAGAAACTTTGGTGGACACGGTGTTCCGAGTTTAACTGCTGGTGCTGGAGTTATCCTTACAAAGAAATCAGATGGTGGATATACAGTCTCATCGGCATCTTCTACTTTCTATACAGAAACTCCAACTGGTACAATAGATGGAGTAAATGATACCTATACAACAGTACATGATATAAATACAGTCTTATCATTTGCTATTAATGGACAATTCTTACATCCAACTACTGATTATACAGTTTCAGGAAATACAATAACGATGGTTACTCCATTAGATGCTTCCTTGTCAGGTAAGCCATTTACTATTATTTACAACTAAGATGAAAAAAATATTATTAGCAATATCAATTTTAGGAGTTATCGGAGTTCCTCTTATAACCAATGGATTATCTACTTCTTTGCCATATCAAGGTGGTACTGGTACAGCTACAATTCCGTCTTATGGTCAAGTTTTAGTTGGAAATGGTAGCGGAATTTATACACCTCAAGCTACTTCTACTATTGGATTGCCTACATTTAATGGAAATAACTATTTTACAGGGTATAATTCATTTACCAATTTATTTGCAACTAATGCTACAACCACCAATGCTACTACGACTGGAATATTGTATGCTGGACTTCTTAAATTGCCCTTAGTTACTGCACCTACTTATACACCAGGACTTTTATTTTACGAAAGCTATGGAAGTTTAGATTCTTTATCTTTTTATGGTACTCACTCAGGAACTACGCTTAATATCGGTAAAGAACTTTGGAAAGATGTAAGAAACTGTAATTCTGGTTCAACAATTACGAATGGAACTGCGGTCTATTTAACTGGTACAGTTGTCGGTCAAGTCCCGTGTGTTTTACCTGCTTACGCTTCAACTTTTAATACTGCAAATGTAGCTGGTGTTGCTACAGAAGATATTTTAGATAACAATGATGGAATTATAAGTACATTCGGAATTATTAACGGATTAGATACAAGCGGTTTAACTGAGGGTTCTAATCTTTATTTAGCCACTACAACTACAGGTGCTTTGAATAGTTATAAAAATATGACTACCACAAAGCCAAATTCTCCTTATTATAATGTAATGATAGGAGAAGTTGATTATTCACATCCAACACTTGGAAAACTTGAATTAAGGATAGATTTTCCGAGAGATTTAAGTGATAACAAAGATTTTAAATTAACTTCTCCAACAAGCGGACAGATTTTGATGTATGACTCATCTATTCCAGCTTGGAAAAATGTCGCTACAACATCATTTGGAACTATCGCTGTTCCTTATGGTGGAACAGGCTCAACTACTCTTACTGGTATTCTCAAAGGTAATGGAACTTCTGCTATTCAAACAGCTATTCCAAACACAGATTATACTCCAGCAGTTATAACCACTCCTTTTGATTTAATTAATGGTAGTAGTTCAAATACAGCTCAAAGATTTCCTTCTAATACATCAGCAACACTTAAATTCTTATCTTCTGCTGGGGATGGAGTAAATCCGACAACAATGAGTTGGCAAACAATTCCAGCGTTGGGTTCTTATACTTATTTCTTTACAAATACAGTCGATGGTTCTTATCTTGATATGGTAAATTCTACTTCAACTCCAACTACTTATTCAACTGCTTATACTTCCATTACCACGGACACATTATTACAAAGTTGGGTTACGCCTACTGGATTTCCAAATCTTACAACAATCCCTTCTGGTATTTGGAAATTCCATATTGATGCTAATAAAACAATAGGTACAAAAAATGTATCATTGTATGCTTCTGTTTATAAACTCTCTGGAGTTACCGAAAGTTTATTATTTACAACTCAGAACAGTGAATTTATAACTTCTTCATCTCTTACAAATTATCAAGAAATTGAATGGGAATATTACGATGTTACTCCAATAACACTTCTTAACACAGATAGAATAATAGTTAAAATATATGCCTCTCCAAGCGGTTCTGGTTCTGACCCATCTGGAAATATATATTATATGAATTCGACTCAAGCAAGAGTAGAATTTCCGCCTGATACATTCAGCGTTGATAATTTCGTTCCTTATACTGGTGCTACAAAAAATCTTAATTTAGGTTTATTTAATTCTTCTTCAACTCAATCAACTATTTCAGACAAATTATGGTTGTCTTCATTAGGAACTCCTGCTGGTTCTGTATTGGCAGTTGACCCAAATGGTTTGGTTATAGCCACATCTTCAGCAAGTGGAATAACATCTTTTAATGGACTAACCACTTCTTCGCAAACATTGGCAACAACTACAAATGATGGAGGTTGGGGTTTTTCTTCTTCAGTTTCAACTCATACGCTTAATATTCCACAGGCAAAATCAACTAATCCTTTTGGTTTGCTTTCAGCTACCGATTGGTCAACATTTAATTCAAAAGAAAATGCTTTAACATTCCTTTATCCACTTACTCGTTTAGTAAATACAATATCTCTATCAGATATGGCTACAACTTCTGTAACTTGTTCTGGTGCAACTTCCTGCACTTCATTTAATGTTTTGGGTTCTTCACCAATAACAATTTCAAGCACAGATAATACCGCCTCAACGACTTTATTGAGTGATAATAATACTTTTAGTGGTTCAAATAAGTTTGGAACAATAGCCGCAGGAACTTGGAATGGAACTGCAATAGGAACTCAATATGGAGGAACTGGTCAGAACTTTTCTGCCTCAACTGGTTTAATTTCTCTTAATAATGGTGTTGCTTCTGCCGTTGCTACCTCTTCACTTTTAATGGATTATTTCCCGTCTTTCACTTATGCAACAACCACTTGGTCTGGAACTACAACAATTCCTTTAGCCCCTGCTTATAATGCTGAGACTTGGAAGGGTGCAAAATGTTTTACAGATGTAGGAACACTTGATGTCGTATTTAATGACGGAACAAATAATATGAATTTATTTAATGCTTCAACAACTGTTGGAGAAGTTACTTTATCAACTAATAATTCATTTACCGCTTCAGAAAAGCGTTATGTATCAATAGGAAATCCAGCGACAAGTCCAACTAAAATTAGTTGCAGTGTAAAAATAAACAGATGATAAAAAAAATAATTACAGTATTATCAATAGTTTCAATATTTTATTTTTCTACAATAGTTTTTGCTGCCGAAGTTTTAATTGATAGTTATTCAGAATCAAATACCGTTGGTTATGATAAGAACTATGCAACTGATTATACATATATGGGACAGGCATTTAAAACTTTAAATGATGGAAATTCATATAACATTTCATCAGCTAAATTTTATGGGTATAAAGTTGGTAGTCCTACTGGAAATATTTATGCAGAATTATTTGCTGGAACTGGAACTTATGGTTCGACTATGACAGGAACTGGAAGTGCATTAGCTGTATCTAATCCAATAGATATTTCAACAATGTCTACTTCTCCATCTTTAATTACTTGGACTTTTAGCGGAGTTAATCAATATCAAATGCTACCGAATACAGCTTATGTTATTGTCGTTCATGCACCAAGCGGTTCAGCTTCTAATTATTTTGCAAATGCTTATGACAATACATCTCCTACTCATTCTGGCAATAGAACTTATACATCAGCAGGAACTTGGTATGCTCAATCAACAATAGATAATATTTTTTATGTTTACGGAACTCTTCCTGCTACTGGAGAAGAATACATAATTAATTTCAATTAATATGAAACCAGGATTACAAAAACTTCCAAAAAGAAAATGGTATCATAAGAGATTTTGGATTAAGCCATATTTATCGCACTCAAAAACATTTGGTGCAATAACAGAACCTTTACCGAAAGAGTATTTATTGGTTTCAACAATTTTGAATCAAGGTTCAACTTATAAATGTACCGCTTATTCTGCTTGTGCAATTCAAGAATCACAACACGCAATACAATTTGACCCAGATGATTTTTACTATCACGAAGGAATTACCGCAGGACAGCAATCAGATACAGGATATGACTTAAAAACTGTGATGAAGACAGGTGTAAATTATGGTTTTAAGCCCTTAGACCCATCAAAAGGAAGGGCAAAGGATTTTAAAGAAGGCGGATATTTTCAAGTTGACGGCTCTGGAGATAATTTTGATAATGTTAAATCTGCATTATGGCTAGCCAAAGATGAAAAGAAAACTATAGAATCAGGCACAGACTGGCGAGATAATTGGATTCTAGCACCACAAGGAATAATTCCAGATGAAAAGGGTAATATAGTTGGCGGACACGCTGTAAAAATATGCGGTTGGAAAGAAATTAACGGAATAGATTATATAGCACTTCAAAATTCTTATGGAAATAGAGTTGGAGATAGCGGTTTGTTCTATTTTGACAGAACAACATTTAATTCCTGCTTTGGCGAATATGGACTCTTTATTTGGAGAACTCAATTTGAACAAGAACAAATAAAGACAGTAAACGTAATCGTCAACAAAATCTCTGCTTTATTAAGCATAATATCTTCACAGTCGCAACTTTATCAATTAAAAATAGCGTTACTTAAAACTATGGCAATAGTTCAAAAAACAACATTATTAAAAAAGTTTTGTTCGGCTATAAAGGATTATGAGGGTTATTTTATTGGCTCTCGTTCTTATAGAAATTGTAATCCTGGAAATATAAAGTGTTCACAACCATTTGAAAAGTCTTTGGCTCACGAATTAGGGGCTATCGGACAAGACGCTGATAACTTCGCTAAGTTTAAAAACTTTGACGCTGGATTTCAGGCATTAAAAGATTTCGTAACATTAGCTTGCATGAATAAACTTAAAGCATATAAAAATGTATCTATATTAGAATTTTTTAATATATATGCACCGAGTTCTGATAATAATAATCCTAATTCCTATGCTTCTTATGTAGCAAAAAAGGTCGGTTTAGATATAAAAGATAAAATGTCAGTTCTTTTATGAGTAAAATAGAGTTTTTTCGCTGGACAGTTATCTGTATTTGTCTAATATGTCTTCCATTTGTTATATTGGCAATTTTATGGTATTATTATAAATAATTAAGAAAAATAAAAATATGAATTTTTCAACAACTCAAGTAAGTAATTTCGTTTCTTTGTTAGTAGTTTTAATTCAGTTGCTCAGAGTAAATATAGCCCCAGAAGAAGTACAGTCTTTTGTAAGTGCAGTAGTTTTGATTATAAGTTTGTCTGTAAACATCTATAATCGCTTTAAAAAGGGCGATATTACAATTTTAGGTGCTAGGAAGTAATCTATATCAACTTTTGATAGAAAACGCTTTAAAAGCCTAAATTTAACGAATAAAGCTATCTTGTGAGGGGATAGGATAGCTTATGAAAGATAAAAAACAAAAAATATTAATTTGGGACATAGAATCATCTTTACAGGAAGTTTTATGTTTTGATACAAGAGAACAAAATATAGCGTTAGATAATATAGAAATTGAAAGATATATTCATTGTATATCTTATAAATGGTATGGTGAGAAAAAAATACATACTATATCTCAATTAAATGATACTAATTTTAAAAAACATATCCATTCAGATAAGTATGTTTTGACTGAATTTAGTAAGATAATATCTCAAGCCGATATATGGGTTGCTCATTTTGGCGTTGGCTTTGATATAAAAATGTTTAATGGAAGACTTCTTTTAAGTGGACTTCCGCCATTGCCTAATATACCTCATTATGATACCTGCTTATTAGCTCGTTCTTTATTTAAGTTAAATTCTAATAAATTAGATTATTTAGCTAAACAACTTGGTTATAAAGGTAAAACAGAAAATGCTAAGGGGTTATGGAGAAAGTGTTTTGAGGGAGATGAAAAATCTCTAAAACAAATGGCAAAATATAATCGTAATGATGTTGATATTTTAAATTTTGTTTTTGAAAAAATGATGCCATTTATAAAAATACACCCGATAACTCCTAAAGATGCTAAATGTAAAAATTTAATTTGCCAAAGTTCTAATATAGAATTTCGTGGATATGGATATAATAAAAATGGAAAATATCGTAGATTTCAATGTAGAGAATGTTCTACTTGGGGTTCTTATAAGATATAGATTTCATATATTCGTTCCAATCTTCAAAATTTCCTTCATTATTTTCGTATCTTTTTATCCAATTACAATTAGCACATAATAATTGATAATTATTTTTTATATTTAATCCTTTAGAAATATCAACTACCATTAAATACATACAAATCAATACTTTGATAATAATTAACTATTGCAGAATTTAATAGGTATGTTAATATATTCAAGTTGTCTGCGTGAGGCAGACGACTACAGATAATTGAAACTTATCAAACAAAGACTTCCATTCGTGGGAGTTTTTTGTTATAATTAA
>JAEHJW020007348.1_pt1 | contig 26995 bp, 34 predicted proteins | sample 9271431 | NCBI WGS metagenome assembly JAEHJW02 | reverse complement strand
TCCGATCTCTCCCTAGCGAGTCTAGGTCGAATTTGACGCGTCAAATGACTTTGTGGCACGCTACTTGACGCACGTTGACGGAGCGCAAATGCGAAAGCTAACGCCTCAAAAAATAGCCCTTGCGCGAAAGCTGCGCGCCGAGGGCTTGACCCGTGAGCAGATAGCCGAGCAGCTCGGCGTGTCGTGCGGTAGCGTGTCGGCGGCGTGGCGCGAGGCGCCCGCGACCGCTCCCGCGCCCCCGCCCCCGCCCCCGGCGAGCTCGCCCCCGCCCGAGCAACTCGAGGAAGGGGCGGAAGCGACGCCGTTAACGCGCGCCGACCTCCGCGCCACGCTCGCCGAGCATCTACGCGACCTGCAAGCGAGCGTGCGCGCCGCCCCGGATCAAGCGACGGCGGCGACGTTCCGGCGAATGATCACGACGCTCGTGCCGGCGCTTGCGCGCGTGACGCCCGAGGATCCGGAGGAAAGCGGCGACGTGGTGCGCGTTAACGTCGCCGAGCTGCGCGCCGAGGGCGACGCTTTGCGGCGGCGCTTGCACGACCTTGTGGATCGAGCCGTCGCGCGAGCGAACGGCACGGCCGTTAACATTCCCATGACCCAAGGAGAGCAACCGTGACGATTCCCCCCCGCGAGGTCAAGCTAGTCCAACGTCACGAGCAGCGCCGCGGCACGCGCGAGGCTTTCGATGACCACGTGCGCCACTGTGCGCGGGCTTGCGGGATCCCGCTCGACGCGTTGGCTTGGTGCGTGGTCGACGCCTCGGCGACGATCACGGTATGGGTAGCGCGCTGCTCGACGGAAGCGTTGCACCGCTTTACCGCGTCGCTCGGGCTCGAAGTGCCCGCGGGCGTGCAGCTCGACGTGGTGCTAGGCGTGCCGCCCTCGGGCGTGGCGATCACGCGCGACGACGCGCCCTCGTGGTCTCCCGTGGCGTGGGATAGCGTCGCTACGCGTCGAGCCCTGGATGAGTTCCGGGCGGAATACGCGATCGCCTTTCCCCCGGTTTTGATGCAACGCGACCTGGAGCGCATGCCGCGCGCGATCGACGGTCGCGCCGTCGCGGGCGTGGTCGCCGGACAGCTTGTGTGCGCGGTAGACGATCACACGGTCACGCCCGCCGTGCCGGCGTCGCCCCCGGTCGACGCCGTGCCGGTCGCCGAGCTCGCGCGCCTCGTGGCGCTCGCGCCGACGGCGACGCGTGCTCAGGTCGAGGGTCGGATCGAAGCCCTCATGCGCGAGCCGTGCGAGCTGGTAGCGCAGTATCAAGAGGCGTGCATCGAGGGCGGCCGGCGTGAGGTCGCCGCTAACCGACGGTGCGAGGATCTGTTGCTCGTGCTGCGAAACCGGGATGACGAGCTCGCCACGCTTCGCACCATGCTCGCGAGGCAAGCCGTAACGATCGAGCGCTACGAGCGCGACGCGAGGCGCCGCGCGTGAAATCTCCCGCGACCGCGCTTTGCGAGCAGCTCGCCGCTTGCGCCGATCCCCACGGCGCGCTCGACGCCGTGCTTGACGCGCTCACGCCGGTCGAGCGCGCGCAGCTTTGGCACGCGTGGGAAACTTTCTGGGCGCGCCCCGAGCAGCTCCCGCCCGAGGGCGCGTGGTCGAGCTGGGGACAGCTCACGGGCAAAGGGTGGGGAAAGAACAGAGCGAACGCGGAAGCGATCACGATTGAGGTTATCGAGGGTCGAGCGCGTTGCGTCGGGCTATGCGGGCAGACAGAGGATCGCACCGTCGACATGATGGTGCACGACGAAGACTGCGGCCTGATCGCCGTGTCGCCGCCCTGGTTCAAGGCGAAATGGAAACTAGGCCATGTCGTATGGCCCAACGGCGCGACGGCGTACGTGTACTCTCCGGAGAGCGCGGGCGCGATCCACGGACACTCGCACGATCTATTTTGGGCAAGTGAGATCCACGTGTGGCCCTCGGCGACCATGCTCCGCGCGTGGGATGCAATCAACCTCGGCGTTCGCAAGGGCGCGGCGCGCTTGATTTGGGACAGCAACACGTGCCCGAGGCACCCGATAATCCGTGAGCTGCTCGACCGTGCGATCAAGCGCCCTCATCGCCACAAGGTCACGCGCGGAGCGACGTACGCCAACGCCGATAATCTTTCGGCGGCGCAGCTCGAAGAATGGATCGCGAAATGGGGCGGTACGGCTTTCGGCCGGCAATGGCTAGAGGGCGAGCAGTGCGATGAAGCCGAGGGCGCGACCTTCAAACAAATTTGGATCGAGCGCGCCAGGCGCGCGCCCCCGGCCCGGTTTCGGCGTCGCATCATCTGCATTGATCCGGCGATTTCGACAGAGCCCGGCACGGACGCTACCGGCTTGATCGAAATGGCGCTTGACGACACCGGGCAACTGTTTGTGCTTGACGATTTCTCGGGCAAGCTTGAGCCCGAGGCTTGGGGAATGCTCGCGCTGGAGCGCTACCTTGCCGGGTCGTGTGATTGCGTCATGGTCGAGCGCAATCGAGGCGGATCGCTGTGCACGCAGAACCTACGCGCGGCGGCGCTCGAACTGAGCGCGCGCCTCGGGCGTCACGTGCGCGTCGAGCTGCTCGACCTGAACGCCCCCACGCGCCACGTGCCCGGCGTGGTCTATGTGAAAGAGCTATACTCGCGCGACGACAAAACCACGCGCGCTCTCCCGGTCGCGCCGCTTTACGAGCACGGGCTAGTGTCGCACGCGATCGGCGCCGAGGAGAGACTTGCCGAGCTCGAATCTGAAATGTGCACGTTCGTACCGGGCCCGAAAATCAAATCGCCAAACAGGCTCGACGCTATGGTGTTCGGCGCGTGGGAGCTCGCCGACCTCGGGCGCGACGGCCCGAGCGACGCACGTGCCGCCGTGCGTGCCGCCGTGGCGGCGTCGGCGCGCGTGCGCCCGGCAACGCCCGGCGTGCTAGGCCAGGGGTATAGGTTCGGGCAGGGGAGGCGCTTGTGATGCGAGTCTTGACCGCGGGCGATTCGTTTCCCGCCGGGGCGCGCGTGCGCGTCGGCGACGATGGCCTAGCGTACGCCGACGCCGACGGGCGCCTAGAGGCATGGTCGTCCGGCGAGCCCGGCTATTGCGTGACCGTCGGCCCGGTACGCGGGCCCATGGGCGACACGCCTACGCGCATCGTGCGCGTGGGGCGCGACGGCGCCGAGCTCGGCGCCAGCGACGAAAGGTGGAAGTGATGCGTGACGTGAATCTGGGATCGTTGATTGGAAAGCTGCGCGCGGCGTCGGCGGCGCCCGAGCCCGCCCCGGCGCCCGAGGGTTTGAGCCTGGACAAGATCGAGCGCGTCGCACGCGCGGCGATCGACGCGAGCGCCTTTCCGGGCCCGTGGCATACGGCGCCCGACGGCAGGCGCTATCGCGTCGCGAGTATGGCTTGGGTGCCGGGGCGCGGCGTGGTGCCCGAGATTGAGTGGGAGACTACACCGACGGCGACGTGAGCCCGTTGGCCGTTGGCGCGACCGGCGCCACAATTCCGATCGCTATCTGCTTCGCGTGGTACGCCCCGGCAAGGTCGGCGTTCATTTGGTCCGTGATTTGGATACCGGCGCTTTGAAGCGCGCACAGCGCCTCGACGTAAGCCGTCTGCCTTTCGCCCTCCTCTTTGGCGACCTCGGCGGCGTCGGCGTCTGGCACGAGGTAGCGACGATCGCACGCGCACGCCGAGTCACCGTAATTGATCGCGGCGTGCGGCTCGATCACGCCCTGGCGGAAGCCGCGCCGGATCGCTTCGAGGTCGCTTTGTAGCAAGCTATTTGCCATGCGGAACAAAGCGCTGATATCTACGCCCGGCGCGCCGCCAACGCTACCGAGGATAGCGTCCGTGCCGAGGTAGCAACGCGCCGCGGCTTTCTCGCGATTGTCGACTAGCTCTTTGAATACTTGCCACATAGTTCCGGGGTTGGACAGGATATCGACCTTGGAGCCGAAAGGCTTTAGCCCGTACGGCGATTCACTAACGGCAATGTCGCGTAGCAGATCCAGGAAGCCCTGCGTTTCGGGCGAGCCGTCCTCGAGGTCGAACCCTTGCGGGAGCTCGCCGACGACTTTGCTCGACCCGTGCGAGTCCGCCCCCTTGCACCACGACCTAAGCGCCAACTGATGCGCGGCAAACACAAGCCCGGCCGGAAGGATCGCCGCCTCTTGCGTCCACGGAAAGTGATCATGCTTCCGATAGATTGTCCAACGACCGTCGCCGTGGATGATCGGCACGATGTTACTCCGCAGCTTTGGATCGCCGTGCGTGTCGACGGGCACGCCGTCGGCGCCGTACGAGCTCACGTCGCGCGTTGGGTACGGGTCGACGCGCGTCATAAGGCAGCGCGCCGCCGAGTTGTACCATGCCCACTGCAACGGCCAGAGCTTATGTTCCACGTCGACCCGGGCGCCGCCCGCGCGAGGCGTCCACGTGTTGACGCCGATTGCGAAGCCATGATCGGCTAAGCACCCGTCGATATCCGCCATCGTATCTTGCGTGACCGCCACGCCGTCGGAGCCAAACAACGCTTCGCCCTCGCTCGCGGCCGTGCTCGCCCTCGGGCCCTTGCCGGGCACTATCTCGACATCGAGGCAGCGCATAGGGGCGATACGGTTCGTGCGTGCATTGAAAATCGCATCATCCCGGCGCATCGCCTTGCCGAGCTCCCACGGCGCGAAAAAGGTTCCGATCTGCTGTGCATCGAGCGCGGCGTACACGCTCGGCAAATCGAAGCCGGGGGCGCTCGACGGAATGATCGGCGTGCGGAACGTGGGGGTCAGGCGCTTCACGTCGAATTCGTCTTCTGTGCGTGTGCGCGTTGCGCGTTTGCTCGCGGCTAGCAGCACGGCCGCGGCGCGGTCGCGTGCGTATTGGATCAGGTCACGTGCTCGCATTGTTTGCTCCGTTGGACAGAGAGGATCGTATCACACGCGCTGTCAAGCGTGAGACGGGCTCGCCGAAAGCCGCCTTGACGAGCGTTTCGCGGTCGCACAATCCCACGAGGCGTTTCGCTTCGTCCACGCCGTGTAGGATCATGAGGGCGCGCAATTGCGCGGCTTCGTTGATCGAGAGCTTGTCGGTTGGGTATTTGTGCATGTATGCAAGGATAGCATAGAATCCGCAAAAGGATCGATCCATTCGTTGGGCGTGCCGCGCTTCTCGCTAGCGCGGCGCCTGGCGCTCGGCGATCCTTAACGGGCATGGCGCAGCCTGTGATCCTCCTCAGTGCGGAACGTCGCGACCTCGTGACGCTCGGCGTGGCGGTCAACGCTACGCCGAGCGGCGAGCTTCCGTGCGAGGTGAGGATTTTCCGGGCGGGCGCTAACGCGACAGAGAAGGGCGACTTCCTATTTGATGACATCGCCGCTCGTAGCGTGATCGATCACTACAACGCCCACGGCGTGCGGATCATGATCGATCTTGAGCATCTGTCGCTTGACGAAGAGTGCGCGAATTACGATCCCGATCCTCGCGCTTGGTGCTCGCTCGAGATTCGCGCCGCCGAGGCGCCCGAGGCGGGCGCGGCGTGGGATTTGTGGATCACAAAGATCGAATGGTTGGATGACGGCGTGCGCCGCTTGACCGGCAAGCTCCAGCCGTATCTGTCTCCCGCGTTCCCCGCCGATGAAGATCGGCGGATCAGGTTCGTTCGTAACATCGCATTGACTGCAATGCCGGCAACGCATTTCGCCCCGGCGCTTGTCGCCGCGAGCTCGAAAGGCAAGACAATGGATCTCAAGACTCTGATCGCCCTGCTCGCTCAGCTCACGCCGACGCATGCCCTGAGCGCGCGAGCTCTTAACGTTCTGCTCGCCGCGGCCGAGGGCGAGCCCCCGCCCGAGGGCGGCGAGGCGCCCGCCGGCAAATGGGCGACCGTGGTGCGGACTGCTCAGGCCGCGGCCGACGCTCTCAAGGGCGTTCAGAAAGTCAAGGATCCGGATGAAGCCATGGCGCTCGCGCAAGCCGCGCAGAAAGCCGTGGACGACTTCGAGAAAGCCTTTGCTGCGCTCACGGGAGGAAGCCAGGACGACGCAGCCGGCGAAGCCGCCGCGACGCCGCCCCCGGCCGAGGCGTCGGCACGTTCCGGCGATCAGTCTGGCAGTGAGCAGGCAATGCGCGCCAAGGATCGCGAGCTCGAAAGACTGCGCGCCGTGGCGGTCGAACACGAGGCTATGCTGGCCAAGCAAGCCGCCGAGCGCATCGTGATCGAGAACGGCGAGAGACGTCGTCTCGTGGGAAAGCTTGTTGAGCTCGGGCACGAGCTCCCGGCGACCGCGTGGGCCGACGACGCCGCGACCACGCCGGCCGAGCCTTGGGCGAGCATGCCGCTTGTTCAGCTTCGCGCCCGCGTCGAGAGGCTCACAGGGATCAAGATTCCCGCACGCGACGGCGTGCAACCCCCGACCGGAGGCGCCGCCGTGGCAACGACCAATCACGTCAATATGAGCGAATTCGAGATCAACCGGCTTCGCGCGACGCACGATCGCGAAAATCGCCATGTGCCCGAGCGCCAGCGTCGGCCCGTCGAGCAGTGTATCGAGCTGCTCGCGTCGACCAAAGCACGGCAGCTCGCCGGGGCGGAAGCGAAGGGCGACCGCGCCCTTTGCCAGCGTCTGTCGCGCCCTGTGCAGGAGAGCGACGTACTCACGCGCGCAAACCGGGAAATGGTCAAGCTGGCCAGCGTCGGCGTTGTGCCGATCGCTCAGATGGGCCCGAGCTCTCAGCGTGCGTTGGAAGAATTCCGGATCGAATTCAACTCGACCCTGGTTTCGCAGCCCATCCCGTGGGCCGAGGATCTCGGCGTCGTGCTCCCGGGCGGGAGCCTGAAGGATACATATCCGCTCGCCTTCTACGCGATCAAGTATCGCGAGCAGCTCGCCGAGAATCCCGCCGCGGTCACGCCGAATTCCCGCGACGTGACGGTCACAAAGAAGCTGTTCAGCGCGGCGGCTACCGCCGAGCTGATCCGTATCGTCAAGGGCGACTTCGCCTACATTCAGACTTGGCAGCAGACGGCTGCGAACATGGCGCGCGCTCGCGTGTTCCTGCGAAATCAGCTCATCACGACGCTGCTCGAAGCCGGTCATACCGGCTATTGGGGACAGACGGCCGATCAGGCGACCGGTATCGACGGCCAGCCGTTCTTCTCGGCTTCGCACAAGGTCAACCCGTTCGATCCCAAAATGACCATGCTGGGCGCAACCACGTGGTCGAACCTCACGGCGACCGGCGGCACGGCCAAGCCGCTGAACGCCACGAACCTCACGGCCGTTAAGGCGGCTATGCTGCTCGTGCCCGGTCCGGATGGCGAGCTGCTCAACACGCGCGCGACCGGGATGCTCGTGCCCGTCGTGCTGGACGAAGCCGCGCGGCTTCTGCTCACCGTTCAGGATTTGATCCTTGGCGACAAGACGACCGGCGACGGCGGCGTGACGAACGTGATGGGTCAGGTTCGTAATGAGCATTACATGAGCGGTTTCGAGTACGTGACCGGCGCGCAGCTCGCCGGCTCGGGCGCGACTGCGAACTACTACACGTTCAGCCGCGAGACTTTCGCGCGCGGCTTGCCCCCGTGGGTTCTCGCCGAGGATGCCGCCGAGGAAGTGCGCGTGTGGGACGAAAACAGCGACTTCTACAAGAATAGCGGCTTTATCAAGACAGGCTCGTACGTGTATTGCAACGCTGCGTTGCTGTACCCGCACGGCATCCGAAAGGTGTACGGCGCCTAGTAGCGCGTACCGGCATAACCCCCGCCCCGCACGGCTAAGGTCCGACGGGGCTTGGGGGCGTGAAAGGACACTCTCCCATGACAGCAATCACCGGCTCCGTTTCGCTCGACCTCGTGGCGCTCGGCGCCGCTACCAAGCTCGCCGCTCAACCCGTGTACGCCGCCAAGAGCCTTTTCATGGGCCAGATGGTTTGCGCGATCACGGCGTCGGGCTTCATGCACGATCCGGACTACAGCACGACCGGCGCCGTGCTCGGCGTCGCCGAATCCGATTCGCTCGCCGTCGCGGGCGAGAGCTCGGGCGACCGCGGCGTGAACCTGCTTTGTGGCCTGTTCTGGTTCCCGAATTTCGCGACGCGCCCCGTGGTCCTGACGGACATCGGCAAGGTCTGTTACGCGACGGACAATCACACCGTCGGCAATACCTCGACCGACGGCCCGGTCGCGGGCGTTGTTTGCGGGCTCGACGCGACCCTGGGCGTGCTCGTGTATATCCACCCTGGCCTGAACTACCTGCTTTCGCAGGCGACGCTCACGAGCAATCTCGCGAGCACGGTGGGCGGGCTCGGCTCGACTCTGATCGGATTCGCTGATAGCGGCAGCAAGACCACGGCGGCGACGGTCGACGCGTGCCTCGATGAGATTTACGCGTACCTGCTCGCGCCCAAGGCGATCGGGATCTCGCTGTACGACTTCCGCGAGTGCGACGCGAATGGCGACGTGGGCAACACGGCCGCGAACGGCGGGATCCTCGCGAGCGACACCACGCCGATCATGCGCGGCGACGCCGCCGAGTCTGCCGAGATTTTCTGGGCCGCGAGCAACAGCGACCCGATCACGTGTCAGAAGTCGCTTCCGGCCGACTTCGATGACACGCAAGACGTGACCGTCGAGGTGTGGTTGTACTCCGGAACCACGGACGCCGCCGACCTCACGATCGAGACTTCGTGGGATGGCGGCGCGCTCGTGAGCGACGCCGTGAGCGACACCGCCACCAAGTCGGCGACCGTGCACAAGCTCACCGCGACGATCGCCAACGGCGACATTCCGGCCGGCGCAAATCGCGTGACGATCGCGATCACGCCGCCCGCGCACACGACCAACGGGATCGGCCTTTGCGGCATTCGGTTCCTCTACACGCCCAAGCTCGCCTAGTCGCCCGCCCATAGCGCCCTCGTTCTGGCGCAGCTTCCGCCCCCGCCCCGCACGGCTAAGGTCCGACGGGGCTTTCGGGGTGTGATGCGAGCTCCCCACGCAAACGCGCCTCGTGACTCCCGCCGCTCTCCAGGGGCGTCGCGTGGCGCGTTTGCGCGGGGAGCGTGGGGGCGCGCATGAGCCAGACGCAGTACTGCGCCCAGCACGACGTGTATCGCTTCGCGGCGCCGGGATTGCTCCAAGTGCCGGGGCGCCTGGTTGCGTCCGTGAGCTCGACCACGTGGGTATTTACGCTCGCCGGTCACGGCCTTGCGACGGATGACGCGATCAGCTTTCGCGCGGAGAGCGGAGGATCGCTTCCGACAGGGCTTTCGGCGGGCGTCGTGTATTACGCGATCTATGTCTCGCCCGACACGTTCCAGGTCGCGGCGTCGGCGGGCGGCTCGGCGATCCACGTGAGCACGACGGGATCGAACGTGATCGCTGTGCCTCAAGTGCCGTGGTCGCGCTTCATTGACGAATGCTCGGCGATGACAGAGCAGACCGTGCCGGCTCACGCCGTGCCGCTGCTCAATCCTGATCTGACTGTACCCGAGCCGATCCGCGCATTCACGGCGGCGCAAGTCGCTATGCGCGTGCTCGCGTTCTGCGGTCGTGAAACCGACGCGGTGCAAGGGCAGATGGAATACTGGGGCAAGCTCGCCGACAAATGGGCGCGAGGCGTGCCGCTTCGCGGCGTCCAACGACCCGCGAGCGCGAACGTCGCGATCACGCGTAGCGCGGCACAAGTCGATCCGCGCGGTTGGGATCGTGGGAACGGAAGGTTCCCATGATCGAGGGCGCCAGCATTGCCGCGGTGAGCATGCATGATCTGCAACAGCAGATCAACGGACTGACGCTTTCGCGCTCGACCGTGTTTACCGCTAAGATTGCGGCGAGCGTCGCTAGCGCCTTGACGACCCTGGCGCGCGACGCGTTCGCCGCTGGCGTTAGCGTGTACGACGATCCGCGCACGCACCACGCCGGCAAGGGGCGCAAGTTCAAGGGGCGCAAATACCACGGCCGCAAAGAAGGCGGAAAGCGCAAGGGCGAAACGCCGCTCACGCTCGTGCAAACAGGCAAGGTGCGCGGTCACGTGCAATTCAAGACAGACGGCACGCGCCGCGTACGCGCCGAGCTTTCGACCAAATACGCCCGTTACCTGATCGGCAAATACGGGGTGCTTCCGAACGGGCGCGCGGCAATGCCTTCTAAATGGTCGCGCGTTGTGCGTGATATCACGGCCCACGAATTCAGAACATACGTCGAGGCGTGGTCGTGATCTACGAGATTTCCAAAGAGGTCCACACGGCGCTACAGGTGAAGGGCGTGCCTTTCCCCGTCGTGTACGGGCCCGAGCGCGCGCCCGCGAGCGTGAATGAAACACGTGTCGTGATCGAGCGCGACCGGCGCGCGACGGATGAGTTCGCGGCGCCGATGTCGCCGAACCTGAACCCGGCGCGTTTCGGCGTGCGGTGGTGCGCGGTGCAAGTTTGGATTTACGCGCAGTCCACGCTCCCGGGCGCGGCGAGCTACGATCATGAGCGCGTCGCCGAGCAGCTAGTCGATAAGACCACGATCGCCCTCACGCGCGTGGTACGCGCCCGGCGAAATCAGCTACGCATTGCGAGCGCTCAATTTCTGTCACGCGAGGAACTAGAGCTGCTCGGGCTCGAAGCGTGGCAGGGCGCCGTGTATCAAATCTCGTGCGCGATCACGCGCAGTGTCGACGACACGAATTGGATCGGCGAGAAAGCCGCCGAGGCAACCGTCGGCGGCGCTCACGGCGTGACGATCGCCGCGGGCGTGATTTCAGCGACCGGAACGACAGCAACCGGCGGCGCATTGCCGTCGGTAGAAACGGATTTGTGATGCTCCTCCCTAGCGCTTCCGTGACTCTGAGCCAGGATGTCAACGCGTCGAGCGTGTCGGCAAAGCTGCTCACCGTGATCGCGCCCGTGTCGCTGAACGCCGACGCCGTGCCTTACATGGTCGGCAACGCCGGGGCAATCTACGCGCAGAACGGCTACTGCCCGGCGCTCGATTTCGTCTCCGACTACATTACACGTACGCGACTGCCGGTGCTTTTCGTTCCGATCGCGATTGCGACGCCTGGCGTCGTAGGGCGCTTTGATCAGAGCGGTAACACGAATACCAGCGTCGTGAGCGTGAGTGTGGGCGCGTACGGTTCTCTCGAAGAAGTCGACGGGCAAGTGCGCGTCAAGGTCGGCGGCGTGGTCGGCACGGATCAGATCGTGATCGATCTGTCGCTCGACGGCGGCTACACGTGGAAAGAAGACATCCGGATCGGCACGGCGTCGACCTACACGATCCCTTATATCGGTCAGATCCTCACGTTCGCGGCGGGCTCGCTCACGGCTGGCGATACCGTGCTCACGTGGCATTCGACCGCGCCTATGTGGAACAACGAGGGAATCACGGCGGCGCGCGCCGGGCTCAAAGCGCAACAGCTCAAATCCCGCGCGTGGTATCTCGGCGGCGAAATTGCGAGCTCGGCTTTCGCCGGCTATGTGACCACGCAGGCGAACGCTTACCAGAGCTCCGACGGTCGATCGGTCGTGGTCAAGGCGGCGCTTCCGGATCGTCTGCCTTACGCGACGCTTTCTCACGACCGGGCGCGCATGACGGGCACGCCCACGATCACGTTCGCCGAGGTCGGCGTCACGGGCGACACGATCACGCGTAACGACGGGGGTTCTTTCCTGGCAGACGGTTTCGCTTCCGGCGATACGATCCGCGTGACTGGCGCCGCGACGCCCGGCAACAACGTTGTTTGCGTGCCGGCGAATTTCGCGGCCGGCGTGCTCACGCTGGCGTCGACGGATCTTACGGCCGAAGCCGGCGCGGTCGGCGTGACGATCACGAGCGAACCCACGCTTACGTTCGCGCTGAACGGTGTTAGCGCCGACACGATCACGCGCAACCGCGGCTCGTGGCTCGCCGACGGCTTCCGCGTGGGCGACGTTGTGACGATCACGGGCACGGCGTCGAACAACGTGACCGGCACGATCACGGTTTTGACCGCGACTGTCATGACGTTCGCGACCGGCACGCTTTCGTCGGATGAGACGATCGGCTCGTACGTTGTGACCATGATCGCCGGGCAGACGAAGGCGCAGCATCTCGCCGCGCTGAACGCGACGTTCGGCTCTGTCATCGGGACGGGGAGCGTACGCCTTGACCTCGGGCACGGCCGAGCTCGTACGCTTTCCCCGACGCTCGGTTTCTACTTGCGCCGCAACGCGAATTATTTTGACACAATCCGCGCTTTCCAACATGACATCCACGTTGCGACGTGGGCGGTAGAGAACGGGGCGATCGACGGCGCGATCATCGAAGACGCGACCGGAACGATCGTGGAACATGACGAGCGCTTGGATTCCGGCGCGCTCGCCGCCGGGTTCACGTGCTTGCGTACGTGGGCGGAAAAGCCCAAGGGCGCCGTGTACGTCGCCCGGAGCGTCACGCGCGCCGAGGCAAATACGATCTTGAGCGCCACGGAAAATCTCTACGTGGCGTGCCTCGCGCAATCCCTCGCGCAAGAGGAAGCCGTTAACTGCATTGGAAAGAATCTCGTGCTGAACGCCGACGGCACGGCTACGAGCGCGTCGCTTTCCTCGATCACGGATAAGATCAACTCGACGCTCGCGCGTAATCTGCTCGCGAATCGCGAGGGCGAGGGCCCTCGGGCGTCGCTCGCCTATGTCGTGCTGAACGCCGACGACGACTTGAGCGGCGTCGACGCGACGCTGAACGGGATCGTGTATCTCAAGCTGAACGGCAAGATTGCCCACCTTAACCTCACGGTCAAGGTGAGCTAGGGAGCGGACCATGACGGAGCAATCCTACTCGACGGTTGACGTGGAATCCCAGAGTTGGGCCAACATTGGGATCGAATTCCAATTCTACAACGGCCCGACGCTCGCCGCTCCCGATCCCAAGGCGATCAAGTGGAAGACCGCTCTGGAGGTCGGCGTCCAGAAATTCACGAGCGGTCAGATCAAATCCTACACGCGCGGCGCGTCGAGCGCGGACGGCTCTCTTGAGCTGTACGCGGGCGGGACGATCGTGCTGCTCAAGTCTTGCATTGCCGTTTGCAAGGCGAACGGATACGTGGACGCTTCGGGCGCCTACCAGTACGGGCGAGTGATTTTCGATATTCCGATTCTGCACACGCCGTACGGCGAAACTGAGATCCGCAAAGTCAAGCTGATCGGATGCCGGATCAAGTCCGACGCCTTCGAGGGCAAGGAAGGCACGGACGCCGATACCAATTCCCTCGACCTCATTATCACGCGCGTCGAGCGTGTGATCGGCGGCGACCGCGCCGTCTTGCTGTAACCGCTACCTTTGGAGGGCACGCACGTGGACGAAAAGAAACCGACTGCGCAGGATAGGATCGACGCCGCGAACGCGCGCCGCCGCAAGCAACAAGAGAGCGAAGCGGCGGCGAAGTGCGAGCAAGCGGCGCTCGACATCGAGGCAATCGCCGACCTCGAAAGCGCCGAGGGCTTCGATCGCATCATCGCGATCGGGCTCGAAAGCGTCTGGAAACCCGGCATGGGCGCGCCGACCCGGGTCGCGTTCATTGTCCCGCTCGGTTCCGACGGACTCGCGCAACGTTTCATCGAGACGATCAACAAGCACAAGGAAGGCTCGCGCGAAAGGCTCGCCGCGCAAGACGCCCTTGCGATCGAGTGCTGGCGCTACCCTGAGAAGGGAAGCGACGCGTACAAGGCGGCGCGCGAGCTCGCCCCGCTCATCCTGAGCAACGCCGCATTGCAAATCGTCAAGGCGACGCAGGGCAAGGCGCAAGAGGAGGGAAAAGACTAAACGAGCGTCTTCGGCAATGCCGAAAGTCGATCGGGGCGCTCGCTATCTGTTTCGAGGCTTTGCTTTCTTGGCTGCTCGGGCGCGAAGCCGAACCGACCGACCGGCGCGCCGCGGTACTCTGGCTGATCGAAACCCTTTGGATCTGGCGATACTCGCTAACGCATAGGTAGGCGCAACATGGCAGACGGTAGCAGCTACGAAATCAAGCTACTGGTCAACAGCGTAGGCGCCGAGACTGCGGCCGATCAGCTCAACACGATCGCCGGAAAGCTCGACGCCGCCGCGGCCGTGTCGAGCTCGTTCGACACTGCGATCGATCGCACGCGTACGCTGCTCGCCGACGCTGGCGCCGCCGCGAGCCAAGCCGCCGCGCGCCTCGCGGAGACGTCGGCCGGCTACGCGCAAGCCGAGCGCGCCGCGACGAAAGCGGCGCAAGCCGTCGAACGCGCGACGCTGAAAGGTGATACCGGCAAGCTACCCGAGCTCCAAGCCGCGGCACTTGCGGCGAGCGCCGCCGTGCAGGAGCAAGCGAAAGCCCTAGACGAAGCGCGCGCGGCGGCGACCACGGCGGAAGCCGCGGAAAAGAAGCTCGCCGCCACGCTCAAGACGCTCGAAGCCGCGGCGAAATCGGAAGCCGCGGCGCAAGAGGCGGCGTCGAAAAAGGCGGAAGCCGCCGCGACGCAAGCCGCGAAGCAAGAGGGCAAGCTGGACGAAACGACCAAGAAAGCCCTTGGCCCTATGGGAGAGAAGCTCGACAAGCTCGGCGCGATGAGAAAGCTCCTCGGCGAATCCGGATGGGCGGGCGCCGCGATCGTCGCGACGCTCGCGATCTATGCGCTAAGCGCCGCCGTGATCCTCGGCGTTTTCGCGCTCGCGAAAATGGCAGTGGAGCTCAACAAAGGCGCGATGGAAAAGCTTGCGAAAACAAGCAAGCTCGCGAAAGAGGATCTGGCGCGACTGTTCGAGGGCGTGCACGTCGAGAAATTCACGGACGCACTAGCCAAGGTCGAAACTATGCTCGGGCAGAACACGAGCACGGGGCGCGCTTTGAAGCAACTTCTTTCCACGATCCTTAATCCGCTGTTCGACGCGATCCCTAAGATACTGCCATACGTCCAGGCGTTCCTAACGGGCATGGTGCTTGGCGCGTTGCAGGTCGCTATCGCGTTCGTCAAGGCGTACATCGCGATCAAGGCCGTCATTCCGCCGAGCGTGATCGCCGATATCCAAGCAATGACGGGCGGGCTTCTCACGCTCAAGAACGCTATGATCGCCGGGCAGGTCGCCCTTGCGATCCTCGGCGTCGCGCTTGCGATTTGCACCGCGTTTATGTTCGCGCTCGCCGTCGCGTTCGTGATCACGAACATTCCGCTGGCTCTCTTGATCGCAGGTCTGCTCATCTTGGCGGCGATCATGTTCGCGCCCGTGATCGCGATCATTCTGCTGATCGCCTATTTCGATGAAATCATGGGCTGGTTCGGGCGCCTCGGGCAAGGCGCGCTTGCGGCCGGCAAGGGGATTATCGACGGGCTAGTGAATTCGATTTCCTCGGGCGCGGGCATCGTGTTCGACGCGTTGCGGAACCTCGGCACGGGCGCAATGGGCGCGCTCAAATCGGCGCTCGGTATCGCGTCGCCCTCGCGCTTCGCCGCCGAGTATGCGGCGAACGTCACAACCACGTTCAGCGACACAACGGAGGAAGGCGCGCCCGACGCTCACGCCGCCCTGGCGTCGCTCGCCGAGCCTCCCGATATGCCTCGGCGCGATCCCGCGCAACGCGCCGGGAGCTCGGCCGCGAGCGTCACGCACGGGGGCGACACGTACCACGTGACGATCAACGCGCCTACCGGCGACGCGCAAGACATCCGCGCCGCCTTTGAGGCTTGGTATAACGCTTTGATCGAGGGCGACGCCCAGCAGCTCGCGGGGGCAACATGAGCGGCGTGGGATTCAACCCGGCCGACAATACCGAGCTATTCGATCGCGTGTGGTTCGACGGCGGGCCCTCGCCCGGCGTCGTGACGCTCTCGGGTTTCGATCGCGAGGAATCCCTTGACGTGAAAGAGAGCGACGGACAGAAGGGCGCCTCGACCACGTGGAAGGGCGAGAAGTGCGGCGGCGGAACGCTCACGTTCTACCTTGTTCGCAACGATGAAATTGACGACTTCGCGGCGTGGGATATTTTCGCCGAGAAACTGTGGGCTACGATCCCGCCCGCGAGCGGAAAGAAGCCGGTCGCGAAAGACATTTGGCATCCGGACCTTGCACGCAACAACTATACGAGCGTGATCCTCCGGAAAATGGGCCGCATGCAACACGACGGCAAGGGCGGCGCGACGATCGCCGTGGACGTGGCAGAGTACTATCCGCCAAAGGCAACGCCCGCCGGGGGCGCGAGCGGGAGTAAAAACACCACGACCAAGCCCGATCCTGTCGCCGACGCCTCGAAAGAGCTCGACGACTTGCTCAAGAAAGCGAGCAGCCCGTGAGCACGGCGCGGCTGAACGGTCTAACGTGCATGCGCGCCGTTGCGCATTTGCCGGCGTGGGGATTGCCGTGGTTCGACGTTGTGCTTGACGCCGAGCACACGATCGAAGCCGGCACGGCCGCGACACTCGAGATAGCTGACGCGACGTTCTCGTGCACGGTCGCGACCGGAGGGCCTTGGATCGGGCGCTCGACTTTCCGCCTTGTGGGCGGCGCGGGCGGCTGGTGCAAGCCGCTACCCGCGCAAGCCTACCGCAACGCCGCCGGGGTCAAGATCAGCAAAGTGATCACGGACGCCGCCACGAGCGCGGGCGAGCGCGTCGAGGGCGTGCCCGCGGGCACGCTCGGGCCGGCGTGGGATCGCTTCGCGGGCGCGGCGTCGCAGACGTTGCAGCTCGCAACGCCTCGCGCCTGGCGCGTTGATCCGGACGGCGTAACGCGTTTTGGCGCGCCGCCCTCGCGCGAGCTCGACGTGACCGCGGCGCGAGGTCGTGTCGACCGCGCCGCCGGCAGGGTCGAGCTTATGGCAGACTCGATCGCAGGCATTGTGCCGGGGCTCGTGGTCGAGGGAATCACCGCGGTCGACGTGGTGCACACGATCGAGGCGGGCAAGCTCCGGAGCGTCGTTTGGGGATCGCCGCTCGGCGCCTCGAAGCGCGCCGCGGCGTACGAGCGGATCGTGTCCAGCCTTTTCCCGTGGCTACGCTACGCGGGCGTGTGGGAATACCGCGTTGTGCAACAGGTCGGCGACACGCTCGACCTACAACCGGCGCGCGCTAGTCTGCCCGTGCCTGATCTTGAGGGCGTCGCCGTGCGCCCCGGTCTGCCCGGCGCGAAAGGTACGGCGTTGCTCGGGTCGCTAGTGCTCGTCATTTTCGCAAACAACGATCCTTCCCGCCCTTGCGTTATTGCTTTCGACGCTGCCGACGCCGCCGGTTTCGGTGCGGGTCGACTCGATCTCTCAAGTAGCGACGAGCTCGGCGTCGTGGATCCCGCGGGGCGCGTGGTGCGCTACGGCGATACGTTCTGGGCGCCGCTCGGCACGGCTGGGACACCGACGGCTTACCAGCTTTCTGCTACGGGGTTGACGCCGGCCGTGCTTGTACCGCCGTTCATGCCTGCGTCGAGGGTGCGAGGATGACCGACTTCGGACGTGACTCGCTTTGCGTTGACTCGCTCCGGACGGGGCGATACGCGACCGGCGTGCGCCTCGTGGCGCAACGCCTGTACCACGCGCTCACGACGCCCCGCGGGACGATCCAAGGTGACGAGCGCCACGCCAATTGGGGCGACGATTTGACGGATTGCATCGGACTACCCGGCGGCGTCGCCGCGGAATCCTCGATCCGGGCCAAGGTCGCGCGCGCGGCGAGCCAAGACGAGACGATCCAGGGCGTGAGCACGACGATCGTGAGCTCGCAAGCCGGCGACGGCTCGTGGTCTCACGCGGTCACGGTCGACGCGACCACGGCCGAGGGCCCGTTCACGCTCGTCATTCCGAGTATTGACGATTTGACTATCGCCATGCTCGGCTTTCCGGAGGAATCATGATCACGTTCGCGTCGCTCGTGGTGCGAGAAACGAAAGCCGCGATCCTCGGCGTGTTCCGCACCGTCGCGCAAAGCGTCGGACTGCCGGTCACGTCATGGCAAGTAGGCGATCCCACGGACACGCAGTTTCAATCCTATGCGACCGTGCTCGACGCCCTCGAAGGCGTGGTCGCGGCGTGGATCAAAGCGACCTTTCTCGACACGGCCGCGGCCGACGCCAGCCTTTACGGCTGGCTCGTGTGGATCGCCTATCAAGGCTTTGGCTACACGGCGCGAACGGCGAGCTACGCGAGCACGACCGTCGAGCTCACGAACGCTCTCGGCGCCGTGTACGACTTCGATCCCGGCGACGTGACTTTCAAATGTAGAGTGAGCGGCAAAACGTATCGCAACACGAGCGGCGGGCACTTGGCAAGCGGACCCGGCGCCACGCTCACGCTCGACGTGGTCGCGGACGAGCCCGGCTCGGCGTCGAGCGCCGGGATCGGCGACATCGACACCATGGTCACGACATACCTGGGCGTGACGTGCACAAACGCCGTCGCGGCCGTCGGGCTCGACGCCGAGCCCGCAACGTCGATCGTCGCCGGATGCCGGGCGAAGCTCGCCATGATGTCGCCCAACGGGGCGCGCGAGGCTTACGCCTACGTCGCGACGCAACCGGATCTCTCGGGCACGACGGCGATCACGACGGCGCGCGTGAGCGACGACAGCACGACCGGCGACGTGAGCGTGTTAGTCGCCGGGCCGAACATGCCGATCGCCGCCCCGGATATCGCCCTCGCGCAAGCGGCGATCGAGCAGACTTGCCAGCCGCTTTGCATCACGGCGACCGTGGCGAGCGCGACCGCCAAAACGATCAACGTGGCTTATTCGATCGTCGCCTACTCCTCGTGGGGCGTGACCTCGGCAGAAGCCGCCGACCTGATCGAAACGGCGCTACGCCTTTGGTTCGCCGAGCGCCCGATTGCAGGCGACGTGATACCGCCCGCCACATACGGCGTGATTCCGGTCAATATGATCGAAGCCGTGATCAAGGGCGTACGCCCGGACAAAATCACCATGGTCGGCGTAACCACGCCCGCCACGGCGACCGTGATCGCCGCGACAGAAAAGCCGGTTTGCGGCACGGTCACGGCGACCGCGCCGGTCGTGTTCATTCCGGATCCATGAGGGCGAGCAATGGGCGATTACAAATGGTCAAGGCTTACGGATCGCTTGCTCCCGTGGTGGCTTCGCACGGACGAAGGCGAGCTTGTCAAGCGCACCGTCGATCGTGTGCTCGGCGCGTTCACGGAACGTGCCCGTCAAGGTCTGCTCGCGCACGGCCCGGAGACATGCCCGGCCGACGCCTTGCCCTACTTCGGCCGTGACCGTCTGATCGTGCGAGGGATCAACGAACCGGCTGCGGCGTACGGCGCGCGCCTCGTGCGTTTTCTCGACGATCATCGTGTGCGCGGCAATCCCTTTGCGCTACACGATCAGCTTCGCGCCTACTTGCAAGCCGATGTCATGATCCGCACCGTGGATCGCCGCGGGAACTGGTTCACCACGGCGCCAGGCGGCGCCCGTAGCGTGGTCGCCGCGGCGGGCAATTGGTCGTGGGACACCACGGCCGCGACGCAATGGGCGCGCTTTTGGGTGATCATCTATCCCACGATCGCCGGGGCGCCGTGGTCGGCGAGCTCGGGCGGCGCGCCCGCCTCGTGGCCCTCGGGCGGCACGATCGGCACGAGCGCCACGCCGGATCAGGTCGCGAGCGTTCGCTCGATCGTGCGCGATTGGAAGCCGGCCGGCACGCGTTGCGAGTGGATCATCGTCGCGTTCGATCCGGGCAGCTTCAATCCCACGGCGCCCGAGCCCGACGGCACGTGGCGCAATTACGGTTACGACACCGCCGGGGCGTATCACGCCGTGCGCCTCAATACTGCGCGCTACTGGCGAGGGATGAACGGACAATGACGAGAATATACACGCCGAGCGACACGAACCACGCGACCGCCGTCGAATTCGATGACGGCGACGCGCCGAGCGCCGCGAACATCAACGCGCTAGCCGAGGCGGCTTTCAATACGGCGCGCTACGCCGCGAAGCGTGTTGGCGCGTATCACACGATCACCATGACGCAAGGCACGAGCTCGGATATTTACGGCTCGCTCGGCTCGACCACGGCGGCGACCTGGGGCACGGGCAACCTTTCGATCGGGTCGCTGAACGTACAGGCTGGCGATCAGATTGACGTGCAAGTGCATTTGCAAGGCAAGTGCAGTGCCGCGGCGCAGGCAAGCTATCGGCTGGCGTACCAATACGCGGGCGATCCCGCGCCGACCGGCATCGCACGCACCGTGCGCGTGTTCGAGAGCACGCTCGGCAACGTCACGCCGTTCAGCATGGGCTGTGAATTCGGCGCGCCCTCGACCGGCGTGATCGAATTTTTCATACAAATGCAGGTCGGCGGGGGCGCGACACTCGAAGTGTACGGGCCCATTTCGCCCTCGCTTCGATCGGAAAGGGTAGTGATATGAGTTGGCTCGAAGACTTTCTCCCGGGCCCGGTCGTGGCGCGCACGTCGAGCTACACCGTGCCGCCCTGCAATGGTCAGGTGATCATGGTCGGCACGCTCGGCGCCGGCATCACGATCACGCTCCCGGCTGAACCTGTGCTCGGGCAGTTGGTCGCGGTCAAGCGGACCGGGGCGTTTGACAACACGATCACGATCGACGGCAACGGCAAGACGATCGACGGCACGGCGACGCTCTCGGCGTTGCTGTCGCATAACCGCGCCGCCGTCTGGTTGTGCTACAATGGATCGGCGTGGTCCGTGCTTTCGTCGTATTACGTTTTGCTCGCGTGAGGTCGCCATGTCGCTCGCAACTACGATCATTCTCGAAGCAATGCGCGCCGTGTTGGACGCGATTTACGCGTTGACTGGCGCGGTGCGCTCCCTTGTGGCGCCGGACGTGGCGAACGCGACTCCGCGCGCGCCAGAGCTCGCGCGCGACGGATCGCTACGCATCAACGCCGACATTTACGATCAGCTTCACCAGAAGCATTTGGTGGTCGCGGGCGCGTTCACGCGTGAGCCGCTCGCCGTGCCGTGCGACGGCGTGCGCGTGGACGTGGACGGCGCCGTGATTTACTACCAGCCGCGCGGGCGACCGTGGCAGATCGAGGATGGGTTGACGTTCCTGACCTCGGCGAAGTGGATCGGCGCGGGGTGGACCGTGGGCGCGGGGAAGGCGGCGCACGCCGCCGGCACGACCACGGCGCTCCAGGCTACGATCGCGGCAAGCCGCCCTTTGCTGGTAGGCAAGCGCTATGCGGTAGTGATCAAGACTTCCTGCGTCAAGGCGGGGGGTGTGACGCCGTATCTCGGCACGCAAGCGGGCACGCAACGCACGACGGACGGCACGTTTGTCGAGGTCGTGACGTGCGCCGGGTTCAGCGGCGCGAGCCTTTTGCCGTCGAGCGACTTTGTTGGGCAGGTCGAGGTGTTCCAAGTCTATGGCCGATCGCCCAAGCTCGCCGCATACACGTATGAGCCTTTCGCGGCCGTCGAAATCGTCGGCATTGCGTCGGGCGCGGCGTTGGGAACGCTGCTCGCGGCGTCGGATACGGTCGAGCTACACGCTTGCTACCGTCGCGTACCGGGCGCGACAGACTTGGGCTAGGCCATGGGCGCGATCATACCGGGCGAGGAGTGCGCGCGCGTCTATTCCTACCTAGGACTCGATCGCGCGTATCGCAACGCCGGGGCGGGCGTAGGCGCGAGCTCGTGGTGGTCGCCCGCGCGGATCCCCGGCTGCCAACTGCTCTGGTGCGGCAACGTATCGGCGTACCCGAATGCGGTCGCGTTTCCGGTGGGCGGGCTCGTCAACGGTGATTTCGAAGGCGCGGCTGGACCTCCCCCGGCTGGCTGGACGCAAAATCTATCCCTCATCACGCGCGAGGCTGGGGCTCGCACTGGCGGGGCCGGATCCTACGTACTGCGCATTGCGCACGACGGCATCAACGCGTCGGGGATGGCGTATCAGACACTCTCGGTGGCGGGAAACACGTATCGGTTGCGAGGGTGGGCAAGGGGTGATGGCACGTCTGTTCCGGCCGTCGGAGATTCCGCGTATCGTTGGACGGGCACGGCGAGCACAGCATGGCAGCAATTTGACGTGTCGTGGGCCGCGCTAGCGACAGCGAGTCCGAGACTGTACGGCACGGTTTTGTCGGCAGGTCATTACGTCGAATTTGATGATGTCACGTTCGAATGCCTCAACGTCTCCCAAGCCACCGACCTGACCGGCCTCGGCCACAACCTGCTCCAGGCGACGGCGGCGAGTCAGCCGCGGTGGGTGGCGAGTGGGGCGGGCGGGGTGCTGAGGTTTGATGGGGCCACCGACATCATGGCATCGGGAGCCTTCGCGCGTAACCAGACGCACCAAATCGTGCTTGGAGTGAACTATGGGGCGTCGGTCGGTGGAGCGGTAAGGTATTTCGCGGACGGCAACACCATCAACACTGCCGTGTGCGGACGGCAGCCCGGAACGAAAGCGACCATGTGCTATGCCGGATCGACGCTGAACGGTCCTTCCGTCGCGAATTTCAGCGAGAATTGCATTCTTGACTTCACATTCTCGGGCGCTTCGTCCGCGCTTGGCTACAACGGCGCAGCGCAAACGGTCGGCGATGCGGGAGCATCGAACGCTAGCGGTTTGACCATCGGCGGCGGCACAGGAACCGCGCCGACTTATTGCCCCTGCGACATTTGGGCCATAGCCTTGTTCAACGCGGCCCTCTCCGAATCCGAACGCCAACGAGTGATCCGTTGGATGCGCCGTCAAGGCCGCTTGCTGGGGGTGCTGTGATGCTATCGAATCGAACGCCCAGGAACGTACATCGGCGCGGTGGGCTCGGACGCGCACAGAACGAGGTCGCTGGGGGCATCGAACTCCGGCGAAACGTCACGCACGCGGTAGACGTGGTGGACAACGGGCGGGTTGTTCGCGAGCATGGCCCGAAGCAGCGCGGCGCGGTCCTGCTCACAGAGAACGTGGTCAGCGGTGGCAACTGCGGCAACGTCGAGTTTGCTCATGCCCATAAGGATAGCCCTCGAAACGGAGGCTGGCAATGAGACACGCCATCACCGCAACAGAGCAAGAGGCGCTCGGCGTGCGGTCGCTGGCGCTCGCCGTCGCTCTGCTCGCGTCGTGCGCGGCGTCGCACGATCCTTGCGCGGCGACGCGCCCGTGCGTCGACGCCGCGCCCGCCTTCGTTTGCGTCGACACGCAGATCCCGCCCGCCGCATATCAAGGGATTCGCGATTGGGCCGCGGTGCTTTGCGACCGCGTGCGCTTCGCGATCCTGCCGTTCGACGGCGCGACGCCCGCGCCGGCACAGTGTCGCTACACGGTGCTCGCGGCGCTCTCGACGTACCCATGGGTGCAAACCGACGCCGCAGGATTCGCCGAGCCCGATCGCGGCGTCGCGTGGATCGTGCTCGACCGCGTGCCGCCCGAAATGCTGCGCGCCGTCATGGCGCATGAGCTCGGGCACTTGCTCGGCATTGCCGCCGACGGCGACGGTATCATGCGCGATCCGCTTGTCGACGCTTGCATAACAACCGACAACGTAAGGAGCGTGCCCTAATGGATCCCACCGTTCTTTCCGCCCTGCTTTCCGCATCGCCCGCCCTCGTGATCGGCGCGATCCTCACGATCGCGCTCGGCTACGCCCGCACGCCCGCCGTGGCGGCGCTTTGGCGTCGCGTGCCGTGGTACGTTCAACCGATCGTGCTGCTCGCGCCGTGCGCCGAGGCGGTCGCCCAAGCCCTGCTAACGGGCGCGCCGTGGCTTCCGCCTCTGCTCGTGGCGGCGCTCGCGCCCATAGGCGGCGCCGTGCCTCTGCTCGTGGCGGCGTACACCGCTCATCTGCCGAGCGTCAACGCGGACAAGCCATGACGCCGCCCCCGCGTGCCGCTTTGCCCTCGGCGCCTGGCGAGCTTCCGGCGCCGCTTTGCGCGCAGCACGGCGCAGCAATCGCCGAGCTGCGCACGGAGCTCGCCGTGGTGCGCGCGCTCGCCGATCGGCAACGCGGCACGCTCGCTACATGGGGGCCCACCATGCTCATGGCGGCGCTCGCCCTCGCAAACCTGATCGAACTACTGCTCCGCAAGAGGTGACCATGCTTCGAGACACACTGATCAAACTCGCCGTCGCGGCCGTGATGCTCGCGACAATGATCGCCGGTTGCATGACGAGCGGTTGCACGCCCGCCGGTCGGCAGCTCGGCGCCGAGGTCGGCGGCGCCGCGGGCGACCTCGCGTGCGTGCTCGCCGCGCAATGCTCGGGCATCACGGCCGCGGCCGAGCTCGCCGACTTCTGTCGCACCACGGTCGACGCCGTCGAGCGCTACATCACCACGCAAGCCGACGGGCCGAACTGCCCGCTACCGGCCGACGGCGGCGCCCGTGAGTGACGACGATCGCCGTGACGCTGCCCTATGGCGCGCCTTGCGCGAGCTTGTGCGCGTCGCCGGGCAGGTAACGCTCGTGGATCGGCTCGACCACGCCCTGGCGCTTGTCGGCGGCGATCGACAAACGCACGAGGCGCGCCCGGCGCGCGCCGCGCCGTACGCCCTCGACACGGCCGTGAGCGCGGCGTGTGACCGCCTAGGAATCGACGCGGGGTGATCATGGGGGCATGCGAGATCACGGCCGGGCACTATCGCGTCGCGGGGCGGCGCGTGCCGGTCGTGTGGAGCTCGCCCGACCTCGACGCGCTGCTCATGCGCCGCGATTGCACGGGGGCGCATTGGCAAGCGTACGCGCACCTTGAAGAACCAAAGGGCGCGGCGCCGTTCTGCTCGCGCATCGTGCTATGCGCTTCGCTGGCACGCCGCGACTATCCCACGGTGTTGCTCCACGAGCTCGTGCACGCGTGGTTGTGGCCCTCGTACCGGGGGCGGCGTAGCGCGTTCTGGACGTACGAGCACGCCTTCATTTCACGCCTCGTGCCCGCCATGGCGGCGACGTTGATCGCCGCCGGCTGGCGCCCGCTACCGCTCCCGGCCGGGCTCCCGGCGCTCGCGCGGCACGCTCGGCGCGTGAGAGCTCGTGCGACGTGATCGAGGTTCTCATCTTCGCCGCCCTGCTCGCGTGGGGCGCGTGGCTGTTGACCGGAGGCGATCATGACGGATTTGCTTGACGAATGGATCGAAGCGCTCGCCGTGCGCGGCGACGCCGAAACGGCCGGCGATCACGTGGTGCGGATCGTGCGCGCGTGCGACGGTATCAGCCTGCACAACCACGCGGATGAGCTCGCGGCGCTGTTCCGTCGCATCGAGGGCGACAACGAACGCGCTCGGCGTGTGTCGACGTGGGCGACCAATTGCGCCACGTTCGCGGATGCGGCCCTCACGCTCGCCGGGGCGCCGCCCGGATGCCGGCTGCTCGACCCGCTACGCGTGGGCGTGGCTATGACGCAGCTACGCGAGGGCGCCAAAGCCGGGCGCCTTCCCGGCACGCAATGGCGCTCGCTTCGCGCGGGATGGCTCATGATCTATTGGAGCGGCGCGGGCAATGACGCCCACGCCGAATTTTGCCTGACCACGCCCGACGCCGTGGGCGTCGCCGAGCACGGCGGGGGCGGGCGCCCGGACAACGCGATCACGTGCAGCAAAGCGCCCGAGTCTATCCTCTGGTCGCACGGTCGACGGCTCCAGGAAATTTACGATCCGGAGCGGATCGCGACCGCCCCGGACCGGCGCTACCTGCCCGGGATCCCGTTCGTCTGATCCGTGCAAAACGTGCGGGCGTGTGCAAAAAGTCGCTCGCGCGTCTGCCCCGGGCGTGACGGGCAAACGCCCCGGACGGTGCGCAATCTTTGCGCGCCTGGTCCGCTCTCGCGTCGAAAATCCTCGGGGATTTCGCGCGTTGCGTGACTGGCACGGCGGGCGCATTGGGGCGGCGCATGCGCGTTGCGGTCGTGACAGATGCCGGATCTTTCAACTTGACTCTCGGGCGCGGTCCGATCCTCGCCGGCAAGTGCCCCCTTTGTAGGGCGCCGCTCGAAGTGCTACCGTCCGACCACGACACGGACGCCGTGTGTCTCGCGTGCGGGGGCGTGGTCGGGCGTGTGTACCCGCGCGCGACGGTCGATGCCAACGGCACGGTCACGACGCATCGCCGCCGGGGGCGACGATGAACGCCAGGGCGCTCGCCGTGCTCGCGTCGTGCCCCCTGGAAGGCGTCGGCGCCCTCGACCTGCTAGCGCGCTACCGCGCTCGGGTCGAGGCGCTACGGCTCGAAGTCTTGCGCGCGTGGGGGCGGCGTGGCTAGACCGTATCATTCGCCGTCGAGCATCAAAACCGGCGCACGGTGCGAGCGCGCGTGGGCGTACAAGTACGTCGACGGGCTCGCCGCGGGCGACACGCCCGCGACGCTGCTCGGCAAAGCGGTGCACAAGGTCGGCGAACTCTACTTCACCGGGCACACGCCGGACTGGGCTTCGCCCGCGGGGCAGATTTTCGCCTCGGGCGTCCATCTGCTCCCGCGCCCCGAGGAGTGCGCGCGCATCGAGGTCGAGCGCCCTATTGGCCGCGTAGCGTGCGCGCAAGCCCCGGCGGGCGTCGTGCTCGTGGTGCACGGGATCGGATGGGTCGGCTTCCGTGATTTGCTGCTCGTGGACGCCGCGGGGGCGTTGCTCCAGGTCGACTATAAGACGAGCTCGAAGATCGGCGCGTGGGCGCTCGACGCCGCCGGATTGCGTCGCGACGTGCAATGCGCCGTATACACTCTTGACCTTTGCGACCGCCTAGGCGTTCGCGAGGTCGCTTCGCGGTGGCTGTACCTTGAAACAAAAAAGGTCCGGCGAGCGCTCCCGGTCGACGTGACGATCACGCACGCCGAGGCGCTCGCCGTGGTCGAGCCCGCGGCCGAGCTCGCGCGACGCCTCGATGCGATCAAGTCGAGCGCCGACGCCAAGCCCAACACGGACGCGTGCGCCGATTATGGCGGATGCAAATACCATCGTAGCGCGGGCGGGCCCTGTGACGCCTCGCGCTCGTTCTCAGCGGCATATCAACAGATGAAAGGATCTCACATGGCCCTCGATCCCGCATTGCTCGCAAAGTTTGGCGCCCTGGCGCCGCCCCCGCCCCCGCCCGCCGCGCCCGCCACGCCGCCCGCGACGCCGCCCGCGACGCCG
>JAEHJW020009813.1_pt1 | contig 27004 bp, 25 predicted proteins | sample 9271431 | NCBI WGS metagenome assembly JAEHJW02 | reverse complement strand
CCGATGAATCCGCGATCAACGTAATGATGTTGGCGTTGGCCACTACGTCGAGCTGAAACTGGGCCTGCGTGAGGCCCAGCGGAGCGTAATAAGTATTGTAGACATCGACGCCGTCGTCATAGATGTCGGCAAACGAACGAATAGCCTTACATGTATAGATGACCTGAGCAGGCGCAATCCATGGCTGTAAGAGCTGATACGTGCCGCGTGCATTCATGGGAGGTGTCAGTTGAGGCATGAAATTAAACCCTCTTTAAGCTCAGGTACCCGTATACGATCCCTTGGTGATCGCAAGATAGCTTATGCCGTTGTAGGCTCCTTCGGCATAAACCAAACCATTGATCGTCGTGGTCTGAATTCCCGATGGTAGGGAGGATTGAGGCGTAGCTAGTGTCAAGGTCAGTGCAGTCGAAAGAAGGGTTTCGAGGAACTGAACAAAACCAGTCGTTACTGCACTCATCTTGGCAGCGTTCGGGTCCGTCAAACCAACGTTGAGGTAGTCTGGAAATTTAGCATGGAAGTCATAATCCGAGTTGCTATTGGTAGGAGCACCGATGATCCAGAAGAAAAGATCCTGCCAAACTGACGTAGTTCCGTAGAGATACTGGTTAAAGAACGATTGAGGGGCTGCCGTGGGAGAGAAAATAGACGAAGGCAACGCGGACTGTACGTCAGCCATGGCGTTGCCATAGTTGGTCATTGGAGAGAATAACGGCGTTGGGCCTACCTCCACAATGCGGTTCCAGAGCGGCACGATGAAGTAGTTAATGGCCTGGAAGACGGACGGAAACATGGCCTGCCACTGGGAGGCAGAAAGGGCTGTGTTGGTCGGGTTCTCGAGATAGGCCACGACCGCGTTCGCTAGGTTCGTGGTATGCAAACCCAAAGGCCCATAAACCACAAAAGACCACGTTGTCGAAGACGAGATATTTCCGTTACCTCCACTGGTGGTTGGCTCAAACCAATTGTAAGTTTGAGTCGTAATTGCCGTCGGGGGATTATTGCCTACAGCCACGTTAATGGCCGCTACACTTCCTGCGACGGTCTGTGCAGCTAGCTTCAGGTTAACGTTGGCCTGGGTATCGTTAAAACCATCGACCGGTGTAAATGGCGGAACAACGACAATCTGGAATTGGTCGTATTGATTCCTGAAAGATGCGTCGATGAACCACACCTTGAAGGTATAGACAGCGTTGCTATTGGCAGAATCGGTCGCTGTCCACTGGATGTAGTCTGGACAATATTGCCCAGCGTTTTGAGTACTCGCCACCAAGGCATTGACAGAGACGTTGGTGACAGAAAGATTGCCTACGGAGAACTGAGCAACGAACTGCGTGATGAAGTTCGTGAACGGGGCTGCTTCGTTGGCAATCGTCGAAGCTGCTACGCGCCCATAAACCCAAGCACCGACGGCTAGTACGTGTGCTGCGGCATCGGCTGGAACTGGCGTATTGGCTCCCGTGTTGTTGACTGAATAGAAGCTTTCGTACCGAATGTTGACGTCAGTGGCCTCGTTCGCGAACGTCGACTTGGTGGTCGAGAAGGTTCTGGAAAAATCAGAAAGTTGACCAAACTGACTGACGCTTCCGGTTACAGTACTAACAAGGGCCTCGTCGACTAGAAAACCCTTAAGCAGATAGGTGGACGCAGTAGCCATGGCAGATAAGCTCCCTTAAGGCGTAGGTTCATAAGCGCCCCAATGCTGTGAATTGGGTGCTCGAAACAGAATTCATAAGATTGGAGGACGCCTAAATTAACGACAAGGGGGTGGCGCGATGGAATGGCTTTTTTTTGGAGTCAAGGCCGTACGGCTTATTTTGATGGTAGTGAAGGGGATTGGACCTTACATCAGAGAAGCATTTCTCGACAAAGACACCCTCCTCAATTCGATCAAACAGCGCCCGGAGAGCTGGTTCTTGGGATTGGCTCTGGTCGTTGTATTTGTCATGCTGACTATTGTCTCTAGACATTCAGGACAGACCATGCGCATCGTTGGCAAAGACCAAGGCATCATTGCTCATATGTCGGAGCAATCCAAAACGTCATCGAACGTTTTGTTGGCCAGAATCACTGCCCTAGAAACGGACAACGAACGACTCAAGAAACTGGTATCTGATTGTACGCTGCGCGTTGTTCGTTCGCCTAAGCATCATCGCAAACACCCGACCAAACACAACAGTATTGAAAACAGTTCTGTCGATCGGTCATTGATCTATAGCTTAGACAAGATCAGAAGTCAAGAGAATCGTCAACGAGAGCAGCCATGATCTTTAAGAAGCCAGAAAAAACAACGATGATGGCAGGGCTTTTAGCCCTGCCTTTGTCGCTTTTGAGTTGCAGCATCTACATCATCAACGGGACGGACGGCCATCGACTCCATATGGGTCAGTTAAAGAACGAACCAGACGCTACACTACAGTCAAATGGCGCAAAAAACTCAAGCCTCATGACCGACCTTAAAAACTCAAAGAGTGGTCTTTACGCCATCGTTAACGGTACGACGTTGATTCGGTGCAACGAATATTACCAGCCGCATAACCTTCCAGAGGATCCTCCTACCCCAATCATTCCTCCCGATAAAGACGACGATTACAAATACATTATGAATTCGCTGACCACGAATATCTCTCAGAAAACCGCCACCATAACGGCGCTCCGTATTCGTTTGCAAAACGAATATAGAGACGTTTTACAGGCGTGCTTGGATTCTCAGTGATAAAATTCAGGCTCAATGGACATGGTGTGAAAACGTTTTCAACACCGAGGATAGGCAGCAATGGACGACAAAGTTAAGCAACCGACCGATCAATCGTTGGTGCTTTATACTGATGGCGGAAGTCGGTGGCACTTGGGTGGCGTTGGTATCCACGGGTATCTTTATAACGAAGCCATCTCTAAAACCTTTCATGGTCATAGAGGCTACGTAGCCACTAAGGGCGGCTATAAACCGAAGAGTAATGGTACCATTCCTGTTAATGTATTGAAGTATGTCGACTTCACTGCATCGGTACCAAACTGTACCAACAACATGGCAGAGACAACCGCACTCGTAGAAGCACTCCAGTACATATGGTCTGCCGACCTAAAAGAAGTATACTTCCTTCTTGATAGCGAATATGTCTTGAAGGGAGTCAACGAATGGCGAGAAAATTGGAAAAGAAACAATTGGCGCAAAAACGACGGTGAGGAGGTCTCTAACAAAGACATCTGGATTCGAATCGATAGTCTTCTGGCGGACATCGATAAGCGAGGTACAAACCTTCATTGGACGTGGGTTAAGGGTCATTCGGAAGACCTAGGCAACGACAAGGCAGATATGCTCGCTACGCAGTCTATCTTCCGCCTACGGAAGCACCAGCTCATGACGCTCTCTACTCAACATAGTGCGTCGTCGATAGGGGTCTGGGTGGTTTCTGAGCCTAAGGGATATTGGGTTCCGAAAACAGACTACAACCGTCTTTTGTGTCAGCCTCGTGTTTTTATCGACACTAATCTGACAGACAGCTCCCCTCTGATCGATGGTTACAGCGCTAAATACTACATGACCAACGTCGGTGGCGACGACGCGTTGTTTGGGAAACCATCGCCTAGGGGGTCGTATGCTGTCCTTTATGCGAAAGAGCGCGTTCCTGTTTTGGATATTCTCTACAATGCGCATTTCGAAGCTCGTCAGTACATGGCTGCCAACTTACCCATCCATATCTCGCCGATGGCTTTGATCAGAATGCACGAAGTTCTCAAACCTTCGACGTTTCACGACATCACCACAAACGGCTCCAGCAACCTATTGCCTATTAAAGATAGAGCGGATCTTTACGATACGAAGATGAATAATCTGACGTATGAACTGAGGAGCTCTCTAGCTTACGACGGCGAAGCCATCCTGGCCGAACTAGAAACGATTCTTAAGACGTTCCTGACGACACAGGAACAAAACGGATCGGAATTGGTTTATACGGACTTTTTTGACGAATTCTATGAGCGTACTGAAGCCTCCAAAAAGACAACTACAAAGCTCAAAGAAACGATAGGTGAGGAGGGTTTTCTAGACCTACCCTGCCAATTTCGTCAAGGAGAAGAAGGCCTTAAAACAACAACACTGCGTTTAGTGATTGGGGTCGACGTCCCCACTAGGAACACCTTAGCAGCAATCGCCAACGATATCGTCTCCATAGGCGTCTTGACTTGGACACATCCGTCTTCACGGAACGTGCTTCGGTATGGTTTGTTTATCAAGACCGACGCCGACGCTATGTTCTGGGCAGCGCATTACTCCAATTCTAAGATACTCAAAAACAGCCAATAGTCTTTAGAGAAAAGAAGACTCCAACTCAACTCGGACGACAGCCATGCTAAACTACTTTGCGTTTAAGGTCAGTATGATCACCGTTCTCGTCACTCTCGTGGGTGTGTCAATCATCAACATCGTTATGTCAAAGGAACTAAAACGCATCATGTTTGTGACGACGCTCCATTTGCGTCTACAGAAGATGGGCGTCTTAGAGAAGCAAGGGATTCACGAAATCAATGCCATCCTGCACCTAGCACACCACGACGAGGCCCTCGAGCTTCCCGAGAAACTCTACGACTTTCTATGGGGACAAGAACAATTGAAGTGGGTGGCGGAAGAGTCGATTCGGGAGCAGATCCAAAACGGCACGATCCAGAACTACGATAGGGAATGGGTGAGTCGTTTTATCAATATTACACCGCGATGGATGCGGTATGACAGAGGCGAGATGTTTGACGACCTGGTAGCTATTTTCACGAAAACAGGAAGCCATACGGTCGCATGACCGATCAAAAGGACACAAAACACACAGAGGCTCAAAAGGCCTCTGTGTGTGCCGTCTTTTTTCTTTTTTTAGTTTTTCAATATCTCATCGAGTCGCGCTTCGCTGTCTTTCACTGAATTGGCTGCGACGCGGATGTACGTCACCAAACCAGCATAAAGTTCGACCGTCTCAGCAACGTGATAAATGGTGTCGGCAAGCTGCTGCATGATAGCAGGAGGAAACCTGAATCGTTCGTCGCCTAACTGCACCTTATCGTTGAGCGTATCGATAACACCAGCCAACACCTCCACCTTCTCGATGATGGTCTTGTTATTGGTGGCTTCGGTCTTAATGACGAGCTCGCCGATGAGCTTGGCTGCGGAAACATAATCCTTGAAGTTTTTGGCTACATCGCCGAAAGGCAGGCGGTCCGAGGCCAGATTGCCCATCAGACAGCGACCGATGTCTTCTTTGGCTTTCTTGACGTCGAACTTCACCATGCCGGACTCGGTGTAGAAGTCGCGGACAGAAGACAGACGGGACGGTTCGCGAAGGTAGCCATTGGCCCAACGGATGCCAGGCAACAGAACCTTATTCAGAACGTCCGTTAAGACGTCGCTGTGCGCATTGAGGGTCTCGGCATAGTCGAGCAACGGCACAGAAAGTCCAGGAGGCACAAAGATCTCTACAGGACTTAGGGTCAGATAGTTGGTTCGATCGAGAATGCGGCTGAGCTGGTATGGGTTAGAGCGTCCAGTGTCGCTAAAGCCCGATTTAAGGACTGATAAGGAGAAGTCCTTAACGCTAGCAGACAGCTCGCTAAACTTGGTAGGGATCGAACTGACGAAGTCCGTTACTCCAAAACCTTCGCGACTGACCTGGGTGTAGAGAGTTTCGACCGTTTCGATGGTCGGGACAGAAACTGGTTTGTTCACTGGTAATCCCTCGTGGAAGAAGTTTACGAAACTGTTCATACGATTGACTCAATGCTAGACATTCAGTACATTTTCAGGCATAGGCGAAATGTTTTGACGAGTGCCGCACTTCATTTAAAGGAGATCAACCGTGCTTCTCGACCGACTTAATCCTGCACCTGAATTGCGTCCTGCCTATAATCTAGGGTGTTTGTTTGACATTCCTACCGGGAAGTACTTTATAGGCGCACACGGGGAATCTATCCATTCTGGAGGATGCACCTTTGTCACTGGCGTAGCGGGCGTGGGTAACAGTTTCAAAACAGCCATCAGCGACTGGCATGTGTTGCGGGTATTGGATCGTTATTCCTCCAGCAACGCCTCTGTCTACGACACCGAGCTGACCAAGAACATCATGCGTTACTACGAACTGGCTGCGCGGTTCCCGTCGTTGGCTGGTCGCTACCTTCAGGACGAGGGTAAGCTGGTGCTCTCCGACAACGCGGAGAAGACAGGCTACACGGGTAACCAGTACTACGACATCATCAAGTCGTTGCTGACCGACAAAGCCAAGGATGCCAAAAACATCCGCACGATGCCTTTCCTGACCCTCAAAGACAGGAAGCCTATTCAGACGTTCTTCCCAACTGTGTCGTTTATCGATTCCTTGAGTCAGTTCAAAACCGATTCGGTTATCAAGATGCAGGACAAAGCCGACATCGGCGAATCCGAACGCAACATGGAAGCGATGCGCGATGGTTCTGCTAAGACCCAGATGATGATCGAACTGGGACGAATCGCCGCCTCGGCCAGCGGTTTGTTTATTCTCACGGCACATGTCGGTACGGACTATATCCTAGATCCATATGCACCACCAAAGAAGAAACTAGCATTCCTGAAGAACGGACTGAAGCTGAAGAACGTTCCAGAGAAGTTTACCTTCCTGACGAACAACTGTTGGTTCGTGACCGATACCAAGCCCTTGATCAACCAGGCGACCAAGGCACCAGAGTTTCCACGGAACTCCGACGATGACATGCGCGGCGACACCGATCTCATGGTTCTTACTTTGGGTTCTATCCGCTGTAAGTCGGGTCCCACAGGCATTCCTTTCGAACTGATCGTTTCCCAGAGCGAAGGGCTACTGCCGGGTCTATCGGAATTCTACTACGTCAAGGAACGCGGCCGCTATGGACTAGGGGGCAACGACAAGAACTACTTCATGGAACTGCTGCCAGAGGTTTCGCTATCGCGCACCACGGTTCGGTCCAAGATCGATAACAGCGCTGCCCTGCAGCGTGCTATCACGATCACGTCGGAAATGCTACAGATCGAGGAATACTACCACCAACTGCCTCGTGACTTGTTGTGCTCCCCCAAACAGCTGTACGAAGACCTCAAGGCCAAGGGCTACGATTGGGCTCGTCTGCTGAAGACTCGCGGCTACTGGATGTTCGAAGAGGACGTAGACGACAATACACTGCCTTTCCTCTCGACCATGGACTTATTAAACATGAGGGCTGGTACGTATCACCCGTACTGGTATGGAGATTTAAAGTGATCAATCTTAAACTCACCAACAGCAGCGACCTGTTCCATGAGGTCTTTGCTTTGATTGCTTCTCGGAACGAGGCGCTTGCGCACGCTTTCTTAGCTGGTGTTCAAAAAGAGTCGTCTGTCGGTTATTCGGCAGAACATTTTGAGGACATGCGGCTTCTCAATCGTTTCTGGAGACTGCAATTAGGGAACTTGCGTACCGATACCATCGATGCGCGCGAATGTCTCGTTAATTGTAAGGATAAACAGATCTGGATGGATAACTTTGCCGCTTACGTTCTGCCTGTCATAATCGAGCGACATCTCCCAAGACCGCTTTTTTAAAAATACGGAGACCGAAATGGCCTCTTTACTCGTTGCTGCGCCTCACGGTAACATGAGCACAGATATCTTTTACTCGATGCTCCGAGGCGCAATTGCTAAAATAGACTCCCTTGATGAAATCGTAGTTAGGGATGGCACAACGACTGCTGAGCGCTGGGCCATAGACTACGCCGCCAAAAACAACATCCAGTACAGAAAGTTTCCTGCCTATTGGAAGAAAGATGGGGGATGGGCTGGTATGCATCGCAACCAACAAATAGCCATGATCGTCGATTATGGTTTGGTTTTTTGGGATGGATTTAGCAAAGAAATCCGGTATTTACTGAATGAGCTTAAGCACAGTAAATTGCCGATTAAACTGGTCATTGTGGAGATGTCAAATTGAAAGTATCTGTCACTGGACATCGTCCAAAACTGTTAGGCGGTTATACCGAAGCCGTCTTTTCGAAAATCCGCGAAACTGCCGAAATAGCTCTTTCTGTCCTTGAACCAGATATCGTTTATACTGGCATGGCTCAAGGATGGGACATGGAAATCGCCAAGGCATGCGAGAAACTGAAGTTCAATTTCGTTGCCGTTATACCGTTTCACGATCAAGAGAAGGCATGGCCAACGCACGTTCAGGCGGAATACCACCGACTTCTCGACGCCGCAGTTGCCGTAGAATGTTGTAGCGAAGAAACCTACGACAAACGGCTTCTGTTTCTACGCAACAAAATACTCATCGATCACCTCGATCACAGCGAAGATTCCCAAGACGTCGTGTTGGCTCTCTATGACGGACGCACGAACGGCGGCACCAAACATGCATTGGAATATGCTATGAAGCGCAAAACAAAGATCCTCAATGCGTGGGGAATCTATAGCGGACACTCCAGTCACTTGGCGTTATTGGAGTATTGAGTCGAGGAGAAAACTAATGCCTCTAGGACGCAGAAAACATGCCGAGAAAATCATACTGGACGGATTGACTGATTTAGATCCGTCTGGCAAAAACACCAAGCTCACTAGGTCGTTCTTCGACAGCATGACTGACGAGCAATTTGACGACTACATTAGCGCCATCGAAGCCGGAAAGGCCTATATCGGGCTCGTCTATGAGAATATGGGGAAGAACGCTATTACCACCGAGAACAACCTTAAGGTTGCTAAAAAGTGGGGACACTCTTTCTTTCATAAGCTCATTCTCACGGACGCGGTCACTGGCCAGACCTACGAAACTCCTCTGCCATACCCTGTCCTTGACTTGCCCGTTCGTCGTCAGGTACAGATGCTAAAGGAAAAGATTTCGATTCCAGAAGACAACCGCCACGTCGACGACTATACCAACCAGCCTACGGGCGTTAGTAAGGGCGGTGGAATTTCCCTTCCAGAAACACTGGTGCTGTACTCTGCTGGGTTGTCGCAATCGCTGACTGAAATGATTAAGTTTCGCGGGGGAGACATTAAGGCCATGAACGCTATGTATCGGGCCATCGCCGAACAAGGAGATGCCTCATTAGAGAGCATCAGTCGTTTAGGGACGCGCGTGAAGTCTACTGTGACTATGTCTATCCTTCTGAAAGGCATGCACCTAGACAACAACTTCTAAACTTCCTAATCAAGAGGATTGACCATGTCGAGTAATTCGTTTATCGAACCACGAAAGCTTCCGTGGGATGCCCTTCCAGAACCTACATACCGCTACTGCTATGAGGTCTTTGAGAAGGTCTTTCTTAACGAATTCAGCTTGCTTGTTGAAAAGTCGCGACGGTCGGTGATTGAGTTTGTAATGGTTGTTCGAGGCAAGATCAACCTGCATATGACCGATGCTAATGGCTATCGTTTGATTTGGGAAGAGCTGTCGGATCAAGACGACCTCCAGGATTTTATTCTTAAAGTTACAATCTGTTTTCGGTTCTACCTCGGTAAAATTGCCTGGGAGGATCTTTTGGCCAACATCGCCGCATCGGTAGGCGTCCTGTCGTCTGGGAACGACGAACGCTCCAACGACATGATAACCGACCCAACGTTCGCTGCCTCTGTTCAGACTCTTCAGGAGACGTCGAACATTCTTGGCGATTCCCAATGGGTGGCGACTATCTTCATGATTTATATCATGGAGCCATCGATGGTAGTTAGGCTGGGATCTGTTTTAGGAGCGACCGACGAGGCATCGTCAGGCCACGACAACAAGCCTGTTAGAGCCCGATATAATGACAGTCCAGAAAATAATGGTTGAGCTTGATGCTCTTTTAGACACCCGACAAGGCACACTGCTTTCGTATTACCCAGAATCCATCAACGACATCATGGAAGGCGGAAAGGGATCTGCCTACTATAATCGCATTACTGATGACATGGGAAAGCTCGATCCTCGAATCGACTCTGTACTCTTCAAAGAGTACTACAGACATCGTTCGTCTGACGTATTGAGGCTGTCTATTCGAACGAACATGGTCGACTACCTTCGGTCGTACGTCAATAGTCTCGTGAAGGCCTCTATCAGTTCGCCTGTTGTCGATGGCTACGAGGTTCACGTCAATGTCTATCCATACCGATTAACTGAGGAGGAAACCAGGCTTATCGGGATGGCAATTTCTAACTTCATTCTCCCTCCAACCAAAGTTTCTGTGATTAACGTACCATTAAGTAACATGAGTACGACGGAGCTTAAGGGGAGATACGACATGGTCATTCTCTATAACTTTGTCGAGTGGTTGCGCCAGATTGGTCCTAAAATAAAAACAATGGACCGAACGCCTAGTCTTGTTATTTTAGCACCTATGCTTTTCTTTGACGAAACGACGGTGCCATCAACGAACGACTTCAATGAAATGTCCAAAAACAAAACAGATCCATTTAAACTCACCACTCAAGCATGTGCTGAGTTTTTTACGTTGGTCTTCGAAACCATCGATGTCTTTTCGGTGGTAAGCCTAGAACCGACGCCATCCGCACAACTACCTAAGGAAAAAACGCGATGAACCCCATGCAAGAAAAAGTCGCCCTACTGAACAACATAGCTGGAAAAGGCGCTACAACCGATTGGACTGCTATTGGTCGGCAACTACAGCTTGTTCAGTCTGAGGTAGCCGAAGCGTCTGAGTCTATCGGTAAGCAGGACTTTGAAGGACTGAGAGACGACATTGCCGACATTCTCGTTACGACCTTAGGACTGGCCCATTTAATCGGTGTGGATGCGGAAGCCGACTTTAATGCGGTCATGGAGGCTTTGTTTACGCGTTTCGATCTGTCTCTTGAAGATGCCGTCAAGACAAGCTGGAAATACAGCAACATCGGCATCGAGACAAGCGTCCATACCCACGAAACCGACGAAGCGACCTACCACGTTACCTTATCGGCTATCGACCAGGTCGATGCAAATGGGGAGAGCTACCCGGCTGGCAAGTTCTTGAAGTCGCACAAACACCGCAAAGAAATTCTCCCTCCAGTCCCGGAAGGGTGTCCTTTTAAGTCCCAAACCACACCGAAGGAAGAAGCAGTATGAATACGCCGGATAACCTTACCGACATCCACGATACCGATGGCAGCGAGCGCGCTGACCGACTCAGTCTGATGGCTACTATTCTCGGTAGTTACCTAGGCAAGAGTTTCTGCTTTGACGGGAACCGCCCTTACTACCTTTCGAGTCTTTTGCCGCAGCTTCGCAAGAACCTGCCGACATGGACGGTAGAAACGGAAAACGTTCTTAAATCGGCTGTGGTCGATCATGGATCGCTCAACGCTGTCTTGTCGGAGATGGCTAAGATTCATCCATCGGTCTTTCCCTATCGGATCGTCAGGCACAATGACAGCCCAGGCAAGATTGGCTTAGTGCCGGCCGATTCGTTGTTCGAATACAGTGACAGTGCGGAACACAAACAAAAGCAGTCGCCCGCGAAGTCACCAAAAACACCACGCACCAATAACGCCAAAACCTCGGCAGTTGGGCGAGGTCAAGGAAAGACGCTGTCGTCGTCGCCCACCGATGTTCGCGTGTCGCCTGCTGTACTGAACGAAATACTCAATGTACTTAAAGACATTCTGGCCGCCGTCCATAAGTAGTTAGACGATCAATCCCAGATTCTTTCAAGCACGTACTACTGGCATACGAGGGCGCAGAATGCACCCTCCTATGCTGGAGATTTCCATCGTGTATGAACATCTACCGCTGGTGCTCCGGTTCGTAGAGCGGTTAGGCATTTAAAGAGGGGTCGCCCATGAACATTATAGACAGCGCTATCAGCATAGCGGTCATGACCGTGTTGGTAGCCATCGTATTGCGCTGCGTGCTGATCGCAGCGTATTCGTTGACTGCCTTCAGGCCGCCGAGCTTCGTTATGACCGATGTCAAGCTCATGACCTGGGCCCATGGTCGGGAGGAAACGCCGTTGAATATACCGATGTCGTTTTACCTGCTGCCCATGGCGGTTGTGATTTACGTCCTGAGCAAGCTCATGATCGGTGTGGGCAAAATCATTGTCCCCAAGGGATTATGGGTAGCTGGGACGATGCTCAACCAGATGAGCGGTGACTTCTTGCTATCGGGACGCTGGTTAGTCTAAGTCATAGAGGGGATCCTTCGGGATCCCTCTTATGCTCTGTTTTCTTTTTCTTTGATTCCAGATTTTTTCAAGTATTTAATACGATAATGAGATAGAGCAATGGTGCTTTATCCAAACATGGCCAGAAGGCCTAGAGGAGAATTACAATGAAAGACTTGATAGCTGAGATCGCGATTGCCTTCCATATGGAAGGCAACGTCGCATCCTGGGCGGAAGCCCAGGAAATGGCCACCAAGCTGGTGGCTGTTACCCCCCTTCTGGGGGTGTTGTACGAGGCCATAGGGCCTCGTACGGCAGTTAACGCTGCCATGAGCCTGCGCTTGCAGGCTCAGAGGATGCTGGCTAATTAGCCAGCATCCGCCTGGAGGGAGAGGGATAGGGGCATCGTTAATAACATACGCTCCTGTCCCTCTCCAGCATGGAGAGGGCTCTCTGCTTGTATTTTTTTTTTTAGTTCCCTCGAATGACCAACCCAAAAGGGGACTTCGATTCGAGAGTATTTGAGCTACATATTACAGACACGTAATACCGTTCGACTAGGTGTTTTTTTAGGCATTTGGCCTAAATACTATAGTCTAGTGCCACAGTTTCGCTAGACTACTTTCCTAAACGACAGGAGACCATATCAAATGAATCGGTATCAGGAAGGGTTAATGAGCTGGATCAGACAGACTGGCATTGTAAGTGCCGAAAACATCGCTAACAGCTTCATGCTTTTGGTGATTTTGTTGGCAGCCTCTGTATATGGCAATTACCTGATGTATCAGCAGAACCAGATGCTCAGGGCTATCGAAAGCGTAAGTCGGGTCGACGCTGAGGCCGCCGCGACATTTAACGGAGACTCTGTCTCCGTCATGGAGTCGGAAGTTCGGAACAAACACGCCGTTCTGGAGGCGGTCACAAAAGTTGTTCGCGAACACTACCACATCAATCAAAGTCAGGCACTGGAGATCGCCTACGCACATTGGGATGCATCGGTTAAATACGGCATTCCTATCTGGATTGGGTTGGGCATCAACTCAACGGAGACGTCGTTCAAGTGTCACCAGACATCGTCAAACGGCAGCAGTTTCGGATGCATGCAAATTAACAGGAGCCAAAACTTTAAGGGCCGATTATCGATGGCTCAGCTTTGGAATATCACGTCCAACATCGAACTAGGCTATCGAATACTCAGTAGAGACCGACAACGATACCATTCGATGGGAGCGGCTCTCGAAAAGTACTACGGCTCAAGGGATTCGTCAGCCAACTACAAATACGCCGAGAAGGTGCTGGTGGCTGCTTCGACGCTATATCGGCAATCGACTGCTGATTCCATGGGATGAGGCCTTCGATTTAACAATTAACCGTAGAGGGGCTGCGGCCCCTTTCTTTTTTACCTTTTTCTTGAAAACAGCACAGAATCGGAAGAGAGCAACCCCTTCCGATTCTGTGCCGAGTTATGCGTCATTGAGTCCGACGCGTTTTGAAAAATCATCGAATGTTTCTGACGAAACGCCTACGTCAGTCTCTCCTTCAACAGGCGTAAAGTCCGAGACAAATTGCGGTGGTGTGGCTACCGAACGAATGGGTTCGTCTTTTATTTCTTCTGGCTTAATAGAGCGAGAGGCCAGAAGAAGCATGGTTTCGTGCAGAAGCTGTTTGGCTTCGCGTTCGACATTGATGGTGTCCTTATCGGTCTTTAAACGCTTGCTAGCATTCGCTGTAGACGCTATGCCTTCCAGAGCGCGTAGCATGGTGTTTCGGTCGTCGTTGGCTATCGGGAATGTGCCGTCTTCTTCGATCATCGAATCGACTAGCTGTTTTCTTAAACCCTGAGCATACTCTAGGGCCTGGTCGTCGTTTGCAAATGCCATAGATCTGTCTCCCCTTAAAGCAGGGTTAGTAAGAAAATACTGACGAATCTGTCATATAATTCAATCTTTTTTCAAATATACATTACCAAAAAGGCTCGAAAGGCTGTATCATTTTAGCCGATGAAGCAGCTATGACTCAATAGCCTATCGCCTACTCGTTTCCAATACCGCCGGAGCGGCGGTAATTTAAGCCTATGGAGATTTAGTGGTTTTAAATCGTTGAAGTAGGAATCTCCTTCCTTCAGGGAGAGGAGGCTCAAGTTCGTGTGTAACGTCGATGGGGAATCAGCATGGGCATATGGCAAAGACTTTTTGTTTGGATGGTACGAAAGTACTACCGTAAGCGATTTTCTGATTTCGAGGCAAAAAAGAAACTACTCGATCAGTGGAGAGTAGAACTTCCTCTTGTGCTAGAGCTGTGTAGGGAATGTTACGGCCTATACGCCCTTCTGCCAGTGTCTGTCTACGACAATCTCGATGAATTGACTGTCGGGTACGATAACGTCGAGGAGCTAGCCCTTCATTATCGGTACATCATCGATTGGCTGGATGACGATTTACAGAAATCCTATGAGTATAGGAACAAGGAGATAGGTGTTGCGTATCTAAAAGATTTCATGCTAGATCGGCAACAGTGTAGATTAGAGCCATGGATGGTTCTGAAGACACTCTGCCAGCTGCTGGAGGTTATAGACGAAGGGTTAGCTCGATTACCGCCGTCCCAACAAGGCGTCGTTAAGCGCGCTTTGCTATTTCCTCTCACAATCACTTTTTCATTACTGGAGGCGCTAATCTCGTTAGCGTTGCTAGATGAGACCAAACTCTTGCGAAGATCTACTCGGCCGACCTGACAAGGGCCAGTCTGAGGCACATGGAACCTTATCGTTGCTATTCCGTAAGATTCTGGACGAGAAACGCTTTGATGTTTCTAGGCTGAACACCGCCGTACTAAGCTATCTCACCGATCCACGAAACGGGTACGTCAACAACGTTAAGAAGATTTCTTCCGAAAGATCAAATATCCATAAAGAGATCATGAGACCAACCATGACATGGAAGGTCTTCAGAAAACTACTGAAGGTTCTAGGCGTTCGCCACGTCAAGCTAACACTTGACTTGGATTGGGGAGCAGGCAAGCCGCATTCTATCCATGATGTGGAGATACGAATTCTCAATGAGTCTCAGTTTCCGGATTTCGATCCGGAAGACGACGAAGAAAGCAGCGGCTCCTAGGAGCCGCTGGATTTTATATTTCTTTTTTTTGAAACGGGAGCCAGGAAAACATGTCTACCGTCAGTATCGTGAGTCAGATCGCCAACACCCTATTTACAGGGGGACCACTCGATGGTCTGGCCACTATAGACTTTTACAACACGGCTGCGGCGGCTACGCCCCAGAATGCCGTTCAGCAAGCAGAAGGACAAGCGGCTATAGCAGCTGCTAACACAGCCAAAACGTTCATGAGTATGCCAGGCAATCCTTTTGTTAACGCACTGCAACAAGCTGCAGGTGGGAAAAAAGGAACGAGTCCGTCTGTTATATCGAGTCTTACCAACCGCATGGTTAATGCAGCTGGAGGAAACAGCAGCAATATTGCCAACGACACGACTGGACTCAAAAGTACGATCCTTGAGCTTATGGGTTCGCAGCCAGTCGATTCTCAACATGCGTGGATTGGTAGCATTCGTAACTTCGTTCAAGCAGCGCAGTCTGGCCGATTGATGGTCAATCAAATCACGACCGCCATCGATAACAAGAGCATCGATTCAGCGACAGGAATCGTTTCTCTACTGACGTCGATCACAGGCAACAGTGACATAGCCAAGATTCTAGACATGCAAAGCTCGTTCGCTTTAGGCAATGCGATGCTTAAGACGATTTCTGAGCTACAGATTCCTGCACTCATTGACTCTGTCGTAAACCTTTATCAGACGGTCGAAGACCAAAAATATGTTTTGCTTGGTAACCTTCGGAATGCTTGTTTGATGTCTGACATGACTGCCATACAGACGACCATTAACAAAGCTGGGGCGGCTGCATGTGTTGCCCAGGTTCCGGATATCATTAAGCTGATTCTCCAATACTACCGCATCCCTTCTACTATGTTGGTACCCTACACAAGCTGGACGCTCTCTCCGATCAGCGCTGTCGCCGGAACTGCTTGCGCGCTAACGATCAACAACTATACGGCTAGCAGTCCCGTAACGTATTCGATTGGAGGAGGAACTCAGCAGTCGTTGGGGAACACAGATGCCGGAGGAAACTTTACCGGCTCGATCCCTATTCCAAATGCCAGCGGCTACCCAACGTCGTTTGGCATGACGATCTATATAGGGGGATCTGCCATTGGTTCTTACGTAGCCACAGCGCTAACGGCTGGGTCTGCGCCAGCCGGATCAGCCGGATCGGCAACAGTACAGAGCACGACAAATGCCAGCGTTGGTAGCAGTAACTATCCGGCTCTCCTGACCACCTTAGAAAGCATCCTTAGCCAGCTCAACCCGACGTGGTATTTAGGATATAGGAACCAAGTGCAGATACCAGACCTGACTGTCTTCTCAACCATGAGTACAGATGCCATGACGTTGTTTCAGTCTAGCGCATCACTACTACCTGAAGACTTCTTTCTCATGGCTTCTTTTGGACACTTCTTTACGCCATCGGACGTTCTTTCGGTAGCGACGCGCTATTACCCCAAAGCAGCTATCGTTGCGCCGAGTCCAAAGAACCAACCGCTGGCTGCCCTAGGGCGCTCTAGCACTACAACGTCACCTCCTGCGGCTACTATCGTTAATGCAGCTTAAAAAGGACCTGAAAAAATGAAAACGTGGACCAACGCATACTTCGCAACGCCAGGCAAAGTTTCTTCCGAGAACTTCGACATTACAGACTCTTTGGGTGGGCCAGGAGACGGCGTACAGTCGGACGTTCTTGTCCCTGCTTTTTTCGAGGACGGCATTGAGCTAGAAAACGATCCGGACGCTCAAGACGCCGATAGTCTCGGCAACATTGCTTCATCTCTAGAGTCTTTAGCCAATACTCTCGTCGTCGATGGCGTTATTGCTAAGGACAAGGTTTACTACAACTGGCTTAACACCGTCCTGTCGCACGAAGGTATGTCCTCATCTGACGTGCCTGAACTGTTCTCTGTGGCCCAAGAAAGCATTAGTCTGGAGTCTGCACTAGAAACCATCAAGAAGTTCTTTGTGGCGGCGTATGAAGCCATCGTTAGTTTCTTGAAGAAGCTTGGCGGACTTTTCAAGAAGGCTTACGAATGGATCAAGAGTAAGTTCAATAGCCTGAAAGAGACCGTCGAGAAGAAGAAAAACGAGTACAAGAACAATGCTGCAAAGAACTCTCCTGGTTACCGTAAAGCTTCTACCGAATCTATTGGCATTTACTCGAAAGAGGATTCTGGAGTCGCGAATGGTTATCGCTTGGTCCTTAGTCCAACGTTAGCCAAACATATTCACGTCTACGGAAACATCGAACCAAAGAAGGGTGAAGAATTGATTGAGTTGGCAGAACGCTGCCAGACCTCTTTAGAGGGCGTTTTCGGGCACGTTAAAGGAAACCCTCTGTCTCATGTCCGCGAAGCCGTAGATTCGCTCCACGGTTCTCTCAATGCGATTAAACATGCCTCCGGCAATGAAGACGTCAAGTACTTGTTCGGTAAGTTCGAAACCGATATCAAATCGGCTGCTACGTCGCTTGGTATCGGTAGTGTAGCGACACTTTCCGAAATCTACGTCTCCTTAAAAGGCGAACTTGAGGAGCGTTCGAAGAAGGCTCCAGAATCTATTGACCTTTGTTCGCGCAGCATGATCGATGCAATGGATAAGATCGTCGAGATGGTTGGAAAAGATCTTAGCTATTGTTCGGATGCCGTTAGCCTCCAAAACAAGCTATCCGATTCCATCAAGAACCTTGCCAACCAGGCTAAGATGGATGCGTTGGAGAGCGAAGGCATTTATAGCGAAACGCACTCAAAACGCGTAGGGCTCTTTAAAGAGGCTTTCCAGCGCATCAATCAGACCAAGACCGCATTGATGATTGGTCAGTTCTACTACAACCGACTTTCGAAACTCTATGGTGTTTTGACAGAACTAGCTGTCATAGAGCCAGTCGCTGCCTAAAGGCACAAAAGGGAGTCCCTAGGGACTCCCTCTATGCCGTGTTTTTTTTTAATGAGCCCCAGATACGGCAGCGGGTCTAGCAAAAGCGCTCAACCAACGACCCGGGGCGGTGTCCATCAGGCTGTTAGCAATAGCAGCGGATGTCCATTGGGACTTCGTGAAGGCTACCCTGCGTTCGATATTGAGCAACATCTTGCGCATTGGATAGTATTGGTTGGCCAACGACATGGACGACAGCGTATTCATGTAGTCCGACCAACTGTTGTCTTCATCGAACCATCCCTGAATAGGGTTAAGACTTCCGTACGTCGGGTTAATAGGCGCGTACATAACCGACGATAGATCTTTGACTGTTAAACTAACATCAATGCCGAGGAAGTTTCCATCTGGCGTCCATCCCACATTACCAACGCCTCTAGTAATCGAAAGCTCGCTAATCATGGCTAGGCGGCTCACGACACGACCACGACTGAATAACGAGCACAAAAACGGACTTTGGTAGGACTGCTTACCGGTGGCTATCGGAAGTGATCCGGCCAACAACATAGCTACCGGTACCATAAGGTTCTGGAGCCTTGACATCGGATTACCATATGGGGTTCTTAGCTCGATCGTATAGTTAGCAGTAGGGAACTGTGCCGACGAATTATCCCACTGCTCAGGGATATCGACAAAAGCGGCACCAGCGAGTGACAATAGTCCAGACATATGGATTGAGTCTAGAGCGCCTCCAACTAATCCTTTCAGGGCTGACGAAATGGAATCGATAGCGCCGAGTCCTGTATTGCCGTCTGCGAAATCGAACTCTAGATTACGAGCATTGGCGCTATATCCGTTAATCTTTGAAGCAATATCGGATTGCCTGAAGGAATTAGAGAACGACTCCGATACCGTTCCTGTATGGTCGACGCGGAAGGTAACAAATTGGTTACCATCTCGGATGTCGGCCTTGGCAGAATCCCAGAAACTCCCGACAGCCGATTCGACCGAATGCCATCCGTCCAAGATCGCGTGACCGACTGTCGTCGTCCAAGAAGGACTAACGTTTTGGGTCCAGTCGGAGTTATTGAGATTCAGACCGCTATTAACAGCGGCCTCATACTGGGATACACTGATGCCTGGGGCCGCGGCAGAAGCAGTAGCCGTAGGGTTGGTTTGTGTCGTTGTTGTTTGTGCGGTAGGGGCAGGCGCGCTTCCCCAGCTCGGTCTAAAGCCAGTCTGAACCGTACTTGTGTCTGATGTCCCTAATTTGGCTGGGCCTCCAAATGTGTTTTGGTAGTCGAGAATATAGCGCGTCAGGGAACGGCTGGTGTGTTTCGATGCGTCTGTCCTGGACATCGTCCCTATCGGATAGGAGGGACTTGGGGACTTCGACGGGTTGGCCAACTTATCGACGTTATCCCGTATGCGGGTGTAGTTTATGTCTGCCAACCTTTGGGCTCTATTAGCCATCGCATAGATGTCGATGCCGCCGTCATTTCCGTATAGGCTAGGGATTGCTTGGTGGAATTTAGCCCTATCAGCACTGGTCCACTGATTAGAATCACTCAACGACCCAGGATTGGTGTCGGCAGAAGTACTATTGCCTTCCACCGAATAATCAGCAGGACTCTTAAACGTCGCGAGCGGGGCCACAATGCCCATGTTCACGCCTATGCTATTAACGATGCTGTTGACGCGATCCCAGTAGTGCGCCATTGCAGGTTTCATGTAGTAAAACTTACTGGACGGAGAGTTGGTCAAAAAACGCAGTCCATAGCCAACTGCCAACAGCGGCATGAAATACAACGAAGCCACGAAGCCAACAGCACGCCCCAACCAATAGCCTGCCGTATCAGAAATGCTACCCGTTCTGGCGACCGATCCAGCAGCATTGTTGTACATGCCAGTAAAGAACGAAAACATACCCGTGAATTCAGGGACGCCAAACTGCAAATGAATGAGCTGGGAATTGTCGTCCATCTGTTCGCTAAAGAAACGACCGAGGCTTCCGTAGGTATCGGTAACAGGCAGTTCGGATCCGTTATTGCTCTTTGGGTCGAAAACGTTCCCGATGGAGCTTGTCATCAGTGGGGACATCAACGAGCCCTGTTTGATGTCGGCATATCGCGTGTATTGGGGGACGTTGTTAATGCAGAAATTTCCTCCTAAACGAGTGTCAACGAACTTTAACGAAGCCGTACTAAAGACACGATTGATCGCATCGGCGTCTGAAACGTAGCCAGCCGACAGAAGAAATGATTGACGGATCCAGTCGTTATCGGAAACCGTTTGTTGAAGTGCGGAAGCAGACATTTTCAACCCTCAAGGAATTTGGGCTTCTCCTCTTTCGAAGAGACTCCTAACGCGCCTTACTGACAAAGAAGGGGAGGGTTTCCCCTCCCCTCTTTTCGGTCTTTTCAACACCCTATACCGTGGACCTTACCGAAACTGGCCCACTAAGTCCCTTGACACCGACGTCAGAATTAGGCGGAAGCGACCTAGAGGCCACTGCCGACCCAGCCCTTCCTTGGTTGTTTCGCGACAAACTCGCTACTGCATTCTTAGAAACAATGCTTTTGAGAGTTTCGGCGATCTGTCCAAGGGTATCGTGGATGTCTTGTTGCGTGGAGAGACTGCTCCTAGTAAGGTCGACCAAAGAATTCATATTATTGGCCGACGATGAAGCCAGGCTATGTTGCTGGGCAGCTACCTGAATTGCTTGCGCTTTAGCGGCTTTTTGTTGTCTATCTGCTATGGCATCGGTAGCCATACCAGATGGTCCACTCGCTTTTGCGATGTCCATATTCGATGGAGCTTTTGGCGTTAGAGCAACAGTCTTTGGAGCGATCGCCGATGGCACCGACCTAGGCTTAGACTCGGAAGGAGTCGTAGACGCAGATGCGGGTGTCTGCGAGACATCCTTAGGTTGCGTCACAGCAAGGATCTTGGCCGCATGGGGATCGGTGGTCGTTAGGCCTTGTTTCTGGATCTGGTTAAGGTAGGTTGTAAAGAGCGCTTGGCGCTTTTGCAATCCGTTATAGCCGCCGTTAACACGTTTCGTCACGAGGTTAACGTCGCCAGAATCCAACGCCTGTGTCCCGACGTTGTGTTTGAAATACCAAACAGCAATCTTAGCTGCAATCTTCGGATCAGAAGCTAGGTCTGGATTATTGACTAAATCGATACCGAGGGCCTTTGAAGCGGCAATGTATTCGTCTTTGCCAGTCAGCTGCACTACGCCCCGTCCACGATACTTCCAACCGTCTCCTGGAGCAGTGTTGCCCATGCGGCCATCGTACATCAACGCAGCAACGGCCTGAGGGCCTTGTGCAGCGATGCGCGCGGTTGCCTGGGGTCCAATCTGCTGAGCCCTCTTACTGATCTTCAGGAGGGTTTCTGGCTTGTAGTTAAGATTCTCTTCGAGGTCTTTGAAGTTACCGGACTCGACGGCTACTTGAGAAAGTATCATGGCTTGTGCGACTGGGTTCAGAATCCCAGCGCTAATCATGGCCGCCACAAGAGCGCTCTTAACGACCTTAGCATTTCCTACAAGAGGCTTAATGTAGTTCTGATAAAACCCGGCCGTTTCTTCGATGCCGCTGCTAGCCAGATTAACAGCGCCTTGATAAACGTTTTTAGCCGTACCAATGACCGACTGGGTAGCGTCGGCTAGATCGCTCGAAGCGCTACTGCCATACGACTTGAGATCAGCCCACATGTCCTTGCCAAAGTCTTTGACCGACTTGAGGGATGTTTTTGTGCTTTTCTCAATCCAGTTCGACGTATCTGGTTTGTTTTGTTGAGGCTTAGGTTTAGCAGGCGCTTGCTTATGCGACTCCTTCTTTGCTTCCGTATCGCCTGGTAGGCGGTAGATATGGAAGCGAATGAGCTCATAGTGCGACCAAACGCTAACGTGTCCGTAGTCGAGTTCGTCTTCTCCGTGGAACGGAGAGGCCATTACGCTAAATGGACTATGTCTGTTGGCCATCTGATAAGACGCATCGATAAGCGTAAGCTTCTGTTCTTTCTTTAATGATTTGTCCAATCCAGAAAGGTCTAGTTTCTTCGTAAAGACAAACGCCTCTGTTAACCAGCTAAGGTAAACAGGCGTAAAGCGTTTCAGGAACCAAAGCATAGCTTTCTGAGTCGCTGTGGCGTCTTGGGTATCAAAACCAAAGATCGTCGCAAGACTCTTCATCGGTATCATGGTTGTATCCATCGTAGCGCCATGGCCAGCAACATATTTCACCGTCCTATACAGAACATTTTCTAAGTCAGCTACAGCGCCGGCCGTTTTCTTATCGTCCGGATCGATACCGTATTCAATAAAGCGGAGTCTGTAGAGATAGTTGTTCTTATCGGACGTATAGAGCGAATAGAGCTTATAGGCTCCATAGGCTGCTAGACCACCCGATAAGCCACCCGCTATACCTCCGACAGCCGTTATTCCGGCTGTGAGCAGTCCGCCATTGGATATGGTGGCCTTTCCGCTAGAGAACATAGCCTCCCCGAGACCTTTGAGAATTCCCCAGCCGGTTTCGGTAACGTTCTTCATGAAGTTCCATGTGCCGCCAACAACGCTCTTTAAGCCATCCCATAGACTCTTGGCTTTATTGCCGACCCACTTAGCCCCACTCCAGAGTTTCCCGAGTACCCATTTTCCTCCCTCTAGCATCATGCCAGGAACCGACAGGATAGTCTTCCAGATGTTCTTACCAATCTCCTCGCCCTTCTGAACGCTCGTAAGTTTCTTGACGAGATGGTTGTTACTGCCAGCCATCGCGCGCTCGGAGTCAATAGAGGCACCCGCTTTAAGAGCCGCAATCTCAGCACGATAGTGCTTAACCGCTTTAAAGACATCGTTGAGACTAAAGCTCAGTTTGGTTTCATGAGCAAACGGGGAGGCCATGTAGTTGTAAGGGGAGGCTTCGTTGGCCTTGAACAGCGTGCTAGAGACGAGTTCTAACTTAGCCGTCTTGTTGCATTTTGAATCGAGGTCCAACAGACTTGTCTTTCTGGTGAATCTGTAAGCATGCGAAACCCAGTTTAGATAGACAGGCTTGAAGCGTTTCAAGAACCACGTTAGAAAGGCTTCGTTGTGCGTTTGGTCGTTGGGGTTCACCTTAAAGATATTAAGGATGTAGTCGACCTTAGCGGCATCTCCGTTGAGCTGAGCGCCTTTGATGGGGCTGTACGTGACGTATTTGGACAAATACTCTTCGAGTTCCATCACAGCCGATGCATGGTCTTTGTCGGTCGGGTCGATGCCGTACTCAACATAGCGCATTTGGAAGAGATAGTTGTTCTTATCTGCGGTTGCTTTCTTGTAGAGCTTATAGCCTATATACGCTGCTCCACCGATTGCAACGGCAGTCAATACAACCGGAGAGAAGACGATCGAAGCTAAACCGCCAGCGACGGCGGCGGCTCCGGCGGCAAGCCCTCCAATGGCGCCTCCTATGCCGCCGGCTACGCCAGCGAGACCGGCTAGTATACCACCTCCCTCGGCTGCGCCAGCAACAGTAGCGCCAACCTCTCCTGCTTCGGCGGCTTCGCCGGCCTCAGCAGCCTCCCCAACGACCTTGGAACCCTTCCCAAAGAACTTCTTGCCTAACCACCCAAGTGCCTTGCTTCCGGCTTTCTTTTCGCTCTTCTTGAAAAGTTTACCAGTCAGACTCGATAGTGGCCCAGACAGTTTACTGAGCTTTTCGATACCTTTCCCTAAGAATGGAATCTTCTTGACAAGATCCATCATGCTGCCACCAAGCATTCCAAGAATGCCTAGCACTCCTTTACCGGATTTCTTCTTCTTCCCTGAAGATTTGTTGCTGGTATTCGAACCTCCCGATGAGCGTTTCTTTGCTTCATCGGCCTGCTCTTCTTCCCAACTCCCCTTACGCATCCCTTCGGCGTCGATATCGTAGTCGCCATGTCCGCCTGGCAGCCGATGCTCCAACAGCTTACGAATCTTCACCAGTTCCTTCACGGTATTGCCTTGGGCGGCGAAGATCGAGATTAGCGGAGAGTCAGATCCCCATGGACCGATCTTAAAGACTTTCCCTAAGGTCTTCATGCCAGCCTTGAACAGGCCATGCCAAACGCTAGCCATGCTACTGAACATCGTAGCAAAGCCGTTTGCAACTTGACCAACGCGACGAGCTATACGTTCAGCCAAACCACGGATGGCTTTCCCTTCGTTGTCAAACAATCCGTTGTGGGTTTCTTTCTCCTCCATGACGATGTTGCCGGTTCCATCAACGATGTCACCGATGCAGTCCTTATAGGTCTTAACTTGTTTCTTGAGCGTGCGATTATAGTACTCACCTTCCTTGATCTTTGTGGCTGAAAGCTTAAAATGCAGCTTTCCTTGGTCGTCTTTGATATAGACATCGGAGTAGATCGTAGCGTATTTATACGCCATCGTTGCTGCCGAAGCGACGATGCCGGTGACGCCTCTAGAGAGAAACTTGGCTACACCGTGCATTCCGGACATATAGGCTTTGATGCCTTTCAATACAAGGCGCATGCCATGCTTATCGTGAAGACCGCGCTCGTAGTCGGCCTTACTCAATAGAACATTCCCGTCTGCGTCTTTAACCTCGCCAGTAATATCGCTGAGCTGATGAATCGTTTTACCGTTCTCGACGTTGATATAGTCTCCGCTACGCATTCCAGCGGCCGTTAATCGAGGGGAGCGTTCGCCGTTGACGTAAACGTCCTTACCAAAACGATGAAGGAAACCACCGACTGCCTTGAGGGAAGGAGCGATCCCGTGTGCAAGATGACCGGCAACAGATGCCGCAATGCTGGCGCCCCTACCGAACATTCTGCCACTGAAGCCAGCCATAGATCCCAGGACACCGAGAGCCCGACCACCTAAATGTCGAGCACCGCTAGCAGAGCGCTTGATGGCCTCTTTTAGAAATGCCCACGTAGACATCTTGCCCGGATCTGTTCCGCCGCTGCCACCCAATACACCTCCGTTGGCAATACCAACCGCCAATCCAGATACCACATCCAGGAGTTTCGATAGTGTCGATTCTCTAGCTAAGTCGTGAGCTCCAAACTGCGTATAGTCGACTCCTTTTGGGTCTTTATACTGAAAATGTCCTTTAACCGAATCCCACATTGTTTTAGTTTTTTCGCCATAATGAGCGGCTTTTTCTTTTGCATAACCAGAAGCCGACTTACCGAGCTTGCGGGCCTCTTCTACTATTCTTAGGAACTCGTCCTTGGAGAAGTCCCCTTTTTGTTTCATGTAATCGAGCGTCTTCTTATCTATCTTACCATGCGCTAGGTCATTAGCGAATTCAAAGATAGTTTTGGTGCGATCGTCATTCTTCAGAGAATTGAGCTTTGATTTTGCGTCATTTAACGCAGCTTCGGCTTTCGCATCGAGACCGTGTTTCTTGGCAGACGTTTTGGCTTCATCAAAAGCTGACTTGGCAAAGGAACTGGCCTGTTGGTAGTAGGACTTAGCCGTACCCGTGATGTTGAGGATGTTTGGTTGCGGCGATTGCCCTTGTGCGGAAGCAGAAGCCGCAGCAGAAGCCGACATAGTCGCCTTTGAGGAGTCAGGGGCAGCGTTTCCGGGCTGCGTTGTAGGATGAAGAATCTTAATGATCTGAGCAGCGATCTTGCTTTCTTCTTCAGTCAGCTGTCCGTTGGTTTTTGCTAAAGCAATATCCGCTGGCGTCTGAATGTCGGCATACCGAAGCTTCTTCACTAGGTCTTCGTGTTTGGCCAAGAAGGCTTTGTTCTTTTTGGCATACCAAAACTTCTCGATCGCCGTCTTTGGTTCTTTTCCAGTCGCCGGAGAAACATCTCGCCCTACGTCCTTAGATGCCGTTTTAAAGTCAACGTTGGTTCCTAGGACGTAGTTATGGTACGCATCTCGGTCCAGGAAATCTTCTTTCTCCCCTCGACCAACAAAGTCCATACCACGCACGAGGTCTAAGTTGCCGTTTGAGGCAGCCACGGCTAGCGCTTGGCGTGGATCTTCGTAATAGCGCAAAAGGTCTTCGTAGGCCTTCTGAACGGCATTAGAACGCGCCTGAAGGGTCGAGTTCAACATGTCGCTTTTTTCGGCAGAGAGGCGTTGTTTGGCCTTGTGGGCACTAGCCCTTAAACCATCGAAGAAACCAGAGTCTCCGTCGATTTCCATGCCGTCGGCATCCAGCAAGGGGGATGTGTCAACGTCGGCGTATTGGAACTGTGATTTGAAATGCCTAGAGAGTTCATCGGCAATTTCTGGATTAACGCCTCGTTCTTTATAGTAGGCTTTATCGCCAAGAGCTTTGGTATCCAGATGCGAACCATGCGATGCGCTTTCTAGCGCCAATCGCCCCAGAACGTCTTTAGCTCCATCGCTCAGCTTACCCTCTCCTTCAAGGGCTTTGATTAGGCTCGGCATTTGCCTACCGATGCTTTCTTTTTGTCTGTCGAAAACGTCTCTCTTGAGCTGCGCTCTAGCCGCCCCCTTATTAACAAACGTTCCCTTGGCGTGGTCCCAATGAATCTCTTCCGAAGGGTTGCCCCCTACGCGACCGATTTCGGCATAGATCTTACTCAACCACCCAGGTATGACCTCGGTGATTGACAGCTGGGTTCTCCTGTTAAACGCTGCTACAGCATCCAAATCAACGCCGGTATCCTTGCGAATGGTGTTGGTGCGGTATTCAGGGCCAATGAGGTCACTGAAAAGTTCTTTCAGCATCCCCTTAAAACCGAAATCACCGCCAGATCCTTTTGCCATGTCGTTGAGGCGAGAACTCAGCGAGCGGTTAATGCCATCGACATAGTTGCCAATGCTGCCGACTCGTCCGTCTTTGGCTATTTTGTCTCGAAATCCCGGAATGAATTTGTCGAGAAGAGCCTCCGTCAGGAACTGACCGATGCCTCCGCCGGCCA
>JAEHJW020000775.1_pt1 | contig 27029 bp, 34 predicted proteins | sample 9271431 | NCBI WGS metagenome assembly JAEHJW02 | reverse complement strand
CCGGCCACCTCGATCGCCCAGGCCTCCAGCGGTGCCCGGTCCCCCGCCGTGGCCCGCTGCGCCGCGGCGACGAGCGAGGTCCACGCCCGGCCCACCTGCTCCGCGGTCAGGTGCGGGCCGAGGGCGGCGAGGATGCGGATCCCCGTCTCGTGGCCGGCCGACTTGGCCAGCTCGACCACGAAGGCCGCCAGCGCCGCGGTGAGGAGGTCGGTCACGAGAGTTCGCCCCCCGTGAGCCAGCCGTGCCAGTGGCCGGACCCGCTGGCGTCGACGCTCGGCGAGAGCGTCAGCGTCTCGAAGGTGTCGCCCTTCCGCTGCCAGTGGATGCCCGGCGGGACCGTCGTCAGGCCGGGGCGGTCCTCCGGCTTCGGCCACAGGGTGGGCCAGAGCGCGGCGGGCGTCAGGCTGATCGGCGCTCCGCCGTCCAGGGGCGGCGCGAAGGCAGCGGCCAGGCGTACGGCGTTCGGCTTTCCCAGGCAGCAAGGGCAGTCGAAGGTGACGCCCTGGCCATGGCGGCCGGCTTCGGCGAACCAGCGGGGGTTCAGGGCGGAGAGCCTCATCGCCCGGTCGGGACGCTGCCGAAGTCGGCGCCGATGCCCAGGAGCAGGAAGGGCTTGGTCCCGGGTCCGACCTGCCAGCCGAGACCGGCGCGCAGGTACTCGGCGAAGGAGATCGCGCCGCTCGCCACGATGCGCTGGCCGGCCGAGGTGTCGCGGAAGGTGGCGAAGCCGGCGATTCCGACCTTGTACCAGCGCGTTGAGTTGAAGGTGACCTCGTACCCGAGGCCCGGACTCACCGAGGTGGTCACCGATCCGTCCTTGAGGTCGACGGCGACGAGGGAGACGGATACCGCCGGCGCGAAGCACGTCTCTCCGCCCGTCAGGCACCCCCCGAACTTGGGCTCCTGCGCCCGCGCCGCGCTGGCCGCGCCGAGGAGGACGACCACCAGGAGCACGAGCAGGCCCAGGCGCGCGAAGCCGGCCGGGGGCGCGGCCTTCGGGGCCGGCTTGTAGGCCGCGCCGATGGCGGCCAGCACGGCCAGGCCGATGTAGACCGCGAGTTGGTACTGCGGCGGCACCGGTAGGTCGTGCAGCCAGGTCGCGACGGCGCCGAGGACGGCGACGAGGAGGCTCACCAGGGTCGACGGCAGGTGGCCGAACACGCGGTCTCGGAAGAAGGCGGTGATGGGCGCAGTGATGAAGCTCAGGTCCATGGGGAGGGTCTCCTAGGCGAGGGGTTGCGAGGCGAGCAGGTACGGCGGGAAGGTCTCGGGGTAGCGGCGGCGCAGGTCGTCGAGGCGCCAGCGCACGTCTCGGCCGTAGTCCCTGCCGGTCGTGCAGAGGTTCGGGCTGATGCCCTGCTGCAGCGCCCGCGAGACGGCGTCGACGCCCGCGTTGTAGGCGCAGAGCATCGCCTCCTCGAGCTGGTCGACCGAGAGGCTCGGGAAGTGGGCCCTGAGCTTCTCCTCGGCGTCCTCGAGGACCTCACAGGCAGCCAGCGCCTGGACCTCGGGCGGCCAGTCCTGCCCAGCCGGCGGGATGAGGTGGCGGAAGGGACCGCGGTCGTCGATCTGGAAGAGGCCGCGGCCGTGGCCGAGGTCCCCCCGGCCGTTGTAGTCCCCGAGCGGCGTGTACCCCGGCGCCCAGCCGGCCCAGGTCTCGCGCAGGCAGATCGCGGCCAGGAGCGCCGTGTCCCGCCGGCAGAGCAGCGCCACCTCGGCGAAGGACGGCAGGTAGGGCGTCAGCCGGAGCAGATCGTCACGCGGGTCGGCGGGGGCTGCCATGCGACCCACGTATCAAGGGCGCCGCCGGGAGCAATCGCCGTTGCGCTGACGGGCTGAGGTGGTACGGTTCGTGCGGGAGGCGGCCGATGCGGATGATGATCGTGGTTGGGGTGCTGGGGCTGGTGGCATGCGGCGGAGAGCTCTCCACGCCCCCCGCTTATGTCTGCTCGGACCCCTGCCCAGGTGCGACCACCGTCGCAGCGATGCCGGATGGACGCATGTGGTGCTATCTCGAGTATGGAGCCGGAGGCCACCATTGCGGGATGGTCTTCGAGCGGCCTACCAATGAGACTGAGTGCGCGGCCACCACCGCCTTCTGGATGGAGTGGTGGCCCCTACTATGTGCCTAGGGTGGTTTGCTACTGCTCGGCCACGAACGTCACGCCGTCCAAGTAGAGCACGTCCCCGGACAGATGCGCGGTGGTCTGGTCGACGGAGATACTGCCGTCGGACGCGGTCATGTGGATCCCAACCGAGCGCGCTGCCCCTGACCTCCAGCTCGTGGATGCAACCACCCGATCGCCAAGCGGGCGAGAGCCGATCGGCAGGGCCCCGGCTCCAATGGGAACAAGCGTTCCGCCGGGCGACACCGTTGCGATGGCGTACCCCTTGAGGTGAACGACGCCGAACGAGTCCTTCCAGTAGGCCGGAGCGAAGGCCCCGGTTCCTCCTGTCCAGGCCGAGGTGTTCAGCGTGAAGTTGGTCCAGCTCGGCGCCGGGAACTTCCCGTCCACGTAGCCCTTGCTGGCCGCTTCCCCGCTGGCCACGGGCGTCGGCACCACCGGCGAGCTGCTGAAGGTCTTCACGCCAGCCACCGACTCGGCGCCGGCAAGATGAACCACGGCCGAGTCGGCCGCCTTGGTGTCCAACTCGGTCTTCCGCACGACGTCGGTCGCGGCCGACGGCGCCACCGAGCTCGCCAGGCCGGCCGCGAAGGTGTGCTTGGCCGACCAGGTCAGGGCCTCGTTGGTGAGGTTCTTCAGGTAGCTGAGCCACTGCCCGACCCGGTTCTGCCACCAGTTGAAGTACTGCGCCGGGGGCTTCTGGCCGGGCACCCACCCGTCGAGTTGCTGACCGGATGTGGGAGCGGTGGTGCCCGCGATGCCGGTCGCGCTCGTCGCCCAGGTCGGAAGGTCGGTGGGCTGTGCCATGGGGTGCTCCTAGAACGCGCCGGCGAAGGTGCCGCCGATCGCAGAGTTGGTGGCGTCGCCGAAGCCGGCGCCGTTGGTATCGAAGGCGAAACTGGTGGTGTCGATCGTGGTGGCGGCCTCCAGGATCGCCTGCACGCCGGCTGCCTTGGCGAGCTGGAGGATAGCAGCCGCTTGCGTGGGGTCGACCACCGCGGCCGAACCGACACGGAGGACCAGGCCGGCGGGGAACTGCTCCACGAGCTGCAGCGTGGTGGTCCCCTGCATGACTAGGCTGAAGGCCGCCAGCAGGTCGTCTCCCCGGCCGGAGCCGAGGTTGATGCGCACCCGGGCCCGAAGCCAGAGAACGTAGTCCGCATCCGAGCGCCCCTCGCGCGGCTGGCCCACGATCCGACCGAGCACGTCGAGCTGGGCTCCCGATGCATCGCTCAGCCTGCGCAGGACCAGGACGTCCCAGAGCGAATCCTCGACGTCCTGCGCCTGGGCGGCGAGAGCGCGCACCAGCGCCGGCATGGTCGCGCCGGAGCGGAACTGCTCGAGCAGGCGCGCGACCGCTTGGTCGCCGTGGTCGAGGATGTGCGACGGGGAGGTCATGGCTCAGACGTGGGTGATGCGCACCCGCGACGAATCGAGCTTAGCCAGCTGCCGGGAGGTGGCCACCAGGGTGGTCTCCGTGAGCGGCCATGCCGACAGCCCGATCCTGAGCGCGGTGACGTCGGAGACGCCCGAGACGGAGATGAGCTTCTTGAGCTGCCAAGAGACGACGCTCTCGCCGGCGGCGAACTGCTTGGCCGCGAGCGCGGCGGCGATCTGGGTGTCTCCGTCGACCGGGAGGGTGGCCGCGTCGACCACGATGGTGAGGTCGAGGTAGACGAGCAGCTCGGAGGGCCGGGAGAACTCCACCGTGTGCGCCACGCCCTGGCTGTCCAGGGTGGTGCCCGACGTCGACCCGTGGGTCTCGATGCCGGCCGCCTTGGAGCCCCAGATGGCGTCTCGGATGGCCTGGTCGACGCCGCCAGAGACCAGGACCTCGATCGCCTTGGCGGGGACGCCGCTCCCGTCGGTGCTGGAGGACGCGTTCTCGAAGACGGTGCAGGCCGTGACGCCCGAGACGGCGAGGACGTCGGCTCGGATCGCGTCGAGCGCGGCCGACCCCACGGCGCGCAGGCCCTGCTCGCGACGCACCCTCAGCGCCGCGTCCGTCTCCAGATCGGTGCCGAGGGTAGCATCGGTGACGTTCACCACCGTGGTCCAGCCGGACACCGGCGTCTCGATCTGGGAGAGCGCGCCCGCGAGCGCCTGCTTGGGACCGGTCTCGACCGCGTCGAAGATGCCGTCGCCGGCGGCGGCGCCGGTCCCGACCCAGCGCCAGGTGACCCCGCCGTCCACGATGGCGGTTCCGGTGCCGGCCGGCCCGCCCGAGCTCGCGGAGATCCCGGTCGTGATGCTGGCGACCTGGTAGACCTCTCCGCCGTTGGCCCGGCGGGTGCCCACCGCGTAGGTGGTGGTCGGGGCCCACGCGCTGACGGCCGACAGCGTGACCGCGGCGCGCAGGGCGAAGCGGGCGCCCGTGGAGGGAGCGGAGACCATGCTGGTGGCGCCGGGGATGACGGTGGCCGCGGTGCCGGCCAGGACGGCCGGGGCGCTGCTCCTGGTGGCCGCCAGGCGCATGGTGCCGGTCAGCGCCGCCACGGCGTCGAGCGCATCGCCCGAGGCGCCGTCGGGGTCGCTGGACCGGTAGACCGCCTCCGCCAGGTCCCAGGCCTCGGAGAAGCGCTCGGCGAAGATGCCCGCGAGCTGGCCCAGGGGCTCTCGGGCGTCGAGGTTCACGTCGGCGCCGAAGGCCGCTCGTAGGTCCGCCTCGATCTCCGCCTGGATGGTGTCCAGCGGCTTCACGATGAAGCCCGTTGCGGTCACGCCGTAGATGCTCATGGGGCCACGCTCCCCGCGACGTCGCCGGCCGCGGTCTGGAGGACGAAGGTGACGGCCATGCTCCGAGCCGACGGGTCGAAGACGAGGCCGAGCGAGGCGAGTCCGGTCACGCCCGGGATGGAGAGCAGCTCGTCACGGATGACGGTGCGGATCGGAGCCGCGGCTGCCTTCCGGCCCAGGACCTGCTCCACCCAGGGCATCCCGATGGATCCGTCGAGAAACCACTCCGCCCGGAAGGTGCGGAGCCGGCACTCGGCCGCCTGGCGGATGGCGTCCTGCTCGGTGGTGAGCTGGAGCACGCCGGCGGCGAAGACGAGCTCTCCGCCTACGGTCTTCAGGTTGGGTCCGAGGGAGGCCACGTGGTCCACGTATCGCCGGAAGTAGCCGGGGCCTAGCCCGCTAGTACCAGATGCAGTTCGACCCGATCTGGGCTGTGTTGGCGGCGGCGGCGGAGGGGGCCATGTAGAGCGAGACCGACCCAGCGGCGTTCATGACCCCGGTTCCTTGGATCACATCGTCCATGACCTGGGCCAGCGTGCCGGTGGTCATGGCCGTGGAGCAGTTGGCCGCGCAGTTCGCCGTCATCGCCGCGGTCAAGCGCGTGATCGTCTCGGTCGTGGCGGCGAGGCCTACGCGCGTCGTGAAGCTGATCCTCGTCACGCTGCCCGACGACGCAGCCACCCCGTATCGAGGGCCGTTGGTGGTGGCGGGCCGGGTGGTCGAGACCGTGCAGCGAAAGCCGAACGGCGCACCAGCAGCGTAAGCGGGCGAGGTGAGCGGCGTTGCGCCCGTGCCCACGATCCCGGTGGTGTTGGCGGTGGCCGAAGAGGCCCAGGTCGCCGTGGTGATGGTGTAGGCAGGGATCTTGCCGCGCAGCGTGGTGGCGGCGCCGGTCAGGTCCACGCTCGCCACCTCGGTGGCTCCGGTCAGGAACCTCCACTTGCCCGCCGTGATGGCGCCCGTCGTAGTGGTCTCGGCGGTGGGCAGGAACGCGATGTCGAAGTCCGCCGGGTACGCCACCGTGTCCGTCGTGCTCCACGCGCTGGCCGTGAGGTGCAAGTACCCCGAAGCCTGCAACGGCGCACCTGCGGTGGCGGCGGTTCCCTTGAGGGAGGCGGGGCCTGTGACCAGCGCGGAGCCTGCCGTCACCGTGCCACCAAACACCGGGGACGAGGCCATGGAGACGGTCACCGCTGAGGTGCCCGTGGTGACGATGGGCGACGTACCCGTGACGCTGGTCACCCCTCCACCACCAGCAGCGTCTGCCGTGCAGACCAGATTGCCCACGCCATCCACGCTGGAGAAGTGGTAGCCAGTCGAGCACGCGGGCACGACGACCGCACCGCGCGTGGAGATCGTAGCGATGGGGAGCTGCCCCGCCGTGGCCGAGCCGGAGATGTTCGAGAACGCTGGCTGAGTGCAGGTCGGCGCCGACGCGCCGTTGAGGGTCGACGCCCAGGTGTTCGCTCCGCACGCACCGATCCCGGAGCGGTTGGCGAGGTTGGGCACCGTGGGCGCGGTGGCTGTCCCGCCCAGATCGCCCGTGAGCCTCAGCCCGCCGGTCACGGAGGCGGTCGCGTCCACTGGTGCGAAGGTCGTCGGCTTGCCGGTGATGACGGACCAGTCCTGCGCGTCGGCGGAGAGGACACCGGCCACGGCGGTCAGCCGGGTCCCCACCTTCACACCACCCAGCACGGCCGTAGTGGCTTCGGGCAGCGTGTAGGTACCAGCCGCCAGAAGGTCACGCGCAGTCGCGCCGGTGTAGAAGTTCAGGTTCGTACCGTTCCACCACAGGTCCCCGCTGACGGGGACAGCAGGGTCGGTCCCACTGCCGAGCGTGAGCCTCGCCGCGGCGGTGCCCTCTGTGAGCAGGTTGAGCGGACCCGCCACCTCCACAGCGCCTCCGAACCTCGCCGCGTGGCTGAGGATGGAGTTGGGTGCCACCAGCAGAGGCCAGAACGGCGTGGTGGAGGTGGCGGACCCACCCTGGGTGTAGAGGTGCAGCAGTGCGCCAGTCGCCGTGGCGGTCGGAATCGCAGTCGCCATGACGCCCACCGTCCCAGTGGCGCCCCAGAGGTTCGTCCCGAAGTTGAAGTGGAACCCGGCGCTGGTACTCGTTGGCGGGGTGGCGTTCCAGGCAGTGGTGAACGCCCCCGTCGTCCACGTCTTGTTGCCGTTCGGGTTCAGGATCTGGCTCCACGTTGGCGCGGCCGGCAACGTCACGTCGCAGGTCGTCGACACTCCCGCACTGTCGAAGCAGTTGATGCCAGTGCCGGTGAAGTTGAGCGCTGGCTCGGTCGCCAGGAGTACGCCCTTGTCCCAGATCGCGTGCCCTGGGACCCCGCCCCCGCCCATCGCCGCTTGGACCCACGTCCCCGCGTTGCAGTAGTAGATGCCCGACCCCAGCGCGTCGACCCAGACGCGGTTTCCGGTGCAGTACCCGCTCGGCGCCGTGCCCGTGTAGACGTAGGCGGGGGGCCCCTGGACGGCCGCGGCTGCCGGCCCGGCCAGGAGCGCCAGGACGACGGCTACGAGGACTGAGAAACGATGGACCATTCGTAGACTCCGTCGGTGGAGGTCTGCTCGCAGAGCAGGAGCTGAGACGGCTGCCCAGTCCCGGGCCGGTACAAGTAGAAGGTCCCGAGGTAGGTGGCCGAGGCGGCGGGTGGCGCGCTCACGCTCTCGGGTATCGCGCCTGGGGCCCCAGCGTCTGCGTTGTGCGCGCTCGCCACGGGGGTTGCGATGGATGCCGCCAGGCTGGCTCGCGCGGCCGCCTGCGCCGTAGGGGCCGCCCCCAGGGCCGCATCCAGGGCGGCCTTGATGGCGTTGGCGAGCGCGGTCGCGTTGATCGCCATGGCTAGCTCTTCACCATCACGATGGAGCTCGCGATGGTGGGCACCACCGGCGACGGGACGGAGGGCGGGCCGGCCGGGCCCACCGCTGTGGGCAGCACCAGGGCGTCGAGCCAGATCTTCACCTGGTCCAGGTAGCCCTTGAGCGTGGTGGCCATGGCGGCCGGCTCGTCCGCGCCGCCGAGCTCGATGGTGCCGGCCTTGACCCGAACCTGCGTCCCGCCCTCCTGGCCCAGCGTCACCCCGTCGGCCGCGGCGCCTGCCCACGGGTCCGAGAACGGGCGCAGGCCCGGGATCGCGATGGCGTCGCTGAGGGCGTGGCGCCTCGGGTCGCCCGGGTCTACCTCTCCGCCCTTCGCCAGCCACACGTCGAGGCTGCGGTCCGAGAAGACGAGCAGCACCGTGTCGCCCGTGGCGATCGGGAAGGTGAGGCGGAAGCCGCCGGCGCCCGGCCAGACCACTGGAACGTTCGTGATGACCGGCATGGAGAGGGGCGTCAGGCTGCCCGCGTCCCCCACCAGGTCCTTCACGAGCGGGCGGGCGTCCACGAGCCCCTTTGCCAGGTCGACGCGCTCGACCGAGGCCGGGATCGCCACCCGCAAGTCCGCGGCGTGGGCCTGGACGGCCGCGCGGATGACCTGCGCGAGGGTCGGAGTGGCCTGGCTCACAGGGCGGTGGCCTCGATGGAAGAGGTCCAGTCCTGGCCGTGGGTGTCACCGACGTGTTCCACGGTCTCGACCCGGTAGAAGCCCGCGCGTGAGACGGACTCGAGCCTGATGGCCCGGGCCGGCGTGATGCCCCCGTTGAGCAGGCACTTCGCCTTGAGCATCGGCGGCTCGCCGAGGGGACCGGGCGCGCCGTGGTCGGGAGAGCCGATGAGGCCCGAATCGGCCGAGAGGACGTAGGCCGTCGCCTGCGTCGCCTTGCCGGGGGCCACGAGCTGCAGCACGCCGTCCTGGATGGACCACTCGATGCCGGCCGCCTTCAGGACCTTGTCGAGGTCGAGCACCGACCGGCCGGCCGCGGTGTAGCCCTGGAGGAACGTCCTGCTGCCACCCACCAGGTCGCCGCGCCGGAGCTGGGCGACGGCGTCCTTGGCCCCGATCCCGGCCTGAGCCGCGAGCTGCTCGACGATGTCCGGCAGCCCAGTGCCCGGGCCGAAGGAGGCTGCCCCGAACTGGCTGAAGGCCTGCTCGCCGTCGCCGCTCTGGATGTGCGTCACCCAGTCCGGCCCCTCGCGCACGTGGTCGATGGTGCGCGCCCGGCCCGAGAAGATGACCTGCGCTGCTCCCGCGTAGCCCGCCACGAGGATGACCGGAGGAGCGGCAGCCTTGGAGAGGGCCGACCGCGTCGCCGGCGCCAGGTTGTAGACCTTCAGGTCGGTGACGTTGGGGTCCGGCCGGTAAGTCTTCTTCACCTTGAAGGCGAGACGCAGCCCGCGCACCTCGACGTCGCTGACGATGGCCCAGGCCTCGCGCCCCCAGAGCTTCACGGTCAGGCTCCCGAGGACTCGATGTAGACGAGCTCCACCCGGCTCCCGAGGTCGTAGCGGCCGGCCTCGAGGTCCTTCCCCGAGGTGTCGATGGCGAAGAGCGCGCCCTGCGGCAGCCTCGCGTCGGCGGAGCGCCCGAGCAGCTCCGCCCCCAGCACGACGGGCCGGCCAGCCGTGAGCCGCTCGCCCGCCGCGTCGTAGACGCCCATCGACCAGGTGGACGAGCGTTCGTTCCACCGGAGTTCGAGCGTGAACGTCGATCCCTCCAGCACGACCTGGAAGTCGAAGTTCGGGGCGTCGGGCGCGATCGGCAGGACGATGGTGCTCATCCGCCCACCAGCGCCTTCTTGAGGGCGCGCGCCGCCGAGTCAGGCTTCGGGTCGGCCGGCAACGTCGCCACCTTGCCCTTGCTGACCTTCGGGCTGGCCTTCTCGATCTTCGGTACCGGCACGGTCTTCAGGCCCACCATCTGGACGTGGCGCAGCGAGACGGTGAAGCGGGCGGCATCGCCGACGCTTGCGTCGACCGGGAGGTCGATGGCCTCGATGACCATGTTGTCGTAAGCGTGGACGGTCGAGGTCAGGAGAACCGGCGTGGCAGCCTCCTTGAGCTCGACCACCTGGCGGTAGAGCCCGGCCGAGCGGTTCTTGTACTCGCCCGCCGACGCAAGCTGGCGCAGCGTCTCGGGGTCGAGCCCGACGCTGGACGGCGTAGGCGTGTCGCTGACGATGACCTCGAGGCGGACCGCGTCGGGTTTCTGGATGACGTGGTCGGAGACGACGGCGCCGGTCTCCACCGGGAACTGGGTCGCCTCCGCCGAGTGCTGGTGCTGCTCGGACAAAAAGGCGTCGAGCTCGAGCACCTGCAGGGCACCCGCGGCGTCGACGTAGGAGAGCTGGATGGCGCTGGCCATGGGTCAGGGCCCCACGACAGCCGGCTGCGCCTGGCGGAGCTGTCGGTCGAGCTCGCCACGCACCTCTCGCGCGATGGCCGCCGCGTCGCCGCCTGGGACGTTGACGACGAGTTGGGCCACCGAGACGGAGGCGCCACCCGCGGGGGCCGCCGGCGGCGAGGCAGGAGCGTAGAGGGACGGTGCTTCCCCGCCGTGCGACTGGAATGGCACGCCCCCAAGGATGGGCCCGTACGACTCGAGGTCGCGGTCGTTCCATCCGGCGACGCCCATGCCCTTCAGCGTCGCCACGGCCTTCTCGCGGACCGACCGGTCGTTCGACAGCAGGTCCTTGCCTGCCTGGTCCGCTGCGGTCGGGCCGGCCTGGCCGAGCCCCAGGGCGGAGCGCAGCATGACGGCCACGTCGTAGGCGCTCCGCAGGGCCTTCGCGATGGCCTTGGCCGCCCGCACCATCCCGTTGTCCTCGGGGTTGGCGACGTCGAAGGACTCCTTGAACTTGTCGAAGGAGCCGAGCTCGTCCTCGAGGAGCGTGCTCCGCTTCCCCGTCACCCAACCCCAGAGCTCCTCCACCGCCATGAGGAGCAGGCCGATGGCGGCGACTGGCGCCAGGAACGGCAGGGCCAGCCAGGCCGCCACGGCGCCGAGGGCAAGCATCGCCGCCTTGGACTGCCAGATGGCCTCGTTGAGGCGCAAGGACACGTCCACCACCGGCTCGGTCAGACGCCAGACGTAGCCGAGGGCGTTGCCCACCAGCGTCAGCGTCCGATCGAGGTTCTGCCCGACGATCTCCCGGTTGACCCTGATCCACTTGCCGGCCGCCGCGAGCCACTCCCGGACCGGCTTCAGGAGGGGGCCGGCGATGAGGTAGACGAGCCCCTTCAGGAAGCCCTGCAGGTCCTCGATGGCGTCCTTGGTCTCGGCGCCCGACTCGACCATGTCCTTGCCGAGGACCAGGCCCATGTCGCGCGCCTTCTGCGTCATCTCCTCGAGGCCAGCCGATCCGCCGTTCAGCATGGGGATGAGCGCGGCGCCCTGCTTGCCGAAGAGCTGCATCGCCCGGGCGGCCTTGGCTCCGCCGTCGGGCATCGCCGCGAGCTCGTCCGCGGCTCGGCCCAGTTCGGCCTGGAAGTCCTTCACGCCGCGCTTGGCCATGAAGTTGAGGGCGCCCTGAAGGCCCTCTGCCCCCACGTCCGCGCGCTCGGCTGCGTACTGCAGCGCCTGGAGCGCCTCGACGCCGATGCCCGTGCGCTGCGCGGCCTTCTCGACGGCGTCCGCGTGACTCGCCGTGGCCGCCACCGCCGCGGCCAGGCCGCCCGCCGCGGCCACCGCGGCCGCGCCGATCGCCACCATCCCGCCGCGCGCGACCTCCATCAGCTTCTCGGCGAGCCCGAAGGCGCCCTCGTCGACCTCGAGCCCCAGCTTCGCGACGAGCTCTTCGACGACGATGCTCACGTGCCGGCCTCCTTCGGGGTGGACTGCGCTTCCTCGATGGCGTCCAGCACCTCATTGGCGGCCATCACGTCATCGAGCGTCCAGTGTGTGTCGACCTCCTGGAGCGACGCCTTGCCCGCTAGGACGAGGCGCCAGACTGGGAACTCGGCGGCGTGGCGCTCGACGCCCTCGAGAGGAACACCACGCCCGCGGTGCGAGCGGCGGCGACGAGGAGTCCGAAAAAACCGCCGAAGTTGACCTCCAGCGCCGCCCACAGGAGCTTGTAGACGGCCGGCAGGCGCCCCTCGAAGTGGGTGTCGAAGACGGCCATGACCGGCGCGCTGCGGCCGTCCTGGACCACGGTCACCGGGGCGAGCAGCTCGGCCATGATGGCGTCCTGCTCGTCGGGCGTGAGCTGGGCCATGAGCCCCTGGACGCTCGAGGCGATGGCCGCCAGGTCGAGCTCTCCGAGGGCCATCTTCCCGCCCGGCCCCGGCTTCACCGAGGCGATGAGCTGGGCGATGGCGGGGCCGATGGCTCGGATCAGGCGGTTCTGCAGGCGGAGCGAGCGGCGCGGCGGCAGCGCGGCGACGGTATACGTCGCGCCGTCGACCTCGATGGTGGTGGGCTCGGCCATGGGTTAGAGGACGTTCCCGCCCGCCCACATGGCGAGGGCGCCGGTCTCGAGGGTCCATGCGCGGGGGCTGATCTCCTTGCCCTCCTCGACGTCGGCCGGCTTGCGCACCCAGGCCTCGGCAGCCGCGACGAGCGTGGTGCCGTTGAGGTCCTTGATCGTGAGCGGGTACATGCCCGCGCCGAGCAGTTCGTCCGCCGAGTGGGCCGAGGCGAGCATGTCGTTCGAGGGCGAGGTCTGGGCCAGCGTGACCTCGATGGTCCCGCTCTTGTTGCGGCTGCGCGAGCGGGCCGGCGTCCCGTCGGCGCCGACGTAGACCTTGAAGGTGTCCTCGTTGCGAGCGGCCTTGACGAAGGTGCCGTCCTGGAAGCCCGTCATGATGTAGGGCCCGAACTGCACGACGACGAGCCCGGGGTCGTAGGTCTTGGTGGTGAAGGCCATGGTCCGGGCTCCTTACGGCGTGAGCGTCCCCTGGATGGAGAGCTTGTGGATGGCGCCCGCGAGGGTGCCGGTGAAGGTGATGCCGGGGAAGTAGCGGTTGGACCGGTCCGTCGAGCTCTGGTCCTTCACCTTCGGGACGGTGATCGCGACCGAGCCGTCGGAGATGAAGCCGCGCTTCACGAAGGCGTCCAGGGAGGCGGAGATCTCGGCCTGGACGATGGTGGCGCCCGCGTCCGTGTACGGGACCTTCTTGGCGTCGGCCAGGCGCTGCAGGAGGCGGCCCTGCATGTCCACCTTGAGCGCGTCGCGGCCGCGCACGGTGTCGATCCACTCGCCCGCGCCCACCTTGCCCTCCTGGGAGAGGTTGCGCCCGGCGACCGTGTAGTACCAGCCGCAGCGCTTCGACTTCAGGTTGGTGATGTGGGTGCCCGTGTAGCCCCGGGCGGGCACCCCGGAGATGGTCTTGAGGGCCCAGGTCTCGGAGCCGGGGTCCTCGGGCAGGCAGCGCCCGAGGAGGCCGGCGTCCAGGAAGGCCCCGTTGTTGGGGTCGTAGAGCACGGCAGTGCGGGCGTAGGCGGCGGTCTGCACCGCCTTCGCCACGTCCGCCGCACCGCCGAGGGCGACGGCGATGATCTCGGTGTCCTGGCTCTGCGCCACGAAGAGCTTCTCGTTGGCCTCCGCCCAGGCGGCGATGGCGAGGATGCTCGCCTTCGAGTTCCAGGGGTTGACGATGGCGTACCAGTCCGGGTTCTCGAGCTGGATGGCTGCGAGGTCCGTGGCCAGGCCCGGGTCGGCGTGGTTCTGGGCGATGCTGAGCAGGTTCACGTCCATGACCTGGACGCTCTGCCAGGCACCCAGCGCGGCCACCAGGCCCACGTAGGCGCCGGTCCCCTGGTTGGAGGCGGTGAGCCCGTGGATGCCGGTGCCCGCGTTGATGGCGGTGACCAGCCCGGCGACGACCTCGGCCACGGTCGGGGTGGCGTCCGAGGTGAAGGTGTAGACCACGCCGCCGATGGTGACCTTGAAGTCGGTGACCACCTGAGGGAGCGAGGCGGCCGGCGTGATGGACCAGCCCTGCGTGGGCTTCATCGCGCAGCGCCCGACCCGCACCTGGGACGGACGCGGGTTCTGGCTGAAGATCGCGGCCGCGGCCAGGTACTCCGGCGTCCCGGCGGCGAAGTCCACCGAGAGGTCGGTGAGGCTGGTGTACGTCCGCACGCGCTCCGCCCAGGCCTTGGAGTAGCCGCCGAGGATGAGCGGCGTGCCGAAGCCCGGCAGCGACAGGCCGCCGCCGGAGGTGCTGATGGAGATGTTGGCGATGTCGTCGAGCGGCACGTCGTCCTCCTACGGTGGGAGCTGCGGCCAGGTGCCGAACGGCGAGGAGATCCCGACCGTGTCGATGTACCCGGTCTTCTCCGTCGCGGTGTTCACGCCTCTCAGCCTCACGGTCAGTCGCGCTCTCGACTCGAAGGCCGTCGCGAAGAGCGCCGTCAGATCCTGCGTATCACCGAAGCCCACGACAGCAAGGCCGGCCGTGGCAAGCGCCTCCACCATCGATGGGAGCCGCATGCGGATGGCTGCGGCCGAGAGCAGCGCGCGCGCCGAGCCCGCGCCCGAGGTCACCGCGGTGATGACCTCGACCGTGAAGGTCCACTCGCCATGCTGGCCCATGGTCACCTCGACCTCTTGGCCCGCCGGGTTGGCCGTGTTGGTCTCCGAGGTGAACTGCGGCTCGCCTACCCGCACTGGCCCGGTCAAGGTCAGCCAGGCGAAGGGCCGGTAGGGCGCCACGTCGTTCGGGTTCGACCAGATCGCCTCGAGGCCGAGCGCCGCGACCGCCCAGGCGTGCAGCGCGTCCTCGGCCGAGACCAGGTCTGCCGTGGTAGCCGCCAGGAGCCGAAGCTCGAGGGGCGTCGCTGCGGAGGCGGCCGCGAAGTTGGTGCTGCCAGAGAAGTCGGCCGTGACCGTGTGGGGCCCGGCCAGCAGTGCCGACGTCGTGAAGGTGGCGACGCCGTCGGTGCCCACGGACCCGGTCCCCAGTGCGGTCGTGCCCTCCTTGAACGTGACCGTTCCGACGACAGGCGTCGCGCCCGTGGTGGTCGGCGTGACGACCGCCCGCAGGGTGATGGGCTGGCCCGCGATCCACGCGGGCGCCCCGGCCGAGAGGACCACGGTCACCTGGGCCTGGCTGACGACGTGCGCCACAGAGACGGAGTTCGACGCGAAGTAGTTCGGGTCGCTCCCGAACTCCGCGGTCAGCGTGTGGGTTCCAGCCGTGAGGCTCGAGACGCTGATGCTGGCCTGGCCGTTCCCTATGGGCGCCGTCCCGAGGACGGTCAAGCCCTCCTTGAACGTGACGATCCCGATCGCGTCGGCGCCCGCCTCCGGCACCAGGGCGACCAACTGGACGGCGCCACCGAAGACCGACGGCTCCGGCGAGACCATGAGAGTGGTCGTGGTCGCGACGCTCACGGCTCGACTCTCCTGGCCAGCGCCTTGAAGAACCCGCCGGCCACCCAGACCTCCGTTGCATCGACCTGCCAGCTCGAGCCGTCCGCGTCGACCAGGTCGCCGAGGGCGAGCTCGGTGAGCGCGTAGATCGTGATGCGCGCGGCAGACCGCTCGCCTTCCGGCAGGCGGAGCAGCTCCTGCGCCGTCGCCGGGTACAGCACGGCGAGGATGGTGAACGGGACGTTGGTGGGCGCGGCGGGTCGGCCGTTCGCGTCGTAGCCGCCCGGCATCGGCCGGACGACGCTGTAGGTGTTCGTGGAGAGCCGCTGGATGGTGTCCTGCAGGAACAGGCTCATGCGCGGGCGCCTTCCTGCCCGCTCTCGACAGCATGCGAGATGGAGCCGACGAGTCGGCCGGTGTCGACGAGGGGCCGAGGTCCGCGGCCGGCGGCGGAGTTCGCGGCCTCCTCGGCCGGGCTGCGGCCCTTCCACGCCCCTTTCTTGAGCTTCCTCGCGATGGTGCTGGGGGCGTTCGGGGGCGGGATGCCGGCGCCGGTGAGGACCCGGTCCTTCATGTCCGCGGCCATCTTCAGGCCCATGAGACCGAGTGCGCGGCGAAGCTCCATGGCCTTGCCCGCCGCCCGGGTGAACCAGGAACCGGCGAGGCGCCGCAGCTGGGCGCGGTACTCGTCTCGGTGCAGCCGGAAGGTGCCCTGGATGAAGGGTCGCGCCGGGATGCGCCCGGGGACGCCGAACTCATGCACCGCGGCGAGCTGGACGTTGGTGAGCTTCTTCCCCTCCCCGCCCGGGTGGTCCTCCTTCGCCTTGGCACCGAGCACGCCCGCCTTCGCGTGCATGCCCCGCTCCTCGGCCAGGCGTTCGGCGGCCGTGAGGAGCTTCGCGAAGCCGCGGTCCACATCGCGGAGGCGGAAGACGACCCGCGCGCCGGCCACGGCTACACCACCATCATGCCGAGGCCGAGCATCGACCTCAGCCGGATGAACTGCTGTCCGGCCGCGGTCGAGTTCAGGCCGCCGGAGCGGGACACCGGGTTCACCGCGTAGGAGCGCGAGATCTCGCCCACCTTCTCGCTGGCGACGGGTCCCGGCCCGACGTAGCCCGGCGCCTGGATCTCGGGGTGGGCGAGGAAGATGGCGTGCGCGGAGAGGTGGATGACGCCGAGGTCGTAGAGGTTGCCCCAGGTGGAGGCGTCCACCTGCAGCGCCGCGTCGGCGAGCGCTGTCGTGAACTCGGTGTTGTCGGCCACCTGGTAGAGGGCCGGCCACCTCGCCTGGACGTCGGCCTGGGTCGCGGCCACGGGTTTCCCTGGTGGCGCCGGGCGCTACGACTGCGCGCCGGTGCTCTCGCCGGACGGCGGCGTGATGGCCTTGAGCTGGTCCTGGATGGCCGAGACCACGCTGGTGCGCTTGTCCATCTCGCCCCAGAGCTCGAGGAGGGCGCGGTCGAAGGTCTTCGCGACGAGCTTGATGGCCTCCGCCGCGGTCATCTCCGCGAGGTCGGCCTTGCTCTCGTCGACGCGCAGGACGCCGTCCTTGAGCATGCCGACGATGGCGGGGTGCTTCGCGGCGACCTTCCAGACCGCGTCCGAGACGTCGTTGACGCCCGGCATGAGGTCCACGTCCTTGGCCTGGGCCGAACCGCCGATGCCGATGCTGATGACGCGCGCCGCGGTGTTCTCGATGATCACGTGGGTGACTCCTGGCTGGAGGTGAGCTGCTGCTTGAGATGAAGCCGCGCCGCGGGCCCCTGGAGGAGTACCCGCGGCGCGCCGTGCCGCGCCGTCAGGCGCTAGATGCCGTCGCCGTAGGTGACGCTCATCGGGAAGGGGCAGATGACGCCGGCGACGCGCCCCTCGCCCGGGACCTCGACCCCGTAGTTGCGGAGCTGCGGCTGGTTGAGCTGGTACTCCATCGGGATCTCGAGGCGCAGCTTGGATGGGTCGCGCCGGTAGGCGACCATGCGGTCGGTGGAGCCGGAGCCGGCCGCCTTGCACCGGTACCAGGGGATCACCGACTTCACCCAGGGGGAGTTCTTGAGGAAGAACTCCAGGATGGTCGTGTCGCTCGCGGTGGTCGCCCAGGGCGTGGTGGCGATCAGCGTGTACTGGTCGAGCGGGAGCACCAGGGTGTCCGGCCGCTCGATGCCGTTCGTCAGGCTGATGCTCTTGCCCGAGAGGCCGTTCATGTCCCGGAGGATCAGGGCCGCGGACTTCGCGGTCCACAGCGCCGAGGACCCGGTCCCGTCGGCGGGCACCGTGTAGACGTTGGCGTTGGGCAGGTTGAGGAGGCCGTACAGGCCCTCGCCGTTGCCGCTGGCGCCGATCATGTCGACGCGGAGCTCGAAGCCCTGCCGGGCGGCGAGGGCCTTCTCGCTGTCGAGCGGGGTCCCGGCGAAGGCGGCGGCCCGCATCTCCTGGTTGGAGTAGCCGTAGCCGATGCCGTAGCCGTGGATGGGGACGCGGTCCTCCTTGGCCGACACGTCCGCGCGGACGATGTTGTCGGCGTAGGACTTGATCCGCTGCGCCACGCCCACGCGGTCGTAGGTGCGGTACGAGATGGTCTCCGCGCCGGCGTTGGCGCGGTGGGACACGGGCACGAGCTGGCGGGCCAGGAGGTCCGGGTACGGCTGCCGGAGGATCTCCGCCTCCACGTACTCGAGCTGGCGCTCGATGAACATGCTCTGGGCGGCGTCGACGTTGAGCGCCTGGTCGAGGTGGAGGCTGGTACGGTTGCGCATCGCTGGATCTCCTGGTTGCTGACCGGACTACCCGGCCGCCGTCGAGAAGTTGAAGTACATCGGCACGACGTCGCCGGTCGCGCCGCCCTTGAGGAAGTAGGCGCCGTTGACCGCCCGGGCCGTCGCCGTGTCGGCTGACTTCCGCCAGGAGCCGAGCTGCGTCCCGCCGGCGCCCGCGGCGAAGCGGACGAAGGCCTTGTCGCCCTGGACCACCGCCTCCTCGAGCTTCACCGCCACCACGCCCGTCTTGAGGAGGTTGAAGCGGTCGCCCGACGGGATGCCGGCGGTGGCCGGCCAGCCCGTGGAGCCGATGGTGTTCACGTCGTGGGTGTGGACGCCGATCCCGGTCAGGACGTCGCCGGTGGCGGTGGGGAGGAGCACCTCGTCCTCGTTCGTGCCCTTCTTGAAGGCGAGGCCGAAGGGCGTGGCCGCGACCTCCTTCAGGATGGCGCTGACGAGGTGGCGGGGCGCCTCGTCGATGAGCTGGCCCGCGAAGGCGGCGCCGGGGGTGGTCGGGTAGCTGGTGACGGGCATGGCTCAGGGTCTCCTTGGGGTCAGGCCTACTGCGCGGTCCGGCCGACGGTGGGCTTCAGGTAGGCCTTCTCGGCGGCCTCCTTGGCGTCCTTGCGGATCTTCTCGATGTCGATGGTGTCGGAGTCGGCGTGGGCGCCGCTCCCGCCCGCGCCCCTCAGGGCGGCCAGGCCGGCGCTGCCGGCGCCGGCGATGGCGATGTCGTAGGCCGCGCCCACGTAGGCCGCGTCCTTGCCGTCGAGCTTGACGTCGGGGGTGAGCTTGGCGAGGACGGCGCGCTTCACCGCGAGCTCGTCGAGCTCGTCGAGCTTCGCCTCGGCGCCGAGGACCTCGCGGGCCTTGGTCTCGATGGCCACCCTGGCCTTGACGGCCTCGGCGACCTTCTTCGGGTCGGCGGCGTCGACGCGGGCCGCCTCCGCCTTCTTGGCCTTGTCCTCGGCCAGGTCGGCGCGGGCCTTCTCGGCCGAGACGACCTTCTCGGCCGCGTCGAGCCGGGCCGCGGCGCCCTTGTGCTTCGCCTCGGCCGCGGAGAGCGCGTCGGCGTGCGCCTTGCCGAGCTTCTCGATGGCCTGGGCCACCTGGTCCGTGACCTCGTACTCGACGCCGTCGATGCGGATCTTCATGTGCGTGCTCTCCCGATTGGGCGGTTCGCCGCCCTCGTCATCGTCATGGGTCCGACGTATCGAAGCCGCGTCGCCCGTGTCCAGCTTCACTCGGACGTCGGGCCCGGCGCGGCCGCGATCGACCACCGCGACGTGGTTCCCGCGGATGGAGCGCTGGATGCAGTCGTAGCGCTGGCCCTGCCACTCGCCCGGGGTCTCGTCGAGGTCGCAGGTGTAGCCGCAAGAGAGCTCCTGCTTGCCGGCCAGGATCTTCTCGATCAGGGCGCCATCCGTGATCAGCAGTGGGGCGAGCACCTTGTCGCCGTCCTGGCGGAGGTTCTCGCCCAGGTGCCCGCGCTGCAGCTTCGCGGTGTTCTCGGCGGTGAGGACGCCCTCGGCGGGGTGGTCATCGGTCACCGGCACCATGGCGAAGGAGGCGAGGGCGTCGGCGTGGAAGACCTCGTCGGGGAGCCGGAGCTCGCGCACGGTGGTCCCGTCGGCCCGGCGGTACTCCTGGATCCCGGTGCGAGAGATCAGGCCATCCGCTCGGAGCCACCCGTTGGGCAGCTTCTTCGCGGCGGAACATGTCCCTGCGTCGTAGCGGCGAACCGTCACGAGCCCGACGTATCACCGGGCCCCGCGGTGTCTAGGCCGGGGGGCGAACCGACGAGTACTTCCGAGCTAATGTTGCGCGAACTGCGGCGCCAATCTTGGCCGTGTGCTCCGGCGGCCTGCGCAACTGCGCCTCGCTCATGCGTTTCCGAGTCTCGTCGGAATATGGTCGACGAGGTGCCGCGGCTAGCCGATTCCCCTTCATCCTGGCGCTCATGATCGCTCGCCGTTCGGGGGTCCAATCCTTCGGCTTGCGGCCCATCATGGCGGCGCTGAGCTTAGACCTCCACTCAGCGGATCTGGGCGCCCGTCTCTTCCCGATCTTGGCCCGCCTCATCTTCTCGCGGGTCGCCTCGTCAGGCTCCGGGCAGCCCTCGCCGCCGGAGGTATGGTTTGTCAGGTCCCATCCCATCCGACGTCCACGAGCGATCCAGCGACGCTCGGCGTCCGGTAAGGGGGCTCGCCCGGGCAGCCACTCGAGCACCCGGATCCCGTATTCCAGGCCAAGCGCCCGAACGGCCCTGATCCACGAGTACAGGTGCGTGTGGCGCGAGGCCAGGACCGATGGACGCCCGTGGCCGCGTGGCCGAACCAGTCCAGTCGAGCTCTGCCCGATGTAGCGCACCTCGCCTGTGCGAGGGTCGGTCAGGCCGTAGATGAGGAAGCGGCTCGCCACGGATGAAGCGTAGCGCCAGACCCTGACACCGCTAGGCCGTGTCGTCGCCCTCGGTCAGGAGGTCGTCAAAGACCGGAGCGCCATAGCACCGACAGTTAATTGGGGTGCCCGGATCTCCCTCTTCCGGCGGGTCGTCCCATGAGAACTCCTGACCTTCGAGGGCCAGGTGTTCGTCTCTCTCGCGGTTGTCCTGCATCCCCCTCCACGTGTACCTGCTCACCCCGAGCGACTTCTGGCGAGTCTTGTTCAGATCCGAAAATAGCTTGCCGATCTGGTCCCTCGCCACCAGCTTGGCGCTGCTCTCGGCCACCCCGTAGCGGTCCTCAATGAGGGCGGCTAGGTCCTCCCATCGCTGGCCCTCGCGCAGGCCGGCCGCGAGCTTGGTCTCCAGGTCGTTGAAGTGGCGTTGGGCCACGCTCTTGATGAGGGCCACGTTCTCGGCCGTGAAGCCGGCGATCTTGGGAGCCAGCCACGGCTCCGAGCGGTAGAGGTCGATGCCGAGCGCTGCCTTGAACTGCTTCGCCAGTTGCTCACGCTGGAAGTCGCTGGTGCGATCGGCGTAGAGGTTGGCGAGCTCCGCCAGCTTCTCGTTGGGGAACTCGGCGTACCAGTCGTTGGTGATGGCGTCGATGATGCGGTTGAGGCTCGAGGTCTCGTCGAGGTGGGTCGCGCTGTCGGCCCGCGTGAGGGTGGCCCGCTCCACCAGGTGCGGCAGCTCCGGCTCGAGCTGCTCGCGCACGAGCTGGCGCGCGCGTCCGAGCACCTTGAGGAGCGCGGCGAAGTAGGCCAGCCGGATCGCGTCCGGCTGCTGCTGTCGGGGCATGCGGCGGCGGCGCGTCAGCAGGCCCACCGCCTTCATCGTGGCGCGGCGCTGGCGGATGGCGGCGATGGTTGAGGCCTTGGTCATGGCGTGATCGTCTCCTTGGTCTCCGCGCTCCGCCTGGTCGCCTCGCGCGCACGCAGCGCCCTCCAGCAGCGGTGGCACATGTCGTGGTCTGGCATGGAGCGGAGCCGGCGGCGCTTGCCCCTGGGGAGGACCAGCGCCACGCGGCCGCACTCGCAGATGCGCTTCACGGCTTGGCCGGAGGGGCCTTCTCGGGCGGCTCCTGGCCGGCCCCCGCCTCGGCAGCCTTGGCGGCAGCGAGGGCAGCAGCCGCCTCCTCTTCGGCGGGGGTGGGCTCGGCCGCTGCCATTCGCTCTCGAGCCTCCGTGTCGAGGGTCGTCTCGGGGCTGAAGGCGTCCCCCCCGAAGCGGCTAACGGCGATCTCCTCGGGGGTGAGGATGCCGGCGGAGGCGTAGGCGGCGTCGGCCTGGGCGATGGCCAGGCGGCGCTGGGCCTCCGACAGCGGGTCGAGCTGGCGCAGGGGGCGGAAGGCGATGCTCCACGCCTCCGGCTCCTTGCCCTTGGCTGGGCCCTCCTTCGCCAGCATCTGCAGGCGGGTGAAGCGCTCGGCGGGCTCGAGCAGGATCTCCTGCTGCAGGCCCTCCACCCGCTCCGTCCACCACGTCTCCCCCGTCTTGTCGCTGGCGTTGAGCCCCGAGGGCGCCACGCCGAAGAGGCGGGAGACCGGCATGTCGGCCGCGGCCGCGAGCCGGGTCATGAACCGGTCCAGCATCTCCGGGTAGCCGGAGAGCGGCGTGGCCTTGCGCTCGAAGGATTCTCCGGCGTCTCCGGGCTCGCCGCTGCCGGCGTCCAGGACGGCCGCGCGCACCGTGGAGCGTCCCATCTCGATGGCCTCGAGGCGCTTGCGGACCACGTCCTCGCGCCCCGAGGCGATGAGCTCGGTGAGGCCCCGGATCTGGATGACCGCCTGGCTGAAGTCGGCGAGCAGGTGCCCGGCCCCTCCCCACGCGAGGCCGAAGTCGGAGAGCGTCTCGATGACGCGGACGAAGCAGCTGTCGCCCCAGCCGCGGTTGCGACCATCCAGCCGGCGCGAGACCTTCACGCCCTCGAACCTGAGGACCCGGGACTCGTGCACGACGACGGTGGAGACGTTCTTCGCGTAGGCCTGGGCGCCGTAGCCCTGCGCCTGGACCCAGTAGGTCTCCGGCTGGCCGTACTTGTCGGCGAAGGGGTCGGCGTACCAGGAGCGCGGCGCGAGCTCGAAGGCGTCGAAGACGGTTAGGAAGCGGATGCCCTTGATGGCCTTCTCGTTGACCGGGAGGGCCGGGTCGGAGACGCCGTCGTCGAGCCCCATGACGATGCCGGCGCCGCCATAGGCTCGGGCCTTGGTCATCGCCTCGCGGAAGCGCTGGGGGACGCGGAGGGCGCGCTGCTGGCGCTCCAGGGCCTCGGCGGTGTCCTTGTCGTCCTGGATCTGGATGTCGAACCAGCGCCGGGTCGCCTCGCGCGCCGGCTCCTCGGCGATCTTGGCCGCCATGTCGTCGCCGCGGTAGAGGGCCTCGCAGTCCTGCCAGGAGAGCGCCAAGACGGAGACCTGAGTCCCGCGGCGCTTGTCGCGGTCGGCGCTGCCGTGCCCGGTGAAGACGTTCTCCCAGCCGTCGGACCTGGCCGCGGCGGTGGAGGCGTCGGCCGCGCTCAGCGGCTTGGTGGGGGTGTCGGCGGCGTCTCGGCGGGCGGTCCTTCGGGCCATGCCGCCCACGTATCACCGGCCAGCGGTCCGGCCAGCCGGCCAGCTGGTCATCCGGCCAGGGCCTCGGTCGCGGCGGCGCCGGACCGGGCCTTACCGAAGCGCAGCAGCGCCTGGGTGGTCTGATCGACCTGGTCGTCGTTGGCCCCAGTCGGGAAGGTGGCGTGCTCCTCGACGTAGTCCGAGACCCATCCGGCGTGGAGGGGGATGAAGACGTTGCCCGCCTCGACGTCCGGCGACACCGCCGCCGCTCGGCTCTCCTTCCCACCCTCGGGGTTCACCGCGATGATACCAGCCACCTTCCGGCGAAGGACGTCGATGACCGCCGAGCCGTTGGCCTTGTCCTCGATGAGCTTTGTCCTGGCGCGTGGGTGCTTATCGATGAGGCCAAGCAGCGCTTTCACGGTGTCTGAGAACCCCATCCGCCCGCGCACCTGGTCGAGCAGGAAGCGGTCGGGCCCGACGCGGCCCCAGACGCCCATGGCGACGAAGTCGGAGGAGCTCGTCTCCTTGAAGGCGGCGTCGACCGAGATCAGCATGTCGTCGAACCGCTCGGGCAGGAGCCTCGACTCGACCCCCTCGGGGACGAACTCGCCGGCGCGGTGCCAGCGTCGCCACCAGGAGCGGCGGAAGAGGTTTCCCTCGGCCGGCGACGGCCGCTGCTGATGCTGGCCGGCGAAGCCGAGCGCGCCCAGCCGCCGCTTCTCGGCGGCGATGACGTCCTCGGGGAAGAGATCGGGGAAGAGCAGCTCGCCCGGCTCCGCGCGCCAGTCCTTCCAGCCGATGCAGGTGGCGCCCCTTCGCTTGGGCTCGAACTCGGTTGGGAGGCATAGGTGCTCCCAGCCGCCAGCCTCGAGCAGGTGACCGCTCAGGTCCTCCTGGTGGAGCCGCTGCATGATGACGACCCGCACGCCCTTGCGCAGGTCGTTGAGGCGGTTGCCCATGGCCTGGTCGAACCACCGGATCGCGGCGTCGCGCGCCGCCTTGGAGTGGGCGTCGACGGCGTTGAGCGGGTCGTCCACCACCACCGCGTCCCCTCGGAAGCCGGTGGTCTTCCCGCCCACTGAGAGGGCCGCCCTGAAGCCCATCCTGGTGTTCTGGAAGTAGCTCTTCACGTTCTGGTCGCTTGAGAGCTCCCACCCCCTCATGAAGGCCGCCTGGTACCAGTCGCTCTCGACGAGCGTGCGGCACTTCACGCTGTCGCGGATGGCCAGGTCGCCGGCGTAGCTGGAGAAGAGCCCGCGCCACTCCGGGCGCCGGGTCCACATCCAGGCCGGCCAGAGCACCGAGACCGCCAAACTCTTGGAGTGCCCTGGCGGGATGTTGATGAGGAGGTTTCGGATCCGGCCTTCGGCCACCGCCTGCAGGTGATCACAGAGGGCGTCCATGTGGCGCCCCCAGATGAGCGGCGCGGCAGGCTCGACGACGTCCCAGGCCTGGCGCACGAAGTCGGCGAAGCTGCGGCGCGCCAGTTCGGCGTCGAGCTCAACGAGCTCGTGCGGCGCCGGCAGCGACGATGGCGCGGTACTGGCGCAGCTGCTCATCGGTCAGATTCTCCAGCGGGAAGGGACCGCCCTCGGTCTTGATGGGTCCGCCGTCCTTGCCTGTGTGCTCGAGGCGCTCAACGAAGAGCTTCAGGTGTTTGCCCAGGTCGCGCAGCGCATCCGTCTTCGACCAGAACTTCACCTCCCGCACCTCGCCCACCTTCACCCGGGCCTCGCCGTAGCCCTCGAACTCCTCGAAGACCTTGATGCCGGCGATGGCCCGTCGGCAGTCCTCCGGCATCTCGTGCACGGGGAGCAAGTTTCCGCTCGCGTCGTACGCCTTGGAAAGGTCGGAGAAGGCAACCCGCATGAGCTCCTGCAGGACGCGATCGGCGGTGAGTTCCACACGCGCCTGGCGCTTCGCCATGCCGCCCTGCACGGCCTGGGCGACCCTGACATTTCTCAACAGCCGGCTGGCCTGGCTCTCGGCGGTCTTCGGACTGTAGCCAGCACGCACGGCGGCCTGGGTGGCGTTCAGGTCCACCAGGTACTCCGCGACGAAGGCGCGCTGCTTGGGGGTCAGGCCGTCGGCCACGTTCAGCTCCTCCTCTCGACCGTATCGTGGATGGCCTCGGCGTCCTCGAGGTCGACGGCGGGACCGGCATCGACGGCGCCGGGCGGGTGGTCGATGTCGGGGGTCAACTCAGGCAGGGCGAGGAGCTGCTCCTTGCGGGCGGCGCGCTGCTCGCCGGAACCTGGGCGGAAGAAGGTGAAGCGACCCCCGGACCACTCGTCCTCGGGCTGGTAGCCGGAGCGCTCTCGGTGGGCGGCTCCCTCGACGCAGGCCCCCGCGAAGCAGAAGGGATGCACGCCGGCCCGCTTCTCGCGCACGGTCCCGTCCTTCAGGCGGTTGCCGCCCGGCCAGCGTGCGACCTGGCGCTGCAGGCAGACGCGGACGAGGAGCCGGCAGCGGAAGTGGCTGCAGGTGACCAGGTCGTCGGGGCGGAGCGGGCCGAGAGCAGGCGCTGGGCGGAACCGTCGTCCCTGGTCCTGCCACCAGGGTGCGCCATCGGCGTCGAGCCGGAACAGCCAGAGCTGGTCCGCATGGGCGGCGCGGGGCGTCGGTCGCGCCAGCGTGCGAACCGCCGCCAGCAGACGAGCCGCGGCGGCGCGGGGGCGGCGTCCCGCCGCCACCGCCTCAAGCACCATCACCAGGTCCCGCTCCGCCGCCGCCGTCAGCCCCACGCCCGCCCCCTGGCCGCCTACGGCCCGCCCGCCTCGTCGTCGTAGATGAACCCCGCCACCGTCTGCCCGTTCGCCTGGAAGCCATTGCAGGTGCACGTGAGGCATCGCCCCGGCACCCGGCGCCACTCTTCATCGACCTGGTGCTCGTGCTCCACGGCGGAGCAGCCGCAGCGGGAGCAGGGCGGCCCGCGCGGCGGGGTGGTCCGGTCGGTCACCCGGCGCTCCGCACGGCCGGCAGGGCGCCCAGGGCGGCCCGCATAGCGACGAGCTGCTGCTCGTGCTCCTCCAGGCGCCGGCGGAGCTCCGCGTCGATGGCCTCTCGGAGACCGAGCAGCTCCTTCGTGCTCACCTCGGAGGTGGGCTTGAGCGGCATGATACGAGGCGCGCGGCCGACGCCCTTCGGCTGCTTGTGAAGGGCCTTCGTCGGAGCGGCGGCACGCGGCGGCTTCGAGCAGCCCGCCTTGTGCTTCGAGGGGCTCTTGCATTCGGGGCAGATGGTCGCGGGCATGCTGGTCTCCTGGGTGGTCGTGGTGGTGGTGAGCTGCTCGGTGGCGCGCGCCTCGACTGCGGCGATGATGTCGATCCGGGGCGGCCGGCGGGGGTCGACCGGAGCCGGGAGTGCCAGGCCGGCCAGCTCCGCGGCTACCTCGCGCCCGAGCGTGCAGGTCCCGTAGGCGCAGTAGGGGTGAAGGGGCTTCGACCAGGCGCGGCGCTGCTTCCCGGCCGCCCGCGCGCCGCCGGAGCGCATCTCGGTCTGGCGGCGGAGGCAGGCGCGCTTGGTGAGCCGGCACGCGAAGTGGACGCAGCGGAAGACCTCGTCGGAGGGGTCGTTCACGCAGCCTCCACCGCGGCGTGGGCCAGGATGCCGTCCACGTCGCTGGCTGCCCACGCGAACCCCGCCGCGGCGCCGGCGCGGAGGTGCCTCTCGATGAAGGCGATCTGCTCCTCCGTCGGCTCGCCCGCGGCGCGCCGCTGGACCAGCCTCCCGGTGGCTTTCGAGGGGACAAGCCATGCCGGCGCCTTCACCTCGACGTAGACGGCGCGGCCGCCGGGCGCGGTGGCGTGCACGTCGGAGATCCCGGGCTCCATGCCGGTGGCCGTGCCGCCGAGGAACAGGCCGGCCCGCGCCGCGCGACCGCGGAGCCGCGCGGCGCCCGAGTCGACGACGAAGGCGCGGCAGCCGAGTTGGCGCAGGCGGGCGAGGACCAGGAGCTGCACCCGCGCCTCCAGGAAGCCGAGCCGGAGGTAGGCCTCCGGGTAGCGCGAGCGGTCGAAGGCGGCGATCATGCTTCGGTCACCCGAGCAGCGAGGACTCGATGTCGGCCCAGGAGATCTTCGAGCGAACGATCTCCGCCGATACGCGGAGCGACTCGGCGCGCTTGTTCCTCCAGGCGGCGGCGTCGGCGGCGTCGGCGGCGTCGGCGGCGGCGTCGTCGGCGGCGGCGGCGGCGGCGGCGGC
>JAEHJW020008855.1_pt1 | contig 27048 bp, 36 predicted proteins | sample 9271431 | NCBI WGS metagenome assembly JAEHJW02 | reverse complement strand
CCCGCTGCGGGTCCTGACCTGAACCCTGATCAGGAGCGAATATAGGAGCAGAAACCGAAGGACCTAAACCTGGCGACGACCGGCAAAAATGATTGTCGCGATCGAAAGAAATGATTGACGCGCAGCACATCGGTGGCGTCCTCCTTCCAACCCGGCTCCCACCGGGGTTTGCGTTGCCTACGCGGAAGGGTACGCCGCCTGTTTCATGCCGTCACGATCCACAACTTTCGGTGATAGCTCGTTCAAGCGGCTTCAGTTGTTCAAAGCCGTCCAGCTGCCCATATTACCCGTCCGATTATCCTCACCCCCTCGGCGGGAATGACCACTGGAGTATAGGCTGGGTTGTCGCTGATAATGAGCAGCTTACCATCCGGCCTCCGCTGCAAGCGCTTGACTGCGAGGTCGCTATTCCTGCGAATCACATACACGCCATCATGCTTGAAGCGAGGCTCGCCCAGGTCGACCAGTAAAAGATCCGAGTCTTCGAGCGTCGGAGTCATCGAGTCCCCAACTGCTTCTATAAGCAGAAGATTCCGTGGGTCGGTGTTGAGCCTTGTGCGTACCCAGTCATTCTTGAACGCAAGGTAGTCCACTACCTGCTCACTCCTGATCGAGTTGCCCCGGCCAGTGGTGATTCGCACGTCGTATCTAGGCACGAAAACGTAGTCGTCTGGATTAGTGGCCTGGCCGCTAGACTTCTTTGCTGCGCCGGGTTCATGTCCGGTTGCTAGCCATTCTACTGACACGTGCGCGACTTGTGCTAGCGCGACAAGGTTTGAGACAGTTGGCTGTCCGCGGCCTGAAAGCCATTTGTAAACAGCGTTGTCTGAGACGCCCAGGGCACGCGAGAGTTCCGCAACCGATCCGAAACGGTCGACGAGATGACGCAGGCGCTGGTGAAGGTCTGAGTTTCCTACTGTAGTTGACATGATCCCACAGTTGTGAAATACGAATCATAAAGCATGGGCAGAGGGCACAACGCAAGTCTCGACCCAATAAAGACAAATCGACTGTATACAGGCCTGTTCATAGCCTTCCACTTGGCGGCCTTTCACTCAGCCATCTCGATTCGGTCGCGTGCCGCGGCGCGTTTAGTTTTGTGGGAGACGACAGGTTCGAGCGCCACTTCGAGCGACCCGCTGTCGCGATTCGATACCACATCTCCCTCCGTCTCCGACGCGGGTCTGTTCGGCTGTCGGCAGCGCGAGACCCGCGTCCCTGCCGTGCAAGCGCCGTGCCGTACATGCGCGCTGGCCGCGCTTCGTCGTAACCCAGTTTACGACCGTACCCCAATGCTACGGACGAGCGACTTGTCGCGTTCCCTGTTGCGAAAGCGCAAAGATGTTTCGCCCCCGACGCATCGAGGATTGAGAAACCGCCCGTCCCAACACGGGTCTTCGCGTCTCATCCTGCTACTCGATTTTCCTGAATGCGACGCCGGAGTGCGGCGCCGAGGCTCCTTGGGCATATCTTCCCATCCCCGTGTCCGCGGCGTATCGCGCCGCGTCTGCCGGACCGCCCCGTTGCGTTTTTCCTACTATAGTTGGAGCGTCCGAAGTTGAGGATTTCATGTGCTCTCAAACTTCGTTGTTTTCAAGATGTAAACCCAACGCGCGGAGGTAGTATGGAGGCTCTCGAACAAGCGCGCACGGCAAGGACGACAACGATCGCGCAGCGCACCGTGAAGTGCGCCTTCTGCCACGACACGATTCCCTTCACTGTGGCGATCAAGACCAAGGGCGTCTGCCGAATCTGCATCGCCGAGATCGCGGAACTCGGATGGCGCGTGGTCTATGACCGCGAGCAAAACCTCGGGGAAATCCCCGCCAACCTCAGGATTGCCTACAATTTATGAACGGCGTGATTTCCCGCGAGCGGCAATTTCCCTTGGGCGCGCCGTTCCCGCCGCCCGCACGGCCGAGAGTCCGCCTGAAGGCGGATGCTCCGGTGATCGACAATATTGCGCGGCTCATCGGCGCGGGCGCGGCCAGCAGGCTTATCGCCGAGTTCGGCGGCGGGCGCCTCTACATCCCGGAGAAGCCGTCGCCGGGCGACGCGATTACCCAGGCGATCGGGTATGTCGCCGCGATGAGGCTTGCGAGCGTGTTCGGAGGCGAGCGCGTCTGGCTGCCGAGCGACGCCGGGCGGGCGCTCAGCCTGAGGATTGCGGCGCTTCGGACGCAGGGTTTGAGCGTGGCGCGCGTCGCGCGGCGTGTCGGATGCAGCGAGCGCTACGTCTACAAGGTGCTCGCGCGCCTTCGCGACGAATAGGTTGGCCCGCGCGCTGCGCGACGGCGTGGCGAAAAACACTACAAGGAGGGGAACCGGCGGGCGGGTACGCCGCCGGCCGGTTCCGATAATTGGCGGTGCAGGACACTCAGTTGAACGTTCCGGACCGTTATCCCGAGGAGTTTGTGCGCGCGGTCGCCCGGGTGCTCGCCGACGAAGGCGGCTACGTGCGAAACCCCTCCGATCCCGGGGGTGAGACCAAGTTCGGCATCTCGCGGCGCGCTTACCCTGAGCTCGACATTCGCGCGCTCACGCGCGAGCAGGCAATCGCGATCTATTACCGCGACTACTGGCGCGCCCGCCCGTACGGCGAGCTTCCCGCCGGAGTTGGGGCGAAGTTGTTCGACTTGGCCGTCAACGTCGGCCCCGCCAACGCTACCCGATGCCTTCAGCGCGCGCTGCGCGCGTGCGGAGGTCGCCTGGCCGAGGACGGCGTGCTCGGCCCCGCAACGATCGCTGCGGCGCGCGCCGCGGCGCCCGGCGCACTGCTCGCCGCGCTCCGCTCGGAGGCCGCAAGCCACTACCGCGTGCTGGCCGCGCTTTGGCCGAGCGGGCACGGCGGGGCGAAGTGCGAGTTCCTGACCGGATGGCTCAACAGGGCTTACGAATGAGCGGTGCGAACCAACGCATCGCCAGATTCTGGAGGTAAAGGATGGACACGATGGTCACGCTCAACCTGATCGGCTACGCGCTCGCTGTCGCGGCAGGAATCGTGCTCGGCACCATGTTCGGCAGGATGGTGCTGAAGGATCTCGTCTCGCTCGCGCACGGCTTCGAGGTGCGGCTCTCCTCGCTCGAGCAAAGGCTCATCCATCACGGCGTGGCCGCGCTCGACGGCGCAAGCCACGCGGCCGCGCTCGAGCACCAGGCCGCCGCGACCGAGAAACTCGCCGCGGCGATCAAAGCGCGCGCCGAGTCCGCCAACAGCCCGCATCCCGCGGCCCACTGAGCGGACCGGGGCGGAGGCTTGCCGATGATTGCGGCATTTCTGACCGTCGCCGCCCGTTACTGGAAGCCGTTCGCGCTCGCGCTCGTGGTGATGGCGGCCTTTGCGTACCGCGCCGTCCTGATCCACGAGCGCGACGCCGCCCGCCGCGAAGCGGCGCGCCTGGCCACGCGCAACGCCGAGCTTCGTGCGAGCGTCGAGCAATTGACCGCGGCGCTAAAGCGCCAGGACGCGGCTGTCGCCGCGATGCGCCAACGGGCGCTTAAGGTTGCCGCCGCGCTTGCGGCGCGAAGCCAGGCGGCCGACGCGCGGGCCCGCACGGTGGCGGCGCGCGCCGAGCGCGAGGCGAGCCGAATCGTGCATGCGCGTATCGACTCGGGATGCGCCGCGGCGATCCGATGGGGCAATCGCGAGGCGAAGGAGCTTTCACGATGGTGACGACGAGGCCCGTTGGAAGAGCGTTCGGTCCGGTTTGTGCGCTCGGCCTTGCGCTCGCGCTCGGCGCGGCGGGGGTTTCGGGATGCGCCACCCGGGGCGCACGGCCGCCCGCGGTTCCCGTGACCGTGGACGTGCCGGTTCCGGAGCCGGTTTACTGCGCGGCGCAAATCCCGGCTCGGCCTTCGCTTCCGATTTCCGCGCTTTCGGAGTCGTCCTCGCCGGCGGACACGATTCGGGCATACGCCGCGAGCGTGATCGTCCTGAAGGGCGCGCTCGAACAGCTCGACGGGATACTGGGGGGGTGTACCCGTCCCGCGGCGCGCCGTCCCGCGTCCGCGGCGAGCACCGATGGCCGTTCCATCGCCCGTGCGGCGTCCAGCCGTTGAAAGGTTTTCAGCCGTGAAGTTCTTCAACGACATGCTGACCGGCAAGGACAATCTGACCTACGACGCGGCGCGCGTGGTGGGAGTCCTCGGCGCGTTCGCCTACATCGTGTTCTGGTGCGTGCAGGTGGCGTTCGCCCGCCATTTCGCCCCGCCCGAGGCCGACGCCTACGGCAAGGGGCTCTCGATGGTGCTGCTTGCGATGGCGGGCGCGTGCACGATAAAGCGCTCGACCGAGCCGGAGCCGTCTCGCGGGCGGGACGGGCAGGCGAAATGAGCTTCGAGGCGGCCGGCACGTTCGCGCTCGTGATGATGAGTTTCGTCGGGCTCAACGTCGGCGCGCTCAGGTGGATGCTCGACCGCCATCAGGCGGCGCTCAGGCGCGACACGGCGCGATGGGACCGGGTCGAGCGCGAGTTGTTCGAGTTGCGCGCGATGCTGCCGCTCGAATACGTGCGGCGCGAGGACTGGATCCGCTTCTGCGGCACGTTCGACGCGAAGCTCGACGCGATGCGCGACGAAATGCGCGAAGAGATCGGTGCTCTCAAGGAAAAGGTCTATGACTGAACCCGTTGATATCGAACAAAAGCAGCGCGAAGAGGCCCGCTGGAGGATCCTGCGCGTGGTTGACGCGGGCCGGCCCATCCCGGTCTCCGAACAGATAGTCTGGCGCGTGCTCTCCGATATCAAGCTCTCGCTCACGCTCACCCAGGTGCGCCGCGAGCTTGCCTATCTGCGCGATCTCGGCCTGCTCGAACTTGAAGGCGAAGACGCCGAGACCTGGTTCGCCCGGCTCACCGCTTCGGGCGTCGACGTCGTCGAGTACAACAAGGACTGCCCCGCAGGAGTCGCCCGTCCCAGGAAATACTGGCGATGAAAGCGCGCGGCGATTGCGCGCCGGGGGCCGGCGCTACGCGCAAGCGCCGGTCCCAGGTGCGCGGCAAGATAAAACGCCTTCCGCCCGAGGTGCGCGAAGAGCTCAACCGCCGCCTGGTGAACGGGGGTTTCAGCGACTATCGCGGGCTTTCGCGATGGCTGGAGGAAAAGGGCTACGAAATCTCGCCCTCGGCCATAAACACTTACGCGCGGCGCTTCGAACAGCGCCTGGAGGCCGTGCGCCTTGCCACCGCGCAGGCCAAAGCGGTGGTCGAGGCCGCTCCCGACGACGACGACCGGATCAACCAGGCGCTTATGAAGATCGTCCAGACCACGCTGTTCGAGATGATGGTCGATCTCAACGACACCCGCCAGAAACTGGGCGACGTCGAGCGCGCGCGCAAAACCGGCGCCCGGCGAATCCGAAATCGCCGCGCGCGCGAAGGCGCGCAAGACGAGGCCGAGGGCGGCGAGCTCGATGAACCGGCGCGCAAGTACCCGACCAAGGCCGATCTGGCCGCGGTCGGCTCGGTCGGCCGCACCGTTGCGAGCCTCGCACGGGTCGAACTGGAATGGCGCAAGTGGCGCGAGCAGGCGCGCGAGGCCGTCGAACATCAGGTGGGCGTTGCCAGCGAAAAGCTGTCTGAGGCGGCGCGCTCGGGCGGCCTCTCGCCCGAGGCGGCGGAGAAAATCCGCGCCGCGCTCCTGGAGATCCGGGTATGAGCGCGCGCGTCGGCAAACTCCACGCGATGAGAGATCCGCGATCAATCTGGCCATCTCACGCGTCACGGTTTCAGATGTGATGCAGATAACTTGGGCCGCGGGGCGCTCTTCAAGGGGGGTCAGGGCGCGGAAAGTTCGCCGTGCTCTCGCGCCCCGCGGCCAACAATGGACCCTCACCCGGCGCTCTTTCAGCCAACGCTGCGATTGCCCGCTGGCGACCGCTGCCCCATCAAGGCCGCGTGGCGTCCACGCAAATCGACGGGTTGGCTGACAAGAGCGCCGCCCTCTCCCGGACACGGGCGAGGGCCAAAGAGCGCAGCCACGGAAAAGAACTCCAGCGGTTCGTTGCGCCTCCCGGACAGGCAGGGCGAGGGCAAGGAGCGCAGGCAGGGAAAAGCGCTCTGGCGCGATAGTCACGAGAAACGTGCCTGAACGAGAGTAAAGCGCGGCGTGTCAGGCGACCGGGAATAACTCCGCACAGAAGTGGTTGACCGACGGGCGGTGCTGTGAAAAACACTGAAACGCGGGGAGGGGCGGCTGGTACGAGGGGCTTTCCTCCTGTTCAATGCGCACGCTTTGAAGCCTCTCCCCGCCTTGTCCCTGCGAGCGCCGATGGTTTCGCGCCGGCCGCCCGGATGCGGAATCGCGCCGGCGACGCTCATCGGCCCGTCCGGCACGCCCTGTGCCGGGGCGTTTGCGAAGCGCCAGCGCCGCGCGCACCGGCGCTCGAATCCTCGCCCGTTGCTTCAGCGGAGAATGTCCCGCGATGCCTGATTCGCTTTCGCTTCTGCTTCCTTACCAGCGCCGATGGATGGCGGACACGGCGCAGGTCAAGGTGTGCGAGAAATCGCGCCGGGTCGGAATCACCTGGACCGAAGCGGCCGACTGCGCGCTCTCGGCGTCGAGCCGCGCCGGGATGGACACCTGGTATATCGGCTACAACCGCGAGATGGCGCTCGAGTTCGTCGAGACGGCGGCGAACTGGGCGCGGCGCTTCAACCGCGCGGCGCGCGCGATCGAGGAAATCGCGATCGCCGACGAATCGCGCGACATCCAGGCGTACCGGGTGCGCTTCGCCTCGGGGCACAAGATCGTCGCGCTTTCCTCGCGCCCGTCGAACCTGCGCGGCAAGCAGGGATGCGCGGTGATCGACGAGGCCGCCTTTCACGACGACCTCCCCGGACTGCTCAAGGCCGCGCTCGCCTTTACGATGTGGGGCGGGCGGGTGCGGGTGATTTCGACCCATAACGGCGCCGACAATCCGTTCAACGAGCTGGTAACCGACATCCGCGCCGGACGCCGCCCCTATTCGCTCCATCGCGTGACCTTCGACGAGGCGGTCGCCGAGGGCCTTTACCGGAAAATCGCCGCCGAGCGCGGAATCGAATGGAGCGCCGAGGGCGAGGCCGCGTGGAAGCGCGAAATTATCGAGTTCTATGGCGAGAACGCGGAGGAGGAACTCAACTGCGTGCCGCGCGCCTCGGGCGGCGCGTTTTTGTCCTCGGTGATGGTGGAAAGCCGGATGCGCGAGGGTGTCGCGGTAATCCGATGGGAAACGCCCGCGGAGTTCGCCGAGCGCCCCGAAGCGGCAAGACGCGCCGAGACCGAGGCGTTTCTCGAAGAGCGCGTCGGCCCCGCGCTCGAAGCGATGGACCCGGCGCTTGCGACCTGCTTCGGCGAGGACTTCGGGCGCCTTGGCGATCTTACCGTGATATGGCCGCTTCAGATCGGCGCGGACCTGGTGCGGCGCACCCCCTTTGTGATCGAGCTGCGCAACGTGCCGTTTCGCCAGCAGGAGCAGATCCTGTTTTACGTCGTGGACCGGATGCCGCGCTTTATCGGCGGCGCGATGGACGCGCGGGGCAACGGCCAGTATCTCGCCGAGACCGCTCGCCAGCGCTACGGCGCGAGGATCGCGCAGGTGATGCTCTCGCTGGAGTGGTATCGCGAGAACATGCCGCGCTTTCGGGCCGCCTTCGAGGACGGGACGATCGAGCTTCCCCGCGACGCCGATATCCTGCTCGACCATCGCGCGCTCGTCGTCGAACAGGGCGTTGCGCGAATCGCGGAGCGCCGCACGCGCGGCAGCGACGATAAGGCGCGCCACGGCGACAGCGCGATCGCGGCGGCGCTCGCGTACTACGCCTCGCGGATGGACGTGGCGGAGATCGATTACCGGCCCGCGGTCGCGCCCGGCGGGCGGGCGCGCGATCCGTTCGGCGCTCCGTCCGACGAGGACGGCGGCGAGCTCGCGGTTCGCCGCGCGCGACTGTTCGGACGGGGCGCATGGTGATCTTTCCGTCCCTCGCCCGCTGTCGGAGGGAGCAACTCCTGACCCCTTGCCCTGAAAGGGAAGAGGGATGTGCCACGTTTTTTCCGCGTCCGTGCTCCTTGCCCTCGCCCGGGTCCGGGAGAGGGCGGCGCTCTTCAGCGAACTTGTCGCTTTGCACGGACCCTGCGCGGCGCCGATAACCAATCGCGACAACAGCGAGCGTACGCGAGGTTCGCTGAAAGAGCGCCGGGTGAGGGTCCTCAGCGCAAGGATGGACAATGGGCCGTTGCAGCCGAAAGTGTGCGTGTCGCAATGAGTATCGGAGGGTGACTTGAATGAGTACTGCGTGGCGATGGAAGTGCGAAGTATGCGCCGACGAGTTCATGCTTTCGCTGGAAAAAATCCCCGCGCCGTGCCGCCGATGCGGCGGCCAATGGTTCCGCAAAGTCGGCGAGAGCGACGATGATTCCTCGTCCGGCCGCGAAAGCGCGCGGCGCCGCGATGGGTGACAACGCGAACCTCGTTTCCCGTCATCCTGAGCGCGGCGAGTCCGCGAGCGAAGTCGAAGGATCTCGCGCGGTCCTCCGCGCGTCTGCGGCAGAACCGCCGGATGACGCGGCCGCACCAGTGGCGGCCGCGAGATCCTTCGCTTCGGCAGCCTCCGCTCAGGATGACGAAGAAGGAAGGGCCTGCGGATGACCGTGAAGAGAGAGCCTCGGTGCGAGATGCGTAGGTGAAGCGTCGCACCTGACCTCTGACCCCTTCGCCCGAAGGGAACGGGAGCCAATTGCGCGTTAAGGGGCAGGGACCCGGAGTGCATCGCGAGACCCGGCAGTGATCGGAACAGGAGACTATTCGACTATGAAACTGTATGACGCATTCGGGCGCGAAGTTGATACCTCAAGGCTTCGCGAGGAGCAGGCCGCGCCCACGATGGCGGGTATCCGGAATATATACTCGGTGATGCATCCCGCGGCCGGCCTTACTCCCGAGCGGCTTAGCGCGATCCTGCGCGACGCCGAATTCGGCGACCCGTTCCTTTACCTGGAGCTGGCCGAGGAGATGGAGGAAAAGGATCTCCATTACCTGGCCGTGCTCTCGACGCGAAAGCAGGCCGTCGCGCAGTTGCGCCCGTTCGTGCGTGCGGCCTCGGACTCGGCGGAGGACGCGCGCGCGGCCGATTTGGTGCGCGACGTCCTGACCTCGGGGGCGCTCATGCTGGAGAGCGTGCTGTTCGACATGCTCGACGCGCTCGGCAAGGGTTACTCGGCAACCGAAATAATCTGGGACACGTCGGGGCGCGAATGGTTTCCCAAGCGGCTTTTGTGGCGCGACCCGAGGTGGTTCATGTTCGACTGGGTGTCGGGCGAGGAGCTGCTGGTGCGCTCGCTTGGCGGGGAAGGGCCGGCGATCGAGGACGTCGCGGAGGGACGCGGGCGCCATTTCCGCGGCCAGGGGGTGCGCGGCGGGTTCGGCGCGTACTATCAGCCGCTCACCGAGCCGCTCGTGCCGTTCAAGTTCGTGGTGCACGTCGCCAAGGCCAAGGCCGGGCTTCCAATCAGAGGCGGACTGGCGCGGGCGGCGGGATGGGCCTACCTGTTCAAGAACTACGCGCTGAAGGACTGGGTGACGTTCGCCGAAGTGTTCGGCCAGCCGCTGCGAGTCGGCAAGTACGGCGCGGGCGCCTCGGAACAGGACAAGCAGACGTTGCTGCAGGCGGTCGCGAATATCGGCACCGACGCGGCCGCGATAATTCCGGAATCGATGATGATCGAGTTCACCGAAGCGAATCGCGCCGGCGGCGCCGAGCTGTACCATCGGTTCTGCGAATACCTCGACGCGCAGGTCTCCAAGGCGGTGCTCGGGCAGACGCTTACCACCGAGATGCCCCGTGGCGGCACGGGCTCGCGCGCGGCGGCGGAGGTTCATGACTCGGTGCGCCGCGATATCCTGACGGCGGACGTGCGCCGGCTCCAGGCGACGCTCGATCGCGACCTGGTGCGGCCGATCGTCGACCTGAACTTCGGGCCGCGCAGGAATTATCCGCACGTCGAGTTCGAGCTTCCCGACGATTCGGACTTGCGCGCGTTCGCGGATATCGTCGCGACACTCGCCGACCGCGGGCTCAAGGTGGGACAGAGGGCGGTGCTGGAGCGGCTCGGGATTCCCGCGCCCGCCGACGGCGAACCGACGCTCTCACCCGCGAAAATGGGCCCCGGCTTCGCGCCGTTGGAGTAGGCTTTCTCCCGCGCCCGCGTTCCGTCGCGAGGCGAAAGCCGGCAAGGGGCGCTGTTCCGCCGGGTGAGCGGTCGCGCCCGCCCCCTTGCTCGGCGAACGCCCTTTGACGACCGCCGCCTTATCGGGGCCGCGCGACGCCCGCGCAGAGTGACGGGTTGGCCGAAAAAGCCCTCTCCCATGTCGAAAAAAAAGTGGGAGAGGGAAAAGAAGGGCGGGTGCGAGTCCCTCAGCGGCGTCCGCGCTTGCCGCGCAGGGTTTCCTTGATGCGGCGGCGAAGGGCGCGGCGGCGATGGCGAAGGTTGAGGGCGACGTCGTCGAAGAAAAATTTGCGCATCGAAAAAGCGCGCCCGGGGTCGGCGATGGCCTCGGGCGTCGCCGCGTTTCGGCGCATCCGGAACACCTGTACGCCGTTCCACCAGGTCGGATGATGATTGCCGGGAGTGGGAAGATCGAGTAACGGCTCGAAACCGGGAACGATGCGGGCGAAGAGCGCGTTGGCCGAGCGCGCGGCGCGCTTGTTGGTGTCGTCAACGATGACCAGCGCGCGGTCGGAGAAATGGGGAAGGGCGTGGCGCAGGCCCTCGAACTGATCTTCGAAGCTGTGCGAGCCGTCGTAGAAATAGACGCCGATGCGCGCGGGACGCCATGGCGCGCGGGCGAGGAACTCGCGGTAGTCCATGTCGTGGAAGGCGACCTGTCCGGAGGCGGTCCAGATATTCAAGTTGGCCTTCAACTTTTCCCCGGCCCCGTCGAACTGCGAAAAATTGTCGCATCCGAACAGCCGCGCGCCCGCGTTGCCGAGCGCGGCGCCGACCAGCGTCGCCCCCTGGTAGCATCCGACCTCGACGTACACCTCGCCCGGTTCGAGATTCGCGACCGCGCGGTTGAGCAGCATCAGCTTGTTCTCCGTCGCCATCGCGGGAATCGCCCCGAGGACGTCCTTCAGGCGGCGGTCGGTGGGATGAAGCGCGCGGGCAAGACGCGCGGGCTCGTCGAATTCGGGCCACTGGCGGCGGCAATCGCGGAGGAAACCGTCGAAGTCCAATTTTAAAGTAAAACCTCAGGAAGCATTGTGGCCGCGCCCGCGCGCTCAGGGCAAGATTTGATGGCGCGCGACCTTGAACGACCATGCGTAAAGCTTGCCGGAGACGGTCGCGCGCACGGCGTAGGTTGCGCCCGCGACCAACGGCTTTCGCGGGACGATGACGATCGCGCCGAAATGGCGAAGCCCGCTTCGCGCCCGCGCGAGCGAGGACGGATCGGGATTGCGATAGGAGTCGGCGTCGAAGCCGCACGCCTTGACCGGCGCGCCGTCCTTCCTGAGCGAGAAGCGATCCAGCAGGGCGGGCGCGTTGATGCCAAGCTGAAGCGTAATTGGAAGGCCGGTCGGAACCGCATAGCCCGGGCATGAGGCGAGCGGGTCGGGCCATTCGCCCTCGTCGGCGCCGAAGATGCCGTCGGCGATAGTGGCGCCCTCGGGCGGAAACATCACGACTCGCGAGGCCGGGCGAGCGAGATGGTCGATGCCGCTCTGCACGTTGAGCGCGGCGGCGCAGATTCCGCCCTGGCAGAACCGGCCGTAGCCGACGCGCGCAAGCTGGGGATTGAGCAGCCACATCCGATGGAACGGCCCGGTCATCCAGTTTTCGATCGCCCATCCGGGAGGCGGCGGCGAGGGCGGCGAAGAGTAGTCGGCGTCGACGTCGCTCAGGCGCGCGGCTTTGAGGCCCGCGCGGGTGAACAGGGGTTTTCCCGGCTCCTCGGAATGCATCGCGGCGCCGATTCGTCCGGTGCGGATCGCGTCGGCCTCATTGGCGACAAGGTAGCGCGCGTGGGCGGCGTCGGCGCCGGAGAGCGAGGGATCGTCGGCGACCGGGGCGAGCTTCGCCAGCACGCGATAGTAGTTGAGCCGCGCGAGCCACGCGGGAGCGCCGGCGCGCGCGGGGGGGCGCGCGCGGATGCGTGAAAATTCGGGCGCCGCGGAGGGCGCGGCGGGAAGTTCGCGCACGCGCAGATAGTAGGCCGAGGCGCCGAGCGCGGCGACGGCCAGCATGGCGGCCGCGGCGAGGGCGAGGCGGCGCGGGATTATCGCGCGGGCGCCCCTGCGCGGCGCGGGGCTGACGAATCGGAACGCGAGCGCGCCGAGGGCCACCCGGTCGCCCGGCGAGAGCGCGAACGCAACGCCGGAGGCCAGGCGGCGTCCGTTGACGAAGGTGCCGTTGGTCGAGCCGAGGTCGGTGAGCATGACGGCGCCGGCGCGGCGCTCGAGCGCGGCGTGGCGGCGCGAGACGGAGGGGTCGTCGAGCACGACGTCGCATCGCGGGTCCGCGCCGAGCACGAGCCGGCGCGCGCCGAGGCGGATGTCGCGCGGGCGCCGGGCGCCGAGGGCGAGCAGCATGGCCGCGGGTGGCGAAGGGTCGGGCGAGCGCATCAGGGCCTCGCGCCGGAGAGGACGGCGGCCGGGCGCGGGAGGCGGCCTTCGGGGCGATGAAATTGGGGTTTCACGGCGGGAAATTTAGCAGGCGCGAAACCGGGGCATCAAAGGGCGCGGATTCGGCGGGGGCTGAACCGGTTATCCAACTGAAAGTAGGGATTCATTATCTCTGCGTAGGACGAGGATGGGGATGAACTAGTTCATCCTTACGGGAATGGCGCGTTCGCGGCAGAATTGCCGGCGATGAACGCTCTCTCCTCCCCACGCGCTGGCGGTGATCACGGTGGCAACCCTCGCAAACTGAGCGGTGGCGCCGCGATCGATACCGCCGGCGCGCCCGCCCATCGGCATAGCAGGCGCGCGCGGGCGAGCCTGGCGATCATGCTGGGAGCGTCGCCGGGCGAACCCGCGGGCGCGGACGTCCGCGAGGCCGAAGGGCCGGTCGCGGCCGAGGCCGCGCCCGAGTGGATCGAGCTTCTTCCGGCGGGAGTTTTCCACGGGCGCGACGGGCGGGGCCCCTACCGCCTCGACGATCCGGCGGGGGTAATCGCGGCGACCCTGGCGCTTCGGATGGAGGCGGGGATACCGGTCGATTACGACCACGCGACCGACTTCGCGGCGCCCAACGGACGGCCGGCCCCGGCCGCGGGATGGATTCGGGAACTGGAGGTCCGCGACGGGGCGCTGTGGGGCCGGGTCGAATGGACCGAACGCGCGGCGCGGGCGATCCTCGCGCGCGAGTATCGTTACATCTCGCCGGTATTCCAGTACTCGCGCGCCGACGGGAGGGTCATCCGTCTGCTGCGCGCGGGCCTGACCAACAACCCCAATCTTTACCTGACCGCGATTTCCGCGGCGGGAGACGAGGAAGACAGGAAAATGGACCAGTTTGACAACTTTGTGGGCCAGCTCAGGCGGCTTCTCGACACCGGTCCGGACGCTTCGGTTGAGGAAATCCTCGAGACGGTCGGAGACCTGCTCGCCGCGCGCGAGACCGCGCGCAACGCGGCGGGCGGCGATCCGGCGCGCTACGTCGATGTCGCGGAGTTCAAGAAGGCGCTCACCGAGCTCAACGCGCTGCGCGCCGAACGCGCGCGGGAGAAGGCCGAACACGCCGTCAACGACGCGATCCGGGCGGGCAAGCTCGTTCCGGCCCAGCGCGAATGGGCGGTCGCGTACTGCGCGGCCGATCCGGAGGCGTTTCTTGCGTTCGTGGCGCGCCAGCCCGCGATGCTCTCGGGCGAGATGTTGACGGCCGCGCCCGGCTCGGCGCACACCAGGGCGCCCGAGGCCGGGTTGACGTTAAACGCGGCGGAAAGCGCGATTTGCGCGCAGCTCGGGGTCTCGGCCGGCGACTTCGCCAGCCGCAAACAGGGCCGCGCCGACTTTCTCAAGATACGGGACAACGCGCAGCGCGAACTCTAAGCAAGGCCGCGTCCGCGCCACGGCGCGGACGTTACGCTCAAGGATGGCAAAATGGCGGCACTAACCAGCTCACGAAACACGCCCGAGATGGCCGACGGCGGGCGAATCCGGGTCTACCCGGTCGAAGCCAACACCACCATCTATCTCGGCTCGATGGTGGCGATTGACTCAAACGGCAACGCGGTTCCGGCCTCGGCGACCAGCACGACCGCCAACGCGCTCAAGGTGATCGGGCGCGCCGAGTACGTGGTCAACGGAATCCCCGGCCAGAACGCGGTCAACAATCCAGGCGCCGCGGGCGCGATCCAGATCGCGGTGCGAAAGGGCGTTTTCATGTTTGGCCAGGACGGCTCGATAACCAGCGCGACCGTCGCAAGCCCGTGTTTCGCGATCGACGACAACAACGTCAGCGCCAACGACCGCGCATCGGGCGCGTCGGTGCAGCAGTACGCGGTCGCCGGCCAGGTCGTCGCCGTCGACTCGTCGGGCGAGGTGTGGGTCGATTTCTGGCATCAGTCCACGGCCGCGGTCTAGACGCTTAGGAGTCAGGGAGTCACACGATGGAGATAACCGCTCAGAATCTGACCGCACTGTTCACCGGCTTCGATGTCGTATTCCAGCGCGGCTTCGACAAGCCGCCTTCGTACTACGAGCAGATCTGCTCGATCGTGCGTTCGACCAGCCGCCAGACCACCTATCCGTGGCTTGGCCGCACCACGCGGTTTCGCGAATGGCTGGGCGATCGGGTCGTGCAGGCGCTTGAAGCCCATACCTACACGATCGTCAACCGCAATTTCGAGGACACCATTTCGATCGACCGCAACGATATCGAGGACGATACGTACGGCGTTTACGAGCCGATCATCGAGCAGCTCGGATGGGATACCAAGATCCACCCCGACATGCTGCTGTTTCAGATGATCAAGAACGCCGTCGCCACGCCCGCGAGCGTGCTCGGCTACGACGGCCAGCCGTTCTTCAGCGCGACCCATCCCGTGGGACCCGCGGGCCGGCCCGACGCCGATTCGACGGCCTCCAATATCAACAGCAGCGGCACCGGCCCCTACTGGTTCCTTATCGACGCTTCGCGCGCGATCCGTCCGTTCATCTTCCAGCTTCGGCGCGAGTACGCCGTTACGCGGATGACGGCGATGACCGACGAGGCGGTGTTTAACCGCCGCGAGTTCCGCTACGGGGTCGACGGCCGCGCCAACACCGGCGTGGGGCTCTGGCAGCTTGCCTACGCGAGCAACACCGACCTCTCGAATCCGGCCAACTACGGCGCCGCGCGGGCCGCGATGCGTTCGTTCACGACCGACGGCGGGCAGCCGTTCGGCGCGCTGTCGAGCCGCAAGGGCGTCTACCTGGTGGTGCCGCCCTCGCTCGAAGAGGTAGCCCGCCAGCTCCTGCATTCCGATTTCATGGCCGGCGCGGGCGCGAGCGCATCCGTCGCGACGACCAACATCTGGAAGAACAGCGCCGACCTGATCGTCAGCGAGTATCTGGCCTGAAGTTGATCCGCGTGAGACTTCCCCTCCCCGATGACGCGTGCGCCCCCGGCTCTCTTCCCGAGCGGAAGAGAGCGGGGGCCCGGGGCGAGGCCGTATCCGCCGGGACGAAGGTGTGAGGTTTTTCGATGAGTTACGCGGCTCCGCAGGACATGATCAACCGTTATCCGAATCGCGATCTCGTGCAACTCACGAACGACGATCCGACCGCGACCACGGTCAACACCACCGTGCTCCAGCAGGCGCTCAACGACGCCTCGGCCGAGATCGACGGCTACCTGGGCGCGCGCTTCATTCTTCCGCTTACCGATCCACCTGAGGTCCTGAACCGCGTCGCGAGCGACATCGCGATGTACCGGCTGCAGGCGCTCAGACCTCTTCACGACATCTCCGACGCGCGCCGGCGCTACGAGGACGCGATCACGATGTTGAGCAAGGTTGCGGCGGGGGCACTCACGCTTGGAGTCGGCGCCGACGGGAACGAAACCGCGATATCGCCGGTGGCGGAAGTCGTCGAGGGGCCCGCGCGCGTATTCAGCCGCGACACCCTGAAGGGATTCTGAGCGCGACGCGCTCGCGGTCAGGAAGCAGATGGCAACTTCGCTTGACACGCCTTGGACGGGCTTGCAGTTTTCTCCGCCGACGCCGCTCGATATCGAGACGCTCGAATCGGCGATCGTCGCGCAGCTCTCCTCGCAGATAAGCGCGATTGAAGTCGTGCATTTTCCCGACGAGCCCAAGGCCTACCGCATGACCCATCCGGTAGGCTCGGCGCTCGTCACCTATCGCGGCGCGACCTACGGCGATCTGCTCGATTCGGACGCGATCATCCAGGAGCGCCGGCTCGAATTCGACGTGACGCTTCTGGTGCGCGACCTCGGGTGGGGCGTCGGCTCGGCGCCCGACGGGACCAGCCCGGGCGCCTACGCGCTACTCGAGCAGGTGCGCGCGGCGCTTACCGGCTTCCAGGCGCCCGGCGCGCGCAAGATGCGGCCAGTGCGCGAAAAATTCCTCGAGCGCGACCGCCGTGGCGGAGTGTGGATCTATACAATCACATTTGCGCTCAGCACGGTCGCGGTCGAACCGTCGGGCGCCGACAATTTCCCGCTCTTCGTCAAGGGTGTCGCGCTCGACAACTCCGGCAACACCACGGTGACCGCCGGCGCCGCGCCCTACACCTTCAACGCGCAGGGCCAGATCGCGCTGCCCTATGGCAACGTGATTTCGCTCACGGTAAGCGCGCTCGGCGGCGGACAGACTTACGTCGAGGGCGCCGACTACACGCTCGATCCGGTCAACGGAATCATCACCTGGCTCTCGACCGGCTCGATTCCCGCGGATGCGACGGTTGACGTCGCCTACAGCTACTCGGAGAGCGCGATTGCGCTCGCCGGCCAGAGCGCGCCTAGCGCCTCGTAGCGGCGCGTGCCTTGCGCCGACTCATGACAATTCGCCGCGCGAGCGCGGAGCCTTCACGCGGAAAGGAAACACGGTGAAACAATGCCAGCAAGTTTTTTACACGGAGTCGAGGTAATCGAGGTCGGAACCGGGCCGGTACCCGTTACGGTGGTCAAATCGGCCGTGATTGGACTGGTGGGTACCGCGCCGACCTGGGTGGTTCAGTCGCCCGCGGTCGCGCCGGCGGTCAACGCGCCCACTCTCGTTTCGTCAGCGGTTGACGCGGCGAATTTCGGTCCGCTTGTGCGCGGTTACACGATCCCCTACGCTCTTTGGGCGATCCAGCAGCAGGGCGCGGGCCAGGCGATCGTCGTCAACGTGTTCAACCCGACCGAGCACTACACCGCGGTCGCCGCGACGGCCTTCACCTTCAACGCCCAGGGCCTTGTCAATCTTGGCCACATGGGCGTCTCGAGCGTGGTCGTCACCAGCGATCCCGCCGGTACGACCTATACCGCTGGCACCGACTACACGCTCGACGCGGTCAACGGGGTGATCACGCTCATCCCGGCCACCTCGGGCGGCCATATCGCCGCCGGCGCGACAGTGCTGGTCTCCTTCAACTACGCCGATCCGACTAAGGTGCAGGATTCGGACATCATCGGCGCGGTCGCGAGCGGCTCATACACGGGGATCCAGGCGCTTCAGACAACCTACGGCACAATGGGCTTTTTCCCCAAGGTCCTGATCGCTCCGGGTTACTCGCAGAACGCCGACGTGGCGAGCGCGCTCGACGCGATGGCCCATCAGATACGCGCGATTGCGCTGGTGGATTCCGCGCCCTCGACTCCGGCCGCGACCGCAATTTCCAACCGCTCGACCGCGGGACAGGCATTCGACACCTCGAGCACGCGCACCGTGCTCTGCTACCCGCAGGAGACCTTCTATGACGCCGGCCTGGTGCCGACCGGAGTGACCCTGAGCGCGGCGGGAACGCCGGTCACCCAGCCGTACAACCAGATTGCGGTCGGACCGTACTCGCAGTGGATGGCGGGGGCGATCGCGCAGAAGGACCTGCAGAACGGCTACTGGTGGTCGCCTTCCAACACCGAGGTGCAGTCGATCCTGGGTCCCGACGTCCCGCTCTACGCCTCTCTGGTCGATCCCAACTCGGACGTGAACAATCTGAACGCCGCCGGCATCGTGACCGTCTTCAACGCCTTCGGCACCGGGCTCAGGGTGTGGGGCAACCGGTCCGCGGCCTATCCGTCCTCGACCGCGCCTGACAATTTCATCAGCGTCAGGCGCACGATGGACATTATCGAGGAGTCGGTGGAGCTGGCGATGCTGCAGTTCATCGATCAGCCGATCTCGAACGCACTGATCACCGCGATCCTGGCCTCGGTCAACGCGTTTTTGCGCACGCTGATCCAGCGCGGGGCGCTGGTTGCGGGTTCAGCCAGCTTCGATCCGGCGCAGAACCCGTCCACCCAGATCGCGGCCGGGCAATTGGTCTTCAGCCTGGACGTGATGCCGCCGCCGCCGGCCGAGCGCATCACCTTCCAGACCTTTATCGATGTGTCGCTGCTTCAGCAGCTCGGCCAGACCAGCGCCCAGACCTCGACGGCTTCGGCCACCGCGTAACCGGGCGTCGTGCGACGTATGGCCTCGCGCGCGATCCGCGTTTCCCGCTCCTCTTGTGTTTCGCTCGGGAGAGGGGGCGCGGAGCGCCGGACGGGCGTCCTAACAAAAAGATGCCCGTCCGGGCGCTGATCGGTTCAAAACGAAGGGGCGCGTGGGCCGCGGCGAGAGAATTTCCCGCCGTGGTCCCTCAGCCGCCGTGGGAGAGGTTCCCGGCAACCGCGTCCTATTGCCGGGAGAATGGTCAGATGGTCAGTTAGTCACGAAGTCCGAATACGAACTCGCAGGGTGAGCAAATGAATATCCAAGTAAACTCACTTACCAACGCCAATGTATATATCGACGGAGTAGGGCTTCTCGGCCGCGCCGAGGAAATCGAAATTCCCCAGCCCCGCCATCGGATGATCGACTACAAGGGCCTCGGGATGGCCGGCACCGCCGAGCTTTGGAGCGGCGTGGACAAGCTCGAGGCGCGTATCCGATGGTCGTCCTTCGACCCGCAGACCCTGACCGTGGCCGCAAGCCCGTTCCAGACCCATTCCTTCCAGGTGCGCGGAAGCCTCGAGCAGTACACCAGCCAGGGCCGCTCGGCCGAGCTGCCGGTGGTGTACCTGATGACCGGGGTGTTCAAGGACGCGGGCGTCTCCAATTTCAAGCAGCAAGCGATGGTGGAGACGCAGTCGATGGTCAGCGTCTATCACTGCGAGCTCTACGTCGCGGGCACCCAGATCTATCTCTACGACGTCTTCGCCAACGTCTATGTCGTCGGCGGCGTCGATCAGCTCTCGCAATTCCGCGTCAACCTGGGCGCCTAGCCGCGCGTATCGCGTGAAACGGCGGGCCGCGACCCGCGCGGGGGCGCGGCCGGGACGGCAACGGACCAAAGACGACCGGAGAGCGAGCGATGGGACCGGAAGAGATTTTGGTAAACGGAGTAAAGATAGGCGGCGCGCCGGTAAAGGGCGGTTCCCAGGCGGATGGGCGCGTTGTGACGCTTCCCTCGGGGAAAAGCGCGACCGTGCGCCGGGGATTCGGGCGCGACCTGATGCGCGCGCAGCGCGCGGCGGGCGGCTCGGGCGACCCGGGCGCGGTGGTTTTCGCGCTTATCGCGGAGCTGGTCGAAATCGACGGCGCGAAAATCCTTTACGAAGACGTGCTCGCGATGGAGCTCGGCGACGTTCTCGCCCTGCAGGCGGAGGTCGCGGGCGAAAATTTTCAGTTCCCTCCGCCGGCGCCTTTGCAGCCCTCGTCCACTTCGGATTCGCGGTAGGCGAGCTTCAGGCGATGGACTACGAGGAGCTCGCCTACTGGCTCGGCGCGGTCGAGGAATACAACCGCGCGACCGCCAAAGCGGCGAGCGGAGGGAGCGACGAATAAAAAGGGGGACGGCGCCCGCCGGGCGCGAGGCCCGGAAAAGACAGCCTGTCCGAAACCTGATTGGAGATGGCGTATCAATATGAGTGTGCGTTTGTTTGTGGGCAATCTGAATTTTTCACTCGTGGATGAGGAGCTGCGCGACGCCTTCCTCGAAATCGGCCCGGTCGAGCGCGCCGAAGTGGTGCGCGACCGGTTCGACGGGCGCTCGCGCGGCTTCGGTTTCGTCGAGATGGTTAATGACGGCGATGGCGAGCGCGCGGTCGAAGGACTCAACGGCAGGGAACTGATGGGCCGTCCGATGCGGGTCGAGATTGCGACCTCGCGCCGCAATCCGTCCCCAACCCACGCGGCCGCGTAGAGACGGACGGAGAGCCGGATGGCGAAGCGGCATAAGGGCCAGGGAACCGCCGTCCACGGCGCCGGGAGCGCGGCGCCTGCGGAACACGAGCGCGCGCGAGAGAGACTTGCGCGATTCGAGATGGCCTCCTACCTGGCGGCCCGGACCCGTCCGTTCGTCGTGGCCGCCGAGCGGCTTTGGTACGGATGGCGCATCGTGAGTCCGCTTGAGCGCGCCGGGGCGGCTGCGGCCCGGGTGCGTCGCGCGACCGGCACGGCGATGCACGTGGCCGCGAGCGAATCGCACGCGCGCGAGAATCTCAGCCATGCCGTATCTCTTGCCCGCGCGGTCGAATCGGGAAATCCCCGCACGCCGCGCGCCGGCGCCGAAACGATATCGGGCCGCGCGCGAGCGCAGGCGGGCCCGATCCCGTCACGCGAGGGCGCGCGCGATAAGCGCGGGGAAGACGCGCGACGCGCGGAGCATCGGCGCCATCGGGGCGAGAGGCGCGATGCGGGCGAGAGGCGCGATGCGAGAAGGAATACGGGCGCGGAGATGCACGAGGCGGTCAGTCGCGCGATCGATGCGCAGTGGGCGCTGGTCGGCGCGTCGCGTTCGGCGCTCGGCCTCACCCGCGCGGTACATGGCGCGCTGGAACGCTCGTGGCACGTCGCGCTTAAGCCCGACCCGCGCCGGGCGGCGCGGGAGGGCGCGGCTATCGGGAATGAACGCGAACGCGCTTCGAGCGAACGCGGGCGCGACGACGCGCCGATTCATGTCGAACGCGGGCGCGCGGCGAATCACGAGGGGATGCATCAGGCGCTCGTCCGATTCGGAAACACGGTTGGCCTTCTCGCCAAAGGGCTTGGCGCCGGGAGCGCCGCGAGCGATCGAGCGCGAGGCTCAAGCACGGCTTCGAAGCGCGGGCGCGAAGGCGCGGCGCAACCGCTTGCGGCGGCGGTTCGGATACCGGCCGTGCCCGCTTTTATTCCGGTTCCGGCGCTCGCGGGCGGGCCGCGCGGGCGGGCCTCGAATCCGGCGCCGGCGGCTCCGATCGTGATCAATTCCTCGCCGACCCTGGTGGTGAATCGCGCCGACTCGGCGCTCGATCTGGAACAGAGGCTGCTCGAAGTGCTCCGGCGCCATCGCAACGCCCTTTACGAGCAGTGGGAGCGCGAGCGCGAGAAACGGCTCAGGACCGAATTCTAGGAGGCTTCAAGGGCAGTGTTTGCGATCCTGGGAGACATCGTGTTCGAGGTCGTGAGTTCGCCTGAGAATTTAGTCTCGATGCGGCAGTACGACTACGCCGAGCATCGCGTGGTCCAGAACACGCCGCAACTGCAGTGGCTCGCCGACGGGCTCGAGACGCTTGAGTTCGAGATGCTGCTGCACGGCGCGGTGGCGGACCCGGCGCTTAGGCTCTTCGAGCTGGAGACGGCGGCGGCGCTGCACGAGGCGCTGCCGCTGGTCTTCGGCAACGGCGATTTCCGCGGCTTCTTTGTGATCGCGGCGATTGGAGCGGTCTCGCAGCAGCTTTCCGCGGCGGGTGATCCGCTCGTGATACGGGTGCGGATGGTGCTGCGCGAGTGGCCGCTCGCGTTCGATCCGAACCTGCCGCCGGTGCCCAACTTCACGCCGATCGGGCTGGTCTCCGGGGCGGGCGCGGGCACTTCGACGACAACGCCAACCGCGCAGGCCGTCACGAGCGGGACGACGACGCTTCCCGCCGCGGGCGTGTCGGCGGTGCTGACGCTGGGCGGGCCGAGCGGGCCGCCCTCGCCGGGCGTGCAGCCAGGAGACATTTCGACCGCGGCGATTACCCGGAGCGCGTTAAGCTGATGGCGGCGGCGAACTACATCACGCACATAACCGCAGCGGGCGAAAGATGGGACCTGCTGGCGTGGCGCTACTACGGCAATGCCACGCTCTACAGCCCGATAATCATGGCCAACCCGTCGGTTCCGATAGAGCCGGTGTTCGAGGCGGGCCTTACGGTGCTCATCCCGATACTTCAGCAAAGCCAGGCCCTGGCCGTGAACCTGCCGCCGTGGAAGCAGCAGGCCGGGCAGTAACAAGCGGGGAACACGATGGGATCGGCGACTGCATATCCGGTGCGCGCGCCGCAGTGGATACTGACCTATCAGGGCGTGGATATCACCGCGGACGTGTCGCGCATGATCGTGAGTATCACGTATATCGATCATCTCGACGCGCTTTCCGGCGAGATCGAGATAGAGGTCGAGGATCACGACCAGCGATGGCAGGGCCCGTGGTACCCGGGGCTCGGCGACCAGGTCAACCTGATGATGGGCTACCGGGGCGAGCCGATGCTGCCGTGCGGCGATTTCGAGATCGATCAACTGGAGTTGTCGGGTCCGCCCGACGCATTCACGATGCGCGGGCTGGCGGCGTTCGTCACGCCCGCGATGCGCACCGCGAACAGCGCGGGTTACGAGGGCCAGAGCCTGCTCGCGATCGCGAAGACGATAGCGGCGAAGTACGGCTACTCGGTGGTGAGCGCGCCGGGCGCCGCCGACCTGAAGTTCAACCGCGTCACGCAGAACGGCGAGACCGACCTCGGGTTCCTGAAGCGGCTCGCCGCCGAGCATGATTTCGAGTTCACGGTGCGGGGAAGCTCGCTCGTGTTCTACGCGCGCTCGGCGCTGGAGAGCGCGGCGGCGGTGAAGACGGTTACGCGCGCCGACACGCTCAGGTTCGGCTTCAACAACCGCACGCGGCATATCTACAAGTCCGCGCTGGTTTCCTACCAGGATCCCACCACGAAGACGCTTATCGCGCAGACGGCGAATCCGGCGGCGACGATGCCGACGGGCGACACGCTCAAGCGGGTGGTGCGATGCGAGAACGGACAGCAGGCGGCGTTGAAGGCGGCGGCCGCGCTTCACGCGAACAATCTCAAGTTCGTCGAGGGGGCGCTCAGGACGCCGGGCTCGACCGCGCTTTCGGCCGGCAACAACGTGACGCTTTCGGGCTTCGGCAATCTCGACGGAGTTTACCTGATACGCAGCGCGCGCCATCACATGGCCCGCGAGGTCGGTTACATCACCGACGTGGAGGTAAGGCGTGTCCAGTGAAGAGATTCGCGCGGCGTGGCCGATGCGCGTCGGGATCGTCCAGCAACAGGACGTGAGCACGGCGCGGGTGCGGGTGGTGTTTCCGGACCTTGACCGGATGACGAGCTACTGGCTTCCGATCGTGGTGCAGAAAACCCAGGACGACAAGGCCTACTGGATTCCCGATATCGGGGAGCAGGTGGTCTGCCTGATGGACGCGCATTACGAGGCTGGCGCCGTGCTCGGCGCGATCTACTCGCAGGCGGACGCGACCCCGGTCGCGAGCGCGAACAAGTTTTATCTCGGCTTCAAGGACGGCGCGGCCTTCGAGTACGACCGGGCGGCGCACGTCCTCAGCATTACGTTCGAGGACGGCGGCGAGATCATATACGACGCCGGCGCGCATCAACTTACCATAAGCTGCCCGGCGGGGGATATCGCGCTTGAGACCTCCGAGCACAAGACCACGATCGACACGATCATCGACACCTACAATTCGCATGTTCATCCCGATCCGCAAGGCGGAGACACGGGCGCGCCGAGCCAGGTGATCGCATGAGCGCCGAAGCGGTAACGCTCGCGGATATCACTTCGGCGGACTGGTCGCTCAAGCTGGGCGCGATCGGCGAAGTGGTGCAGGGAATCCAGGACGTCGACCAGTGTATCAGGATAATCCTGACCACGCCGAAGGGGTCGGACGTGCTTCGTCCGACTTTCGGCGTCGACATCTGGCGCTACATTGACTATCCGATGAACTCGGCGGTTCCGGCCATGGTGCGTGAAGTGAGTACCGCGATCACGCTGTGGGAGCCGCGAGTGAGTATCGTGGCGGTGAATGCGTCGCCCGCGGCCGCGAACAGCGGCCAGGCGGGCGCGCAGCTCGAAGTGTCGGTGACGTGGGCGCTCAAGCTAGCGAGCGCGACGGCGCCCGCCCGGACCACGACCGTGACATTTCCCGGAGGCTTCTGATGGGTGCAGGAATTCCGGCGCTTCCGCCGCCGGTCTTCGTCGATGACGCGGACGGTCTCGACCCGAATCTTATTCTGGCCGACATGATTTCGGCCTTCGAGGCCGCGGCTGGTCGAGTCCTACAGCCGGCGCAGGTCGAGCGCCTTCTGATAAATCTGTACGCTTATCGCGAGTCTTTGGTTCGCAACGCGATCCAGTACGCGGGCGAGCAGAATCTGCTCGCGTTTGCGCAGTTCCCGATGCTTGACTACCTGGGGCAGCTTTTGGGCGTGACGCGGCTCGCGGCGCAACCGGCGACGACCACGCTTCAGTTCACGCTCACGAGCGCGCTCACGGTGGCATACACGATCCCGGCGGGCACCGCGGCCGGGACCAGCGACGGGCAGTTCGTGTTCGCGACGAACTCGGATCTGACCATACCGGCGGGGGCGACGAGCGGCTCGGTGGGAGCGACGGCGACCGTGGCGGGCCCCTCGGCCAACGGCTATCTGCCGGGCCAGGTGGACGTGCAGCTCAGTCCGAGCGCGCTGGTCGCGAGCGTGGCCAACACGACCACGACCGCGGGCGGGTCGGCCCCGGAGACGGACGACCATCTGCGCGCGAGGATCCAGGCGGCGCCCGGCGAGTTCAGCGTGGCGGGTCCGGTGGGCGCGTACCGGTTTTTCGCGCTCGGCGCGGACCCTTCGATAATCGACGTTCAGATCGAAAGCACGGTTCCGGGAACGGTGACCGTGTACGTGCTGACCGGGCCGATAACCGTGCAACCGGCCGGGGCGCCGAACAGCGCGGGGATCGCGAGCGCGGCGCTGCTGGCGAAGGTTGAGTCGGCGCTGAGCGCGGACACGGTGCGCCCGCTGACGGACACCGTGGCGGCGCTCGCCGTCACGGAAGTGGATTACCAGATCGCCGGGACGGTGACGCTTTACGCCGACGCGGATCCGGTGGCGACGATGACGGCGGTGAACCAGGCGGCGCAGGAGTTCGCGATACAGCTTGCGTCGAAGATCCAGCGCGACGTGGTGCCGAGCCAGGTAATCGCGGCGCTGTCGGTGGCGGGGGTGTACCAGGTCTCGCTTACGGCTCCCGCCTACATCCAGCTCTCGCCGGGCCAATGGGCCAACTGCACGGCGATCACTCTCGGGCAGCAGGTTGGCAGCGAACAGAGCTGAGACACGGGTTGGCTTGCGATGGCTGAACTGACGATCCCGCCTTCCATTGACGACCAGCGAAGCCAGGCGCTTCTGCAGTTGATCGAGCGCCTGGACGCGCTCGATCTGACGCCGATGCTCGTCTACCGGATCGATTCGGTGCCCGACAGCGCGCTTCCGTTTCTGGCCTGGCAATTCGATATCCTCTCGCCGCTCTGGCAGCTTCTGGTGCCGAGCAACGCGAGCGTCGACGCCTTGACGGACATCGACGCGCTGGTGGACATCGACACGCTGACCGAGGGCGCGCCGGACACCGCCGGCGCGCAGGCCGCGTCCGAGGTCCAGCGCGCGCTTCTCAAGGTCGCGATCCAGCTGCATCGCTACCGCGGGACGCCGTGGTCGATTAAGACCGCGCTCGCCGCGCTCGGATGGCCGAACGTGACGCTGCTCGAGGGCCAGAGCAGCTGGGGCGGCACCGCCTATCCGGCAAGCCAGGGATGGGCGGTGTTCCGGGTGGTGATTGAGATCGGCGGCGGACAGTTCGTCGAGAGCAACGCCCCCGAGACGGTCAGCGCGGTGGCCAATTTTTTCAAGCCCGCACGGGCGTGGCTCGACTCGGTTTGGTTTGCCGAAGCGCCGCTGGCCGACGACGGGCCAGCGGTGTCCGACCAGCTCACGCTGGAGGGAGTGCTTGAGTACCAGCTCGATACGGCGCCGGTTGCGGTCGAGGGCGCCCAGACGCTTTCGGTGGCGGGGCTGGCGCTGGCGGACGCGGTCGGGCCGGTTGCGCCGCAATACAACGGACAATACGCGCATAGCGGGATCACGTACGGCGCGGATGAACCGGCCGTGGCCGATCCCGCCCTGATTCTCAACGGCGTGGCGGTTCTTCAAGGAGGATAATAATGAGAAGGCCTGTTGGAATCGTGCGTCTGGGCCTGTACCGCGAGGGAAGGCTGATTTGGACGCTCGAGGAAAAAAACCTGTTCGTGAATTCCGGGCTGCCGGCGCTGGCCGGCGACGGGGCCGATCAGTTCGTTTCCGCGATTGGCTTCGGATCGAACGGAACCGCGCCGTCGCTGACGGATAGCGCGCTAACCGCGCCGTCGTACTACAAGGCGATTGACAGCCACGCCGAGAACGGCACCAGCCCGGGTCCGGGCTCGGCACAGTTCAACTGGAGCCTGACCACCGCCGCAGCCATCTCCAACACCTGGGCGGCAAGCACCGCGTACGCGTTGGGCGCCACGATCGCTCCGGGCAACGGCTACTGGTACAAGTGCACAACCGCGGGCACGTCAGGGTCGGCCGCCCCGGCATTCGGCGCCGTCGTGGGAGGGACGACCGCCGACGGCACGGTGGCATGGACGAACGAAGGCGCCTACGACTCGGGGGCGCTGGGCATCACGATCCAGGAGCTGGGACTGCTCGCCAACCAGGCTGGCGTGGCGCTTCCCGGCGCGACGGCGCCCGCGCCTCTGCTTGCGCGCAAGACCATCAGTCCGATCTCGTTCACCACCGGCATGAACCTTTCGGGCAGCTGGACACTGACCTTCTAGGAGACGCATCGCG
>JAEHJW020006581.1_pt1 | contig 27055 bp, 27 predicted proteins | sample 9271431 | NCBI WGS metagenome assembly JAEHJW02 | reverse complement strand
GCAGGCGCGACCTATCCCGACGGCGTTGCCCTCGAATACGACATCGACTGGAACCCGCGTAATCTCGCGACGCCGAACATCGGCCCGCGTGAGGTGAATCCGGGCTTACAAGTGGTTACTACCGGAAATTTGTTTTGCCAAACCGCACCTGGGCAGACGGTCACAGCGAATATCTATCCCGTGGGAAGCGGAACATTGACAACTTCGGTTACAATGACAGAAACGCCCGCAAACAGCGGGAATTACGTTGGAACTGCCACCATTGGTACTCCGGTATCGGTTCAATATGTGGTTGGCGGAACACTGGTAGCAGTTCAGACTTTGTGAGGTAAATTATGGCATTAACATCCCTACAGCAGCAATTAACATCATTTTTAACCATCGATGCGGCGCAAAAGACACCGCTTTACGCTTCGCTGTCCGATGCGGCGGTTGCGACAGCGTTAAACGCGCAAACGGTGCCTGTGAGCACGCCGCTGACGATTGGCTATCTATCTGGCGTCTGGGGTGCTGGCGCTGTTACCATTTTGCAGGCATTGGTGGCGGCGGCTAATGGCACTTCCGCAATCGCGGGCTATGCGTTGATCGCGTATGACGCGATTAAATCTGGTGATTTATCCGCGCAGTCTCCATTGGTGCAAGCGCAGATCGCAGCATTTGTATCGGCAGGCATCTTAACGCAAGAACAAGCTACTGCGGCACTTTACACCTATGTCTGGGTTCCCGGCGGTGGCAACGTGCAGACAGCCGATGTAACAGCGGCCAGAGCACAAATGGCTTTGATAAACGCGCAGAACGTAGCGCAGGGATTGGCGATCAATGGATTCAACGCAGTTCGAGCGTCGATTCAGTCGGCGAAAACAGCATCTGCCGTGCCGACAGCATCGCAGATAATTTCGACCTTTTCAACAGCGGTGGGGTAAGTCATGATTAATTTGGAAATTAATAATACCCCAATTGCCTCAAACAACAACGGAGGATTGTTTAATACATTTGCTGGCACCGTTGACTATACATACGGTGCCAGTGCACAGGCCATCGCTTATACCGATCTACAATTAGTGTCAGGAACGCAGAATCAGGTCAGTTCAGTCAGCAGACCTTTTGTTGCCGCAGATGTGGGAAATTTTATTCAAATTGCCGCCCCATATGGAGTCTCCACTGTCGCCACATTAACGGGTGTGGTTATTTTTGCATCTGCCGGCGGAACTACCGGCGGAAGTTTTAGCTTTAATGGCGGGGGAGTCGGGATTACTCCAGTTTCTAATGGAGTGGAGGGACTTGGGCAACTAAATAATAATTTTCCTATAGGAAACTTTAATACCGGAAACATTCCTGTTATGGTGCTCCCGGACTTGCCAGCAGGAGTTCAGAGTTGGAATGTTTATCTGGGGCCTACTAATAACAGCACAGCGACAGACTATTTTTTGTATGCCAATACCTCTTCCAGAATTTTAACAATGTCGGCAGCATGGCCAACAACAGGACAAAACCCGCCTACCGTGGCTCCATCTGGTTGGTGGGGAGGGTTTTACGAAATTACTTCTGTATCGGGCGGAGTGGCCACTTTGAGCGCTTCGGTAGCGTCTTCTGGAACTTCGACCTCTGGAACAGGAGTACTGGGAGGACCAATCTCGTCACCGAATCTTGCCATCAATTTCAGTGGCAGCTATGTATCCTACATTTCCGGTTCATTTTCAACAGCATGTCTGGTTTTGGGGTCATTCTATGGTGATTTAACCGGTTATTCTACCGCGCGAGGAGATGGAGGAAATGCTACCATTACGTATGACGGAACCTCCCCAGTTGCAGGACTTGGTGTAACGGAAAATAATGACAGCGGTGGTGTTCAAGCAAACATATCAAATGTTGTTTTCAACGCCAATGGAGCGATAAATGCGAATCAACAATTTGATTGTATCTATGTAGGGCAAAACCGTTGTCTTTTCTTTAACTGTGAATTCAACGGAGCTACGGACGGAAATGGCGTAAATATTCAAAATAATGTCCCAATAATTGAGTGCGGCTCGGCCAATAATAAGTATGGATACTTAATAGGGAGTGGTTCACCAAACCTTATCCGATGCACGGCACAAAACAACAGTGCGGACGGTTTCTACGCGTATCAAGCATACCAAACGAACTGGTCAATTCTTGAATGTTTTTCAATTAATAATGGAGGAATTGGATTTAATCTCGCAAGTGGTGTTCGTGGCACCAACATCATCGGTTGCGTGGCCTACAAAAACGCTTCGCATGGATTTTATATATCCAATGGGTACAGTGGCTCCATACTATGGTCATGCATTGCCAGCACGAACGGAGGAAGCGGATTTTACAATTGTACTCAAAATTTATTCGATAATAATCAATTATTTAGCTATAACAACACGTCGGCAGACACCGGAAATTACTCAACGTATAATCCGTCAGCAACAACCACTGTTTTAGCATCTGATCCATTTGTAGATGCAGCAGGAGGCAACTTTACGCTTAACGACACAGCGGGAGGAGGCGCTTTGCTCCGCGGCGCTGCGTGGCCGAATGGCTTTACGGGCCTTCCTTATACCAACGATTCCCGCGATATTGGTGCGGCACAGAGCGCTGGAACAGGCGGCGGTGGTGGCGGCCTGATTTTACCCCGTGGAATTACAAGAATGGTAGGCTAAAATGTCTGAACAATGGGTACAGCGAGCGGCGCAAAGCATTCACGAACCGATTGTGCTGCTCAATTCCGCAGGCGCTCCGATCACGGGAATCGCGTACAACACGTCAGGTTTGCTTGTGCAATATTCCACTGACAATTCGTACACGTGGAACACGGTCACGCTGGTTGCCGGAACAGTTGGAGTCTACACGTCCGGAAGCTGGGTTGAGAGACAGAATGGGCTTTATCAGCTTGATTTGCCGTCCACGGCCTATGATTGGTTCGGTGCAAGAGAGGTCTTAGTACAAGTGAGCGGCGTTACCGGCCAAGTCCCGTCTGTCATCACTTTCACACGGCAACTGGTCGATGTCAATCCGCAAGATCAGTTTTTTGGGCTGGAGGGTCTCACTGTAGATGCGGCGCAAGTAGGTGGAGTATCTCCGGTCATCGACAATCAGGGTTTCCTCGCGACTGTTCCGGGGCATCCACTGGCTAAGGCCCCGATAAGCGCGACGGCCACAACGGTTGCGGTCGACGGAAACTACCTTGACGCATCGCCGTGGCTCATGCTGTTTTATCCCGGATATGGTTACGAGATTGTCGCGGCCACGGCGTTTTCATTCGCATCGGGCGTCATCACATTCACGATCACGCGCGGACAGCTTGGCACGACGGCTATTGATTTCTCCGCGGCCCCGGGAATGTTTGTGATCCCGTTGCCGAGTGCGGCAGGCGTCAATGCGACACTGCCAGCGACGGTTCCAAGCGGCTATGCCACAAGCGCAAATCAAACCACGATCTTGAGCCAGACCACGGCGGCCAGCATCGCGGGAGCGGTGTGGAACGCATTGCTGGCAAGTTATAATGTCGCTTCAAGTTTTGGAAATTGGTTACAAAGCCTTATCAACGCGCCCACGGCATCGGCTAACGCCACTGCCGCGGCAGCGGCGATACTTGTCACGCCCTCCAATAAGTTGACGACTGATGTTAATGGGAATGTGACTTTCAATAATGCTATTCCTGTGCCGCCGACAACTACGCAAATTCAAGCGGCTCTGGCTGCGGGAACCCCGTTGCCGGCAGTTTTGTCGGCATCGCAGAACTTCAACAACACTGGCCAGACCACAAACTATCCGACTTCTGCAACCAGCGTAACACTTGCGGCAAGCCAAGACTTTAACAACACTGGCCAGACAACGCCATATCCGACTTCTGGCGGGGGCGGGGGAAGCGGTTCCGCGGCATTGTCATTCACCGTTAAGTCTACGGCGGCTGGCACGCCTGTCATTCCGAACGCCACTATATCGGTTATCGACGCATCGGGTGCGGCTGTGACATCCGGTGTGACCAATGGCTCTGGCGTGGCATCCGGAATGGCTTGTGCGCCGGGGAGCTATACATATGCGGTTTATGCTGGTAACTTTGCGGGTATCAGCGGTACGTTGACTCCTGCACCGGTTGCGGGAAATAATCCGTATGTGTTTAGTTTGACGCCGAATACCTTGCCTATTCCATCCAATCCATCCGAATGCAATGTTGGAATTATGATTCAAGAGGGCGCTGGCCAAACTGGGAATGTTACCATCACCGCGATCATGACTCGCGTACCGCCGGGCAGTGGCAACTGGTTTGTTGGCCAGACATCCACGGTTGTTCTTGTGCCGGGCACCCAAGGCTACCTGACGCTTTATCAAAACGCACAGTACAGCTTTAGTGACGGCAATACGTTGATCTACCAAACCATTCCGCCACAGACAACATGGGAGTTGCCGAACACATTTAGTTGATGCCCGCGTATGGAGAAATGTTAGATTCTTTAAGGTTTGTCATGCTCTGGCCGAAAAGCCAGTACCACATTTCCAGATCAAAGGTTTCACGGAACTGCCACGAATCCATTGCCGCAATCATTTGAGAGGCTGCGAGTTCGCAGGACTCCACAATTTGAATACGATATGTACAACACAGTAAAAGATGGCCGTCGCAAGGCTGTAAAACCTTCCATCGCCATATCTTGCGTTCGCTCATAATCTGGACGCCAAAACCGCTTCCTTTCCAAACTTTGCCAGTTCTGGGTTTCAGCGGAGGTATGATTGACCACGGATCCCAATGAAGTTTATTGGGCCACGGATATGTTTTGTTTTCCCACCATGCCAGTGTGCGAATATCAAATTTGGACGTTTCGGTCTGCTGGTGGTATCGCGTAGTAGTCGGCGAGTGCTGATGCGAGAGAGAATTCTTTTTGTTCACGCGACTTGCGTTTTTTGTCGGCAACATCGTTTACTCCCGCACGTTTGGCTCGGGCTTCATTCCTCGGCTTAGGCTCTCTCCCCGCATGGTCAATGCGTTCCTGTTCATCGTGGATCGCGTCCACCGGGTGAGCTTCAACCGCGTTTTCGGGATGATACACCGGTTCGGACATTATCTTTTCGCATTCCTTGGTCGGGGTAACGCCCATGGCGCGATAGAACACCTCTTGCGGGATCGGCACGTTCGATGCGCCCCTGTCGTACAGTTCGATCAAATTGAGCTTATGGCGTGCCCGTTCACTGGCCTTGCGAAGCCTTGGCATTGCTCCCATCGGGGCCGTTCGCCATTTGGCGTGCGCACGTATCATCGCGGGCACAAACTGATAATTGATTGTGTTGCACATCGTCTGGCAGTGCCAGTCAATCGCTGAATCAAAGCCCGTCTCGTTGGTCTCGGCCCGTTCGGAATAACTCATGGAGTCCCCGCCCATGCTTGGATCAAGCGTCATAATAGATCGTATGGCGGGCGTTGTGTAGAGCCGGTAATAGTTGTCCAGGGCATCGTAGCTTCCCATTTCGCGGTTCAACGCCTCGACTTTGTACTGGCCGTCATAAGGCCGGTCGGCACGACGCGGCAGTCGTATAACGGACTGACGCCGCATGGATGAAAGGATATTCTGGAAGCTGCGTATAGATTCCGCACGTTCAGGGTAATAGAGCAACAGCGGGGGAATTGCGAACGTCTGAAGCAACTTCAATCGCAAATCAAGAACCGAATTGTCCACGGTGACAATGCGGTAAAGCGAATTACCCTCGCCACGGCCCCAGTACATGAATCCCCAGTCCGGTGTGCGATAGTACGGGCCGGTATCGTAACGATACACATGGTAGAGCCACTTGCCGGGCAGGCCGTTCAGCGGAATGAGTTTTTCGTCTTTTGGCCAGTCGGCGGGCATTGTGGACGGGTTGCCCGCTACGCCCGCACCAAACGGGATTGTTTCACGGGTTACAAGAAACAGGTATCCGTTGATATTTCTGACAAACTGCGTTTTATGAACCGGGAAAAAGTGCTTGGGCACCCACGTTTTGTCGTTCTCGCGTTCCCATATAAATTCGGTTCCGATTCCCCCTTCAACGACCGCACGCATCCAAATATCGTACAGGTGCATAATGTTGGGAATGGATTCCCAAGTGCTTTGCGCCACGTAGGCCATTTCTTTTCGCACGCTAAGCGGCACGCTGTCATCGGTTCCGACATGCCACGATTCAGGCTGACGCGAAACATTGAAACTCAACAAGTTCCGGCAATAAGAAATTTGCGGGTGCGTAAACAGCACCGCATCCGCGTTGGGGTTCTGATTGAGGTCATAGGCGCCATCGGGAACGTAGTCAATGAAGAAGTCATAGGCCGTTGTCATTACCGCTTGCCGTGCGCCCGCAGCATCCAGGCCACCAGGCGTAACCAATTGTGGCATCCATAACGGAGCGCCGGGATCATTGACGCCACCGGGCGTAGTACCCTGACTACTTCTGAATCGGTATTCCGCCCTTGATTCAGAACGGGTCTGGACAGAACCTGACGAAAAAGTTTTAGCCAAGGTCTTCTCCTGCGTCAGATTCCGGCGCGATATGGCCGGCCGAGGGCCGGATAAGATTGTGGTTCTTTTTCGATTCGTCTAGCGCCCGCGAGTGAGCGATCTGATTATTGTATAACGCCTGCTTCACTTCGTCCGCAACCTTGACGTAAATCTCTTGATTTCTGTTCGCGTCATAATGATCCATGGCCGCCAAATCGGACTCGGTGGACATCGCGGTAAGGACTTGTGCCCAGTTCATAAGATGGTTGGCACTGGCAATTGCGGTCTTTTCATCGTCGGAATCGCATCCACGGGAGAATGTGTTCATGGCTTTTTCGACAAGCTCTGTGGCGGGGAATTTTTTCAAGTAGGACGCGGCCACTGCCTGAAAGGTTGGCATCGACGGATTGTTAGAAACAACGATGAAATTATCGGCCATAACGATCTCTTACTGGTTGACCGGCAATATCGAATAATAACTGGTCTCAAAGTCCAGCGTTGTCGCGGTTCCGCCGGTTGCGTTGATGATAAGGCTTTCAAATGCCCGTGTATCAAGTACGACCAAGAAACTCGATGACGCGGGCACCGGTAGAGCAAACGTTCCCCCGCTGGCAATCGTCAACGGATTGAGTGTGCTTGGCGTGCCAAGTTGATTTATGTTATTGGTCGGCGGCAGCGATGCACCTGCGATCAGGCCGCCTGTTGGTTCTGTCCACGATGTACCGATGGGGATATTGTTGGCCTGAATCGTTTCGGTTCCCGTCGCCGTACTTACGCCAATTCCCCATGTGGTGGCCCCATTCGCACCTGTGGGCGAAGCTGCAACAAGCAGATAATCTGCCGATACCGCCAGGCTGGACTCGGTCGATGGAGTGGTGCTTCCAAGCGGTGTGTTGAGCCATGTTTTTGCAAAGTAAGTTGCGGCTGTAATCGTGCCGCCAGCCACCTGCGAAAGCGTTGGGGCAGCGGGAGCCGTCAATGGTCTTCCTGAAAGCCAAGGCACGTAAGTGCCGCCTGTACGCGCGGCCGCAAGAATTCCAAAATCGGTCAGATCGCCACCGGCCCCGACTATAAAAGTGATACCGATAAACGCGGGCGCGTGAAACACGTCCAGTTGGAAGATATTTCCCGCAGCGGTCCCTACCGTTTGCGGCCCGGCGTACACCGAAACACTGGGGTTGTATTCCGCGTATCCAAGCGGCGGTGACGACAATTTGATTTCTACCATAAATCACCTCATTAAGAGTAATGTTCGCCAGAATGAATTCGCTTCATAGTTTTACCCCATCCTTTTTCGGCGGCTTTTTTATTGGCAAATCTCCCCAGCACTTTGCCGGTGTGTTTTGACACGATAACCTCTGGCTTGCCTGGAGCGCCGGAGCTTGGTTCACGCTTTATATATCGGTCACGTTGTTTGCGATCCATGGAGAATCGTTGGCTAAGGTTTTCTCCGGAACCACCGCACATATTGTCCATACACATCTCCTTGTCACATATACTTCTGTAAATGTTATATCTTTGCTTCCGCTTTGGCAACCTTAACGTGATTCAGCTTGACAAGCAGATCGCAATCCATTACCACTTTTTCCCGTTGCCCGGTCTTGCCAACCCATCGGGAAGTACGCAATCGTCCTGTAACAAATACCGGGTCGCCGGTATGAAGATTGTCACGCGCGAACTCCGCAAGCACGCCATAACAATTCACATCTATATATGTTGCACAGTCACGCGGCCTGCCGGTCTCTGAATCCCGTGCCCGATAATTGCAGGCGGTCAGCAAGATTGTCATCTTTTTGACAACCTTATCGGTCGGCTTCTCAAGGTATCGCGGCTCGGCGGTTAGCCGGGCGGTAATCTGAACTTGGTTTAAGTCACTCATTGCCAATCCTCGTCATTATTTGCCCCGTCCGGGAATCCGGTAAATGGCGTGCCAGGTTCTCCAAACGGGTAGTCATTTTGATATTCCAACGGGAGGGGGGGCAATTCATCCAAGCCCACGTCCGGGGCGTTCATGGCATTAAACGCCGTGGCCAAGGCGTCCACGAAGTCGTTCTTTTCGGCCTTGCTTCCGTTTACCACCTGCATTTGATCCAGCAGGGGATGCAGGCTGGGGTCAGTGCTGAATCGTACCCATCCCCTTTCGACTGCAGCCGCAACGGGTCTCCACCGGTCTAATTTGGTTCCACTGGTGGGCGAGAACGTCAGGTCATAATCGGGCAAAACATTATCAAGGAAATGGGCGTCCATGATCTTGCCAGCCGCAGCAGGCTGGTGTTCGATATTGATTCTTGTTTCGTACCCGTCGCGTTCCGCGCACCGCTTCATCTCATCTTCCAAGTCCTTGGGGGTGCCCTGTAGTGCCACCATATTGACCACCACGTACTCGGCGGGGCCGATTCGATGGATAAGCACCCCGGCGGCATAATCGGGGTTAGGATTCTCGTATGTCGGTGCGGTCGCGGCAATATCCCATCCTCGAACCGATTCAACGATTCGTGACCGATCCCATGTACTGATACGTTCAAACGAATCGGCCATGCGAAACAGGTTGCCCGCATCCTGTATCCAGAAGTTTCGGTGAAACTGCCGGGCGCGTGTTACCGGATCAAGTGACGATTCGGCCATGGTTCGATACTCTTGGGTATCAATGCCGGGGTTATCCTCGGTGATGGATTCTATCCATAACTGATCGGGTCCGGGCTTTTCAATGAAGCGTTCAACGTAAAACTTCTGGAACGGGCCGCCGGGGTTGGAGTTGGAAAACAAGCGTCTGGGGATACCAGGCACGCCACGCAAGGATCGGTTAAGGAACGTGTATCGCTGTGACGGGGTGTAATGCACTTCCTCGATCCCGGCGAAGCTCATGCCGGTTCCCACGACATCTTCCACGGCCTTCATGGAGTTGATCGGCTCAAAGCTGATTCTCGCCCCGGACGGGAAGTGCCACCGATGATATTTCGCATTCCACTTGGCTTTGGTTCCATCGAGCCATTGGTGGGATTGCTGGATGATTCGGTCAGACTTTTCCATTGCCGCCAATGTTTTGCCGAATATAACGCCAACGTACCGTGGGTGATCGACGTGTTGTAATGCGGCAGCGAGCAATCCAGCGGTCTTGCCGCCCCCGGCGTCGCCCGCATAGTAGATTTCTCGGTGAGGCATCATCAGCAGCAGGCGTTGTTTTGCGGACGGGAACTTGCCATCCATTTTGGGTATGAATGGATTCTCGACCACGGTGCGAATGTAGCGTTCTAGAACCGCCGGGCTTTTGATGTATTCTTCAATCTCTTTGATTGGTTCCATTGTCAAAACACCATATTTGGATTACGTTCGCCCGAACAATACAACATCCACCGCACGAGCCGTGGTCGCAACTTCTCGCTGATAACGTGGACGCGACCACGGGGATCAATAATGCTTCCCCATTGCACTTCGCCATTTTTGGATCGGATATACGGATATAACCGAACTTTTTCCATAGCCAGTTTGCAAAGGTAGTATTTGCTCAATCCGGTTTCCTTGACCAAGTCTCTTATCAATGACTTTCGCTCGCGTAGATGCTTATTGTGCATATCAAATGCTCGCTAACAGGGAAGATTTTTTATATTCCGATTCCGCAATTTTCATGTACCGTCTGAACAGGTCTTGAAGCGTCATATTGGTCGGGCCAACGACATGTCCCAACGGCCTCGGCATTCTCATCAGGTCGAATACAAACGTTTTCGTTTCCGGCGGCAGTTGGCGGGGGCCGCTGGCTGTTTGGACTATTTTCCCCGGGACGTTCATTCCAACTTGGCCCTTGAATAACATTTCCGTTGAGCCAATCAAAACCTGTATTACGTTCACGCCGTCTGTGTAGGATTTTATCTCGTAAACGGATACAGGCGTCCCGATAACGTCTGGCTTGCTTGGCGATTCGGTGCCGCCCTCGTTTAATTGCATTGCCGGCTCCATGGAATACTCCTTGTGTAAAAGTGAACAGAAAAGACAACAGATCGTATAGTCGCGAAGTCAATCGTGATTGTTGTGCGGTTCGATAGCGTTTTGACCAGCCGCACCCACGGCAGGTCGCGGTAATCCAATCGTGGATTAACTCCCCATCGCTTTCATCCATCGCGTCGTGATTTTGATACTTAATCTTATCGCCCCCGCACGCGGGGCACTTCAGGGTTCTCGGCTTGTATGGGGGGCGTCTCTGTACTGCATCGTAACAGCTTTTACATATAACCAGCGGGTCTCGATCTCCCCGTAGCCGCACATGCCATCCAGAACCGCGAGCCAGTTCTGCGGCCATGAGGTCGGGCCGGTCTTTTGCAGTACCAAGGATCAACTGGTCTTTGAAAACAATCTCATTTCGGCAACCCGATACCGCACAGCTTATAATCACGTCGCCACGTTCCATGGCTGAATCATCATAGTCGATCTCTTTTTCATCCATGAACATAGTCGCCTCTTTTCAATCGTGGGTGACTGTATCCAATGCGGCTGGCTTCCGATACAAAGTCCAGTGATCCCTGCCGGGCCGCACTTTCCCATCGTGTGATCGTGTCACGCCCATTGTTGCGTTTCCGCATGGAATGCAATTCGTATGGCCATGACCATAATTGAAAATCTGGGCCGGCGGAGAATGTCACGATAAAATCGCTTGATTTCTGTATGCGGAGAAGGGCGCGGGCGTGGGCAAAACCTATACATGCAATTCTCTGTATATGTGCATCTATACTGGTTGAGGCCGGTACTCGCCACTTGGATCGCATTTGTATGTAGGAATCTCCAAACTTAGATGTATGGTATCCGCCGAAAAACTCATCCATTACCCATCCGCACCACGTCAACTCGCGAAGTGAGTCTATATGAACGGAAATTTGCATACGTTTATTTGCAATATGAAAGCCCGCAAACAAGGCCGCGTTAATCGCTATGGGGTTAATGGGCTTGAGAAAGATCAATCCGATCCTCCTGCGTGAGTTTGTTGAACTTGCGGAACGCCACGGCCTCCAAGCACCTTTGGCGTCTGGCTTTTTCGTAGGTCAAAACACGCCGGGTAATACCGCGAATTCGATCCGAGTGCATTTCAGCATTGTTATGCTGCCTGTCCTGCGGATCGTTTCTTAGCGAAAAAGTTCTTACCATGTATTCAATATATCGCAAAGTGATAATTTGTGTCAAACGGTACACGATAAATTAAAATAATTATCACATAGCTTGAAAAAACAATCACATTCCGCATCCATAACGGTACACCAAAAACAATTTGAAGGCTTTCATAGGAATCTCATAGAGGTACCTATGGCGAACGTCGCGAACGCAGAACCCCTTCCAGACGCAGTAGACAAGATACTGCGCGAAGGGATGTCTTACGCGCAATCGCGAGGCCTGTCGGGTGGGGACGCGGAATCCATGGCGTTCCGACACCTAAATCTCGCTGGGTACTACAAATCTGATAGCGGCTGGAAGCAAATGGGGCCGGATCGTCGGAAAACCGTCCAGATTCGCCGGGCCGTTGAACAGCCGGATGGAACTTTTACCATTGAAAATCTTCTTGCATTCTGCCCTGTTGAAGTGACGCGGAACGGAAAAACGGCTCGATACGATGAAAATCGTGTACGTCGTGCGGTCGAGAATACCAATCGCCACATCGAAAATGGTGGCCAACGCCCCCCCCTTAACGTTGGCCACAAGGTCGGCGCCCCCCAGACCGCCAAGGCTGCATCAACCGCCGCATTTCGCATTCACCCAGACGGCATGGTTGGCCTGAATGTTCTGGAATTGAACCGCGAAACAAAAAACGCTTGGGCACGCGGCGAATTTGAAGGCTTGAGCGTAACCATCTTACCGGACGTTGAAGACCCTTCTCTTGACCGGATCGCCGAAGTGGCGTTGCTAGGCTCGGAAGTCCAAGCTATCGGATCGCTGCCCGCCGCTCATATTTTTTCCGCACAAAACGATTATGTCTGTTTTTCGATTTCACATAACCAAGGAGCTACTATGGCTATCACCAATGAATTAAAAGATGCTTTGCGACTGGCTCTCGATGCGTCCAAAAATGGCGATGCGAGAGCGGACGAAAAGATCGCTTCTCTTGTGGCATCAATTCACGCCGAGTCCGGCAAAACCGGAGATGGGAAACCTTTTGTTCACTCATTCTCGCTGGAAGAGCATGAACGTGACCACAAGGGTCATGAACATGAACACAAGGATTGCGAACACTGCCTCAAGGCGTCCGTAAGCTCGGAAGGCAAAACTGAACTCGCTGCAGGCGACGACATCCCCACTAAAGCCAATCCGATAATCGAAAGCAAGGGCACTCCATCGGTGAACGCCAAACATGGCGATCCGCGAAGTGCTACCGGCGAGCGTCACGATGATCCGCCCGCGTCGATGGAAGGCTTCAGCCTGGCCATGCAGGCGGCAATCAAGCCGCTGGCCGACAAGATTTCAAACGTGGCGGATCGGCTCTCGCTCATTGAAAACAAGGGCCGCAAGGAAGACCTTGGCAAGAAGTCCGAGGCGTTCAAGGCTTTCATGATCGACAAAATCGGCATGGGGCACCGTTCGTTCGGCACCATGCTTAGCCTGTATGAATCCGTGGCCGAAAACGAAAGTGCTGTGGACAACCTGCGAAAAACCGTTGAGGAATTTTCCGCACAGATTACGCAGGAAGCTGATTCATTCAACATGGCTGGATCAGCCTATGGCCGCACCATCGCCACGGCGACCCCTTCTATCACTGGGGCAACCGCGTCCAAGGGTGCGGCTGAATACATGGACAAAAATTGGAACAAAGTTCGCACTGCCGCGTCCGCCAATGCTGGCGGACTCGCGGGCGATAAAGAACGCAAATTGGCCGCTGCATTGTGCGTCGGTAATTAACTGAACTAAGGAGTTTTCTATGGCTACTCAAACAATGGGTCAAGCGGCCGCGCCGGTCGGGTGGGTTGGCCCGATTTCCGTGGTTGGCTTATCAGGTGAAGTGTTTTATGGGAATTCTCCCATAGCCGCGAACGCCGCCGGAACTATTCAAAATGTTTCGGATACCGCTGGCCTTAAATTCATCGGATTTACCGTCAACATTCCGCTCGGCCCCAACAGCGTTACGGGTAACGGCACTACCTCCAACCTGCAATATCAACCGATACAGGGCGGCTTGGGTGGTGCGCAGTTTGGAGATTTTACCACAACTGGTACAGCGCCCGTGCTTGGCCAGACTGTGTTCTGGTCTAATGCGGACGGCGATGTCCCCACTGTATCTGGAACCACAACCAACTCGATCAATGCGGGCGTCGTTGTTGGCATTAACTCAACATTATCGACTGTGACGATTCGATTTGTCGGTGCGTTCTAATAACTTCTGAAATAGAAAGGACTTTGTATGTATTTTCAAGGCTTTACTCCGGCGCAGGTGGCGCATACTAATACCCTGCTGGCCAATACTTGTATGCCGGTTGTCGGTGATTTAACGTGGCCGTCCGTATGCCGTATGGCGCCATCCTTCACTGGGAATGAACCTTATTCATTCCTTGGTGCGGCCCCTTACATGACCGCGTTCACCGGAACGGTGCCAACGAATGCCGTGCAGTCATTCAAGATGACCGTGCCTAACCAGGTGTGGGTCAACAGTACCGACATTTCGATCTTCGACCTGTGGGCTGACCAAACGGCGGGCACCATCGCTGGGATTGCATCCCAGTTCGGATTGTCTACCGTATGGAATCCCGAATACCTGCTGTACTACAGCTTGCTCAATGGCCGCAACGCAGGCAGCCAGAATATCAAGTCTCCGTTTGACGGAAATACGTACACGACCACCGCCGACGGCTTGCCGATCTTCTCGGACAGCCATCCGACGTTTGGAAGTAGCTCCACGTTTAGCAATATCATACGGGGTTCCGGCCCCGGCACCCAAGCAACCATGAACAGCAACGGAATCATCGCAACCGCGCAAAGCTACTGGGCTGACTTGCAGGCCGTTACGGCTGCGGCCCAGACGGCCATGAACACCAACGGTGCGCCGCTGTTCCCGACTTTGAATCCGGCCAAGAACCTCGTGGTTATCGCGCCTTCCCAAATTGGATTTGCGATGAACCTGGCGCTTCGCACTGAAGGCTTCGTCGATCTGACGACTAACATTGGGCCTGAATACCACAAGAATCTAATCATCAACGGACTGGCTTCGTCCTGCCCGCAGATTAACCAAGGCCCGAACGGTACGATGATTAACCCCGGTGCCCGCGTGACAGCACCCGTTTACCCAGGCACCACGACTCCGCAGTTGGAGTATTATGTGATGGTCACGGGCTGGACAACCGGCGCGGCCTACATGCAGTTGTTCAATCCGCTTTCCCAGAATCAGACATTCCCCGGAAATTACAATCCGGTCGAGCAAATTGATCGACTGGTCAAGGACGCGGGCTTGTCGCCTGCGGTTGCGACCTCCATGGCACTAAGCCTTGTCCAGACGAACTTCCAGTTCTTGTCCACACAGTCCGATGCACAGGTTATGAAGACCAAGCAGGTGACGGTCGCGGGCACGCAGTTGGCCAGTTTGTTCTTCCCATGGGCACCTCTGATCTATCGCGTAATTCCATCAGGCGGAACCGTATAAGGAATCAAGGATGGCGTCATGGCGAACTCTTACTGCACGCTGGATCAACTCAATGCGTTCATTGATCGTCGCGTTTTGACGCCGGTGGCCAACGACGGGGATGGTATAAACCAGTCTGAAACCCGTCAGCAGTTAATCCTTGACCTTCAGGCGTCGTGGATGGAATCTAATCTCGCGGGATGGTACGCCTTTCCAATCGTTGATTCAACGACCGGTGCCGCGCCATTGGTATGTACGCGATATGTAGCGTTGACCGCACTGGTTCCATTGCTAGGACGCCGCTTGGCGGAGTTCCCGGCACTGGCTCACATGGTGGCCGGTGCGGAAAAATGGCTTGAATCTGTTGGCAAATATCAGGCTGGCATACCCAATGTGACGCGATTGGCAACGGCTCACCCGGCACTCGTCAGTAGCGACAATATGACCGGCGCTCCCGACACCGAATATCTGCCATGGATGACGCGGAATGAGTTCGTTGTGCGACCACCCGGCACGTCCGGTTCTGATTACCTTGGAAACGGCACGTACACCGGTTCGGGCGATGGCAGTTATGGCGGAATAGGGCAGTAGTATTGGAGCCATGATGACCGGAACAATAACCTTAACTTTGAAAGTGGACCGCAAAGCACTTCGGGAATCCATGGAACGACGTTCTCTGTCTGTGGCAAAACAGATGCGTCAGTGTGCGGAAGAAAATATTCTCGATGGCGTAGACGGCAACGGCGTCCGTTTTGCCGCGATATGGCCACGATACGAAGATGGAAGCACGGATAACATCTTGTGTCCAACTGGAACGCATTTAATCCCATCCATGAAAGCTAAAGCAACAAGCAAAAAAGCGATACTGGAAGTGCGCCACCCCGGCGCAAGAATCCTGCATGAAGGCGGAACCGTCCATTCGGATGAGCCGTTTCGTATTTGGAATGTTGAAGAAAATGAATCCAATGGGTTCATTAACCCCGAAGAACGCAATTATCCATCCCGCCGGTTCGGTATACCGGGCCGTAATTGGAACCGATTGTTAAACGCATTTGAGAAAGGATAATCTTTATGGCCGGTACATACATTACACCAATTGCAGGTGCCTACAGCGCCACATGGAACGCAGTTGACATTGGATCGACGTGGGCCGGATACGACCACATTGAAATGTTTCACGATGAACTCATTCGCAGTGACCCGAACGGCGATGCCCCAGTTGACGGAATCCAGCTTGGACAAGAGGTTGAGGTGGTGCTGACATATATTGAGTACGCCAAGATCATCGGAGCGCTCTACGCCCAGATGGCAACACCGGGTACTGCGCAAGGGACGCCGGGTGCGCCGCCTGCAATCCCGTATGCGTTCAAGGGTAATGCGAACGTCGGTGTCCCATTGACGTTCTTGGGTGGGCCGCTGGTCCTTACGCTTCTTAACACGGCCTCGCTTCCCAACACAAAGCCTCTTACTCGAACGTATCACAATGCCATTATTCGCGGATCATTCAATGTCGCGCTGGCCAGCCGTTTGCGTAAAGGGCCAATCCGATTCCATTGCTTCCCCGATGCCACTGGTTCGGTTTACTTGGATACATAATCGCGTTATGATGCCCTTGGCTTTTCAAGGAGTTCCTAAGTGATTGTCGAAATACAAGTTTCCCGCACCGAGTTGGAGTTTCGGTTCCCCGATAAGCGTCCGCCGATAATTATCAAGGACGTGGCGGAGTTCCGTACTGACGTTATGCTCAAGTGGCAGGCGCACCCGGAGGCAAGTAAAAACGACATTGCGTTTCGCGACCTGATGCGGGAAACGGTTGGCGATCAGTTGGTTACGATCCAAGACGCCTATCGCATCTGGAAGGAGGTCAATAAGGCCTATGATGAAAATATTCTGGAAAAAAAAGAATCCGGGATACAGCCTTCTTAATGGCGTTTTTTCACATTCCGCTTGTGGAAGCACAGGCGATGAGTGACGTCCAGCGATCCGCGTTCTTAGACTGTATCCCGGAAATTGAATCCATGAAGGCATGGTTCAAGGCTGCGGCAATTAAGGCCGGAGCGGGCGATACAGGGGCGATGACAGCGTTGGCTGAAAGTGTTTTTGCCAACGATCCAATTCGTCAGGCTGCGGTTCTTGAAGGGCTTGGAGCGCTGAACACATGAACTACATAAATTTCTTTACGTCGCTCGGTAAACTGGTCAAATGGAACAATCTGTTTGCCACCTACCAATCATCAAGCCTTCTCGGATCGTCCGGTGCGGCCTCCGATATTCAGGCTGGTTTTTCATCCAATCCAACATTGGTCAGCGGCCTTAGCCCGTCGGTTGTCGGATGGGCACAGCAGGTATCGGGCTGGGAATCACAGTTGCTTCAGGTGTTCGGGGCAAATCTGTGGGCTTCGATCCAAGGGGACGTGAACTCACCGTCGCAACAGGCCAACGCCATTATCCCGTACCTGTATCTCAATATGGTGGCCAACAGCCAGACGATCAATCGCAACACCAGCACCATAGCGTTCACGACCGGCGCATCCAACAAGGGCAACGGAACGCTTCTGGTAAGCGCGTTGAATAACCAGACGGGCATAAGTGACGAACGGCTGCTCAATGAGACTGTCCAGATTCAATGCACAGCGGACGGTATTTCAGGTGGCGTTTCAGGGGGGGAGGCATGGTCGATTACCGGCTTTCCGACCGCACAGCAGTTCTCGACCCAGACGCCCGGTTCCGGTTCGCTTACTAATGGACTGAATACCGCCGATCAGTCAGCGGGCAACATCTTGTCCAACGGATCATTCGACAGCTATTCCACCAGTGGATTCACGGGCTGGACAATCGAATCACTGGGGGCTGGGACTTGGTATGGCAGTTTCACATACGTTAATTCTTCTGGACAAGAAACCACGCCTTCGCCAGTTGGCAACGTGACATTGATCGCCGGGCAGGCCGCAACATGGCAACTTGGAAGCCTGCCGACCGGTGCGGTATCGATGAACTTTTACCTTTCGGAAAGCTCAACAGTTGCCGGATCACTTCAAAAGACCGGCATTACCGCGAGCTATATTTCCACCACGCAATACAGTGCGGGTCGGTTCGCGCCCACAACCAACGGTACTGGATTAGCGCCGCCCGCGTCCGCACCAACCGTTGCGGCTTACACGCCCGGCAGCAGCGTTACGCAGAGTTTGAATTATTATGCCGTTGCGACCGGCGGCGGATCACTGGCCTTGACGCCCAACAGTGGTGGGGACGTGGTGATAAGTCAAAGCTTGTTGAATATGAACCGAACAAACATGTGGGCATTGATGGGGTATCTAAGTGCCCAGAATCTCACTACCGGATCAACGCTCACGATTGATATTGAGGATGTTACCGCGTCAACCGCTATGTCGATATGGAACGCCGACCCGTCAACCATTACTGCGGCCTTTACGATCCATGACGCCTTGGCGTACCTTGAAAACATATTCCCGCCTCCCGTGCTGCGGATACGGTGGGCACAGAGTTCAACGCAAGGTTCTACCGCGATAATCTATGTGGATGCCATGTCGGTTATCGCGGCCACCAATTTTGGGAACTGGAATGTTTCAGTTGCACGCGGCACCACAGACTTCCGGGTTGGCGACATATTTACCGTTACCACGACCAACAACAACGCGGGTATTTTCCAGACGTATCTGGGAACCAACTACAATGGGTACCTGCCATCATCTACTTCGCCCACCATTGCTGATTCTCTGGCGACATAAGGAGAACGGTAATGTCATCTGGTGGCTTTTACGCAGTCTTAGATCAGGTATACCTGCAGCTTACCGACGTTCGGAACATGCTGCTCGGTACCGGGCCGTATCAAAAATTTGCAGATGGATCATACAATTCTCCGTTAAGTCCGGTATCTCCAACGGGCTTGCTTATCCAAATGATTAACCCGCTTGACGGCAAGGCGGTGGCTCCGCAAAACGTGGTTATCATTGATTCTCCGCGCCGCATCACGCAGTTAAGCGGCGGCCCGTATGTGATGATATACGATGCCACTGGCCAGACGCGATTCGGCGAAGAAGGCGATCACCAGATGCAGGAATGGACAATGGGGGTTGCGATCCGCAACACCATAGCATCGGACGCTCCGGCTGAATACATTCAAGCTACTTTTTGTTTGCGTACCATGGCGGCACAGGTACGCTTGATGTTGAATATGTGGATTTCTCAATATTCACAGGTTCCACTTATCAACACGCTTGTTTCGCCCGTTGAGCCAGTGTTTGGTAACGCCGATGAATACGCTGTCGAATTTCAGATTCGATGCGAGTTCTCAATGCAGACGTTTGAAACATTCCCGAACATGAATATGGCGATAGTTGGCGCATCGGTTCAACCGGACGGGAGCGTGCAGTATGCCTAGCGATCCGATATTTAAGATCGTGGTTGACATGGGTGATTTTGAGAAAAAAATCAACGAGTCAATAGATCGGCTAAGAAAGGGTGCGTCAGATCAGCCGGGTACTCCATCTGGCGGACACGGCGTTACCGGAAGCCTCAACACAACGCTTCCGGGCGTCAAGGCAGAGGATGCAAGGGGCACCAGTGCGGTTGGCCCGGCGATGAATCAAGGCGCGGATGTTGTCAATGATTCATTCCACATCGGTAAGAACACGTCTGGCATTGGCTCGCATTCCATGGGCGGCGGACGTGCCGGTATGCCCGGTGGCCCTTTTGATGCAGCGGCAACGACTCGATGGCCCAGCAGTGGCCCATGGGCAAGTCCCGGAGGAGGCGTTGGCTCTGGTGCGGGTGGTGCAGGAGGTGGGCCGCCGAATTGGACATGGGGGCCGCAGGCAACTCCGTTCGGCGGAGAGTCACAATGGCAACAACCATCCATGAACTTTCATGCGGTGGCGTTCAAGGGCCAAACTGAATCGTACAATTATCACCCTGATATTCTGGAATCCAGTCGCGTCAATCTTCAGAAGTCGCAGGAATCCAACTTCTCCAGCACTATGCGTCAACGCGAGCGACAGTTGCATGAAAGCACAATGTCGCAAGCGAATCTTGAAGCCAACGCGGGCATGGGCCTTCCGTTCAAGAATACACTCATGGATGTGCTTTCGGGCAATCCGTTGGGTGCGGCCTTTTCAGCGGCATCCATGATGTCCAATTTGTCCAATCGTGCGGGCCGCGAACGGGCAATCGGAATATTGGGCCAGTATCGAGAATCTTTAGCTTCCAAGCTCGGCGGAATGGAAGCCCATCCGGGTCCGGGCGGATACGGAAGTGGTGGGGGAGGCAGTGGCTCCGTGGTGGACGGTGCGGCAGGAGGCGGGGAAGATCAATCTATAGTTACGGTACTGAATCAGCAGGCCAGCAATGTCGCGGCGGGGGCGGTATCGAATCATCTTAAAAAACTATCGGGCGCTCTTGGCGGTGGACGTTATACGGTAAGTGGTGGTGCGTCGGGGGGAAGTAGCGTCGCGGGAACCGTTGGCGATGTTGTGGCCGGTGCGGCAGCGGACGAAGCGGTGGGCGGGGGAGTTTTGTCTGGAGTAATGAGTGCTCTCGGAGGCTTCGCAGTACCAGTGGCGGCGATGGCAGCGGCAGGCGTGTGGGCAGAATGGCCCGCGATTAGCGCCACTTATAGTTCAATCCGAACCGGCACTCAAATTTCGGCCATGGGCACTATTGGTATATCGCAAGCTCAATCGGCTTATTATCAATTGATGCAGGAGAATGTTACCAGAGCAAAATATGGTACAGGCATTGCCGCCGACATAGAGGCGTCCAAGCATGGCGGATTTTACAACATGATGTCTGGTGCCGTCCATGGTATAAATAAGTTTTTTGGAGTCAAGGGGGCCGGTGCTACAGCGGCTGATTTGCTATTCTTGGGCCCATTGGGAGAGTATTTCAATTATGAAAATTCTGTAAACAAAAAAGTTCTTCACCCGACCATGGCCCAAAACTTCCATAAACTTTTAAGCGATCCGTCATTCACCACGGGAGGCTTTGAGACATCTTCATCCACGAACTCTGTTGCCGGAAGTTATGATTCTTATTTTAACACGTTAAAAAATCCTAACACCGCATTGGCTGTTATGACAGGCCATGAATTTCGTGGGCAATCGAAAGATTTCTACAAGCATTTTAACTTGGATATTGCCGAGAAAAATATTGCACATGCTGGCGGCACGGTTGACGCCATTCTCAACTCCACCGCAAAATGGCATCATCCATACAAAGATTTTGGCGATTATGATAAGAAAAAGCATCCAGTTTACGCACCCGGCCACACGCACGTTCAGGGCAACAATCAGGATATTATAAACGATATTGATTTGAAAAAGACGGTGAAGGATAACTTAAAAATATTGCATGACCGAATGAGCAACAAGCAAAGCCGCGTTTACAAGTTGCATGATGATCTGGAAAAGTGGCTCAATGAACAGGAGATGTCGCACCTTAGCATCAAAGAAGAAGTCATGAAATCGCCACATTGGGAAACGAAAGCGAGTCGGTGATTATGCCAAGTAGACCAGTTGCACCTTCTGTTTCTGAAATGACCGCGATCTACAATGGCGTCAATATGGTTTACGCCAAAACGGTGGACTTCGGGATGCGTGAAGTTCCGTCGCCGTCCGGCAGAACACGTATGTACATGGTTTACACCTATCGTATTCGTGCATGGATTCTCTGGGAAAGCAATGCCGATAAGACACAGCAGTGGCTCAACATCCAAGCGGCCCTTACCAGTCGCGGCGGCCTGTTTAACCTTCAGGAAAATGGCGTTTCAATATGCGTGTTCCAGCCACAATCTGCGGCGGGTGCACCTATTGCGTTTCCAACCTATACCGACATGCTGTACGGGCCGATACCGTCCGTTCAACTGGTGCGTAATATGCCGCTCGGTGCGGAAGTGGTATTTACAATATCGTGCGTTACGTCGCCGCAAAATCAGTTGGCGGTCTCAGCGGCGCAACTTGGACTTCCGAACGCCGTTACATCCAATCAAATAGGATTGAACGGCGGCGTTGACATTTCGAACCATGGAAGCGGGCAGCTTGGTACGGATATTGTCGATAACTTTGCACGCGCTACTTATGACATTGATGAAGCCGGTTCCGTTACCCGAACCATATCGGGCGAGCTTAGGATTGGCGGGAGGTTCGGAAAGTGGACGCAATCATACAACAGTCCCGATATTTATAGACTCGCGGTACTCAACGCCAACCCGTTCCTGCAAAACTCCATCTTGCGTCCACCGCCGTATTGCAAACGCAGCTACAGCTTTACGCCCATGGAAGATGGCATAACGCTCGTATGGTCGATCACAGACCGCCAAGTTCAATTCGTGCCACCGTCGCCCGCGTCATCGTGGAAATGCTCGATCATGCTGCATGATGGTGGATACCATCAGCCCGGCAATATGCTCAAGTTCATATCCTGTGCGTTCAAGATACCGTACCAGACTGCGGCATCGGGTGGTGCTCTGGTGGGCGCAACCAATGCGAGCATGGCGCAGAATAACAATTTCGGCGGCTTTATTACCATCGCCCAGAAGTTAATTATCAATTATCTTTACAGCAACCAATCGGTATCAACCTATGTTGAAAGCCTTGATTTTGGCGTTCAGGACGTGGAAGAAAATATCTACGTTATGAATATCGTTGGCATCTATAATGGCTCGTATTTGTATTCGCAAAGTGCGTTGGTGAACAGTGGCCCATGGGTAGCGCCGCCTAATACCAATCCGACATACAACTATGCAATGCCATGGGGAACGGCAGGCCTTTATGGAACGGCCTACAACGCCCAGCAGAGTAATACGCTGGCACAGCTTTATGATCCGGGACAGTCGCAAGGAATATCGAACCCCGGCGGTGGGGGACTTTCATCGTCAACCGGCACAACGTCACAGCCACAAATATTGTTTCAGAACGAAAAGTTTATACTGGAGAACGCGGTTATTCTCGCCCCGTTCACCAATGGTTCGGGCACCATTGCCAGCGTTGTCGGTACGGAAGCGGCAAAAGTTCATTGGGCGGGCTATATGGTAGGTATAGGCGCAGCTCCAACAGTTCCATTGCCCGCAAACTACTTCAATGTCGTATCCGGTTTTGACGCTTCTTATTGGAACTCATCGACGGGTGGTGCGTCGGCAAAAGGATGGGATGGCAAAAAATGGGATGCGACGATAACGCGAACCAGAGCCATTCCATGTACCCCCATATTGTCCCGCATCAACGATACGCACTTGTTTCCAGTGAAGTATGTCTACACGCTTTTGTTGCCGCCGCTGTTTACATCGCTGTATAATTTGGGCCAGTTGACGGCGGCGCAAAGTGCATCGTTGCCAGTGCCAATATCGTTGGCGGCTCCAGATGGAAGCATCCCGACGCTTTCCGCGGGAGCTATACCGTCAAGCGGTGGCAGTACGCCAGCAGTTAATTGAGGAATGAATGACAACGCCATCCAGTTCAACCACGGTATCAATGACATGGGGCAGCTATAACCTGTCGGTGATGACCGTTGAATTGGAAGCATATCTTCGCCGGTGGTCTATAAATCCCGATGATTGCAACAGTTTGGAATGCCCAGTTGGACTTGGATTCTATAGCTCTGGCTGGTTCATCATGGACGCGGCAACTTTCAACCAAGCGTTCTTCGATATTGACTCCCTCATTCCGCACAATCTTACGTTCGCCCAGCCCGGTGCGGACTCGGTTGTGTTCAAGACCATATACATGAAGGAAGCCTATCCCATCGACCCCAACGCATCATTGTGGTGTGTTCAACTGGTGGATGGGCGGTTCTTCCTGAATTACGCCATATCAAACCGGCTGCTTAATGCCCCGGTACAGGGCGCAACGCAACCGACATATATTGCCAATACCAGTACCAATACGACCACGGCCTACACGCTCCAAGAGGCGGTCAATAAGATTCTCGGCGATATGGCGGCGACTCCGGGCCTTCCGGTGTCAGCCAACTTCCCTGTGCCAAGCACGCTTACGCTTCCAACGTCGGTAGCGTCAGATAAACCAGAAGCGTTATATCTTCAGAATGCCCCGGCCGCGCGTGCCGTGGACTCGCTTTTGTTCACCTATTCGACCGCCGTACTGTTTGACCCGACAACCAATGCGTTCACAACCGACATCATCGGCAACGGCGGCAGTACGCTTAACGGGTTAATAAAGACCGGCTCTGGAACATATTCGACGGAAGGCGTGAGCAGCAGCAGTAGTTCTGGCGGTTATCAATACAATGCCGGTACGCCCGCGTCGGTACAGACTATCGCCACAGTCACGTTGCCATCCATGCAGCCACCGCAAGTATCAATCAACTATCCGATATGGGGCGGCGGCACGGGAAGCAAGCAAGTCAGTCAAGGCGGCACGGGGGCTTACGCTTATACCGGCACGTCAAGCTCAACATCATCATCGGGTTACGGCCAGATGATAATGCAGGGCACCAGTATGGCGTATCCTCCAAGCACGAGTGGCGGATCATATACAACGCCCGGAACGCCATCGACGCTCGCTACCGCATTCTCAACCCGATGGAAAGTCGGATTACGCCGCGACGTTTACAATCAATGGTTCATGCCCGCCAAGTTGGTTGGCGCGTTGGACAAAATCGTATGGCGGCAGCAGATTGGTTGCTTGCAGACCATCATCTATTACCGTGGTTGCCCGATACCCGGCGAACGGCCCGCTTGGTACTGCTTGGACAGCTATCACGCCGCGTCCTACCACGGCTGCATATCCCGCGTTGACCCGTTTGGGCGGCAGCAGATATTTGTAAAAGAAGGCACCTTCCCCGTCCTGCTGACCTATGGATCCAGCCCGGGCGCAGACGGGACGGCAACCGCGGCGGCGTCGTGGGCGTATACGGTCTACGCCGTGAGCGATCCGGGGCTGACTACACCGCTGGCCTCCAATATTCAGCCCACCAAGCCGAGGGGTCTTGGGTCTCGCGCACGGCAGGCGTCGAGCGTGGCCAATACGTCTTACAGCTACGGCACGGCGTTCTATGGCGTGCCTCCGTCAAGCGGGCCGAATACCGTGCTCCTGTGGGATGCTGGCGAAACCGAGCCGGCTTTGTGCCTGACCGGCGGGGCTGCGTGCTGATATGTGCGGCGAACGATTACTTGATCCGACCTCTGGCAAGCTGCTGCGTGATCCGGCGACGGGCGCGGTGCTGCTGAATCCGTGCGGCACAATATGTACGCCCCTAGGGGACATCATTTCTCTTGACCAAGGCGGCATGTCGGTGCTGAGTACAGCTACGGCCACTGGGGCCGACGGTTCAGCCACATTTACGCATCACTCCCTGCAGGCATACGATTGTGTTTGGTCCTTCCCTACGGGGTATAGTGGCCCAGTTTTATTTTCTTGGGCCTACGACGTAAATTACAGCAGTGCCGTTTACTACAAAAATATTGGGTTCCCGTCGCTAGTTCAGTCTTCCAGCGGCCAGTATTGGTTCAGAATCACGGACGTGACCAACCTTTTTTACTTATTTTTGAGCAAAGTTCCGGATGGAAACCCTTCTGGGTCATATGACAACTTACTCACGGAGGGAAGCCTTATCTCGTCCTTTGTCGGTGACTCCAGCCTAGGGGTTGGTGCTGTCGCGGTCGCTGCCGGAGGGGTCGTCTCGTTCGGGGGGAACTTCACAAATATACCCAATACGCCTCCCCCTACGACGCTATACGTGGGGAGTCAGTCTTTTTCAAACGCAGCACCGTCGGCCTGCGGTGCTCCTTTGTGCGGGATAGCCTACGGGGCGTATCCGTATCCAGACGCGGGATTGCTGGGCACTATGGCAGCCGCCCCTCCGGGCACCGAAAATGTGTGCCAGCCGACTGTGGATGCCTTTTACTATGTTCCGTATCTTATGCAATATACCGCAGTTGCGCCCACCTCGGAACCTTTTTATTTCCTTCAGTCGAATTCATTTTCAGGGGTTCTTCAGTGCTTTAACCCAAACTACAGCCCTACCTATCCGCTCACGCTGGAGCTTTCCTGATGCCGTGCGAAAATGCACAATTCACAACGCGGGACTATTCCGTCTGCTCGCTGCGACTGTATGGGGGAAATCCGAGCCACCGGGCATGTGTGCGATGCCAACTCAACACCGACCGGATGTGGCATGAAAAAATTATCATAGAGAATCTAACGGCGAGCGCCAATAGGAAGAGGTCTAAGCCTGTTTTTATAAAGGCAGTTTCCGAAATCGGCACCAAGCTCCACGCCATCCTCGCCGGTTACGGCATAACCGAAGCCGCCGGATGCTCCTGTAAGGCTATGGCGAACCGTCTCAACGGCATGACCAAAGACCAAGTATTAGAGAAAATCGAACAGTTGGCTCTTGGCCTTGTGGATAATCTGAAACGCAATCCCAATGTAGCTGACAATGCTCCGGTTTGGGTGCGCATGGCGGTCAAGGCTATGCGGTTTGATCCGACGGATGTTGCGGCCAAAGCAATGGCGGAAAAGCTGCTGCGGCAGGCGTGTGGGTGATCATGTTGCCAGCGCCGGCAAAATGATCTATTCCCCAACGTAAATGTTGTCCTGTGACGGATCACCCTGCTTTGAGTTAAAGAATTGCCCATCTGGGCCGGCGCTCACCAGCAGAAAATGGCGGCATTTCGGCACGTTTAGAACCGGCACATCAACAAGATCGACTCCCTGAACGTATCGCGATGCCGGATCGACCGGCTCATTGGTTGTTCCCAGATTGTCCACCCACGACGAATTATCAAGGCCGCAAAATGTTGCCATGCCGGGTGTATCGCTGAACGTATTGCCCGACTTCCCACAGACCGAGTAATACAATATTGGATTACTCTTGACCGTCGATGATCCATTGCCGTTGAATTCGTCCGGGAAGTAATAAACAGGCGTTGGATTGCCGTGGAATGGGTCTTGCATCAAGTCCTTTGGCGACATGAACGGTGCCCAAATCTTCTGGGAGAGCATGCTTGCCTCGAATCCATAGGTCGGATA
>JAEHJW020001734.1_pt2 | contig 27059 bp, 35 predicted proteins | sample 9271431 | NCBI WGS metagenome assembly JAEHJW02 | reverse complement strand
CGCTGAAGAATCCTGACGGCACCGCCAATCCGCGCAGCGGCGCATTCGTCGAGGACGTGATCCTCGCCGCCATCGGACGCCTGGAACACTACAACTCGACCCAGTTCCGCTGCCGCGAGAACTCGCTAGCGATCACCAAGCTCGAAGAGGCGCTGCACTGGATGGACCATCGGACCGCCGACCGCAATAGGCGCGGCGTTGAGGGAACCCACCAGTTGTGAAGTGCTGCGATGCCAAGGATGCCGCATACCACGAGCGCGACTTACTAGTCGCTCTCGTGTCCAAGTTGTTCCCATCGCACCTTGCGCGCCATGAGGGCGAGTGGGAGGACGACTGGCGCAACATTGTTTGCGTGCACCTTCCCACAGGACAGGCCACCTGGCACATACACGACTCTGAATTGTCTGACTTCGCGCACCTCGGACTATGTGCGGGTCATTGGGACGGCCACACCACAGACGAGAAGTACGAGCGCGTGCGTCACGTTGAGGGGCTCCGCCAGTCGTGAAGGTCCGAATCGCCGTCCGGGCTGTGCGTTGGCGAGCTCGGCGGCGCATGGCTTGGGTTGACCGGGATTGAGGACGAAGCATAGCTTGTGGTAGAGGCGGCCGTTTAGCCGCAAACCCGACCCCTTCGACCGCCCAAAATTACCAAACCAAATTTCGACCCCTTTGGGCCTGGATGGGTTCGACTGCGCCGTAGAGCCAAAGTGCAAGGCGCGGGACGCGAGTTCGACTCTCGCCTGGTCCACCAACTCAGCTTCAACTAGTCGGCCTGCCCGAGCCGCAGGCCGCTGTCATGTCCGTCACCCGACGCCCCCAGTTCGACCGTAGGCCCGGGTTTGAATCCTCGGGGGTGCGCTATTCACTACCTGCGCCTGTGCGACGAGTGCAGCGCGGGCAACGTCCGCCTGCTTCGACGCCCCATCACAATCATGCCCAGCGGCGAGCGCCGTTACGACCTCCTGCTTCCGGTCACGGATTACGACCACTGGATATGTGAGTCCTGCGACTGGGTCAAGGAAGCGCTCGCCCACGAAGACGCGCTAGGGCACTCCGCTTAGATCGAGGAGCGTTTCATGAACGAAGACGTTTCTCCGCTGCTTGCGTCCCTCTACGACGTCGTATCTTTCACATCTTCAGGCCGTCTCTGGTACTGCTCCATCCCGGACTGCCAAGGCGATCCCCACGTAGGCGCGCACTGGTGCGATCACCCTATCGAATCCGATCAGCACATTGGCGACTGCCGCCACGCTCGTGCCGACCAGAGGCCGCCCGGTGACGACTGGCTCGTCTGGGCGATTATCGCGGGGCGTGGCTCCGGCAAGACCCGTGCCGCCGCCGAGTGGATCACCGACCAAGTGAAGTACCACAATGACTACGCCTCCAAATTCCGCGTCGCACTGATCGGACGCACACCCGGCGACGTGCGCGACGTGATGATCGAGGGGGACTCGGGACTACTGGCCGTTGGCGAGCGCCTCGGGTTCCGCCCCGAATGGCAGCCCACCAAGCGCCGCCTGGTTTGGCCGAACGGGGCGCAAGGCTTCAGCTACAGCGCCGAGGTCGGGGATCAGCTCCGCGGTCCGCAGCATCACATCGCCTGGGTCGACGAGCCCGCCGCCTGGACGGACGCCATCAAGGGCGACCGCATGGACACCGCCTGGAACAACCTGATGCTCGGCCTGCGGCTCGGGCAGAAGCCCCAATGCATCTTCACCACCACCCCCAAGCCCGTCAAGCTGCTCCGGGACGTCCTGGCCAAGCCGACCACGGTCCGGACCAACGCCTCGACCTATGTCAACCTGAAAAACCTCGCGCCCACCTTCCGCGATGAGGTGCTCAACGCCTACGAGGGAACGCGCATCGGTCGCCAGGAACTCAATGGCGAGATGCTCGAAGACATCGACGGCGCGCTCTGGTCGATCGGCCAGATCGAGGCATGCCGCATCGAACGCCACCCGGACCTGGTGTCGGTTGTCGTGGCGGTCGACCCCGCTGGTGGAGGGCGCAAGGAAAACGACGAGACCGGCGTCGTCGTCGTTGGCAAGGATATCGACAATCGCGGCTACGTGCTTGCAGACAAGTCGGGCAAGTACAGCCCCCAGACGATGGCGCGCGTCGTCATCGCGGCCTACGAGCAATATCAGGCGGACCGAATCGTCGCCGAGACCAACTTCGGCGCTGACATGGTGGAAAACACCCTTCGTGCGGAGGACTACCTGGGCCGCTTCGAGGCGGTTCGTGCATCGCGGGGCAAGCGCCAGCGTGCCGAGCCCATCGCAGCCCTTTATGGTGATGCGGCCAATCCGGACACGTGGCCAAACCGAATGTTCCACGTAGGCAGCTTCGCCAAGCTCGAAGACGAGATGACCACCTGGATGCCGGAGTCGGGACTCTCGCCTGGCCGCATGGACGCCCTGGTCTGGGCCGTCCACTCCCTCGGCCTTCGCACGACCCAGGGAATGGCTTTCCTCAAACTGATGAAGTCCCAGATCGAAAATCGCGGGATAGCCGACCGCCACAAGTCCTCTCGCATGCGGGCCTGCCAGCACTTCTACCGCCAAAACGGCACCTGCATGCACTGCGGCCAAGACCGCATCCGAGCAACGTCCTAACAGGGGTACGCCACATGGCATTTTGGAATCGCAAGCGCCCCCTTCCGGCGATCACCCCCGATGTCCTAGAAGCGGCGATACGTGTCGCCCAGGTTCCCGAAACCCTGATCCGCATCCCCACCGAAAAGCAGCCCGACGTCGACAAAGTCGCCAAGGCCCTCACCAAGGCGACCGCGATGCCCAAGTGGGGCAATGGCCCGCAGCCGATCCGCCCTCCGAAGATGATCCCGGCACAGTACGTTGCCCAACAGGCTTACAACACGCTTGCGCCCTCATCGACCATCACGCCGGAAGCTATCGAGCAGGCCCTCACCATGCAGGGCATCGACTTTGTCGAGCCGTTCGCGCCTGGCCGTCCGCTCACCCCGTACTACGGCTACAACCGCCGGCCACGTGAGTGGAACTACGAAATCGGTCGCAACATCACCACCGAGCCGCGCTCCTCGCGCATCCCGTTTGAGGTGCTGCAAGAGGTGATTCAGGGCTACGACATCGCCCAGATCTGCATCCGCCACATCATCAACGACCTGCGTTCGATGGGAATTCGGTTCAGGCCCGCCGATGACGTTACCGAGGACGTCTCAGCCGACATCAAGGCGGCCAAGAAGTTCCTGAAGAAGCCTGATGGGCACCAGCCGTTCAGCACCTGGCTCACCGAGTGGGCCTGGGATGTTTATCGCTACGACGCAGGCACCTTGTTCAAGCTGCGCAACGCCGCGGGCGAAGTGGTGGGCCTCAAGGTCGTGGACGGCACCACCATGGTGCCTCTTGTCGACTACTACGGCGATGTTCCCGAGGGGCCCGCGCCTGCCTATGAGCAGTTCATCATGGGCATCCCGTGGGTTTGGCTCGAAGCCAAGGACGTCGTTTACCAGCCGATGTGGCCGCTCCCCGAGTCCCCCTACGGCCTGGCTCCCATCGAGTCCGTCCTGCTGAACGCCAACACCGACGTTCGCCTTCAGTGGTACTTCCTCAACTTTTTCACCGCAGGCAACGTTCCCGAGGCCTTCGCCACCGCCCCTCCGGACATGTCCGACCCCGACTCCCTGGCGGAGTTTCAGGAAGTGTGGAACTCCTGGACCGTAGGAGACCAGTCCAAGCGCTACGGCCTGAGGTATGTGCCCGCCGGCACCCAGATCACCCCCTACAAGCCGCAGCAGTTCGACCCCAACGTGGCCGAGTATGTCATGAAGCGCACGGTTGCTGCCTTCGGCCTCGTGCCCCAAGACCTTGGCTTCACCGAGGATGTGAACAAAGCTTCCTCCTCCACTCAGGTCGACGTGCAATTCCGGATCTCCACACTTCCGAATACCGGTTATTTCGAGGACATCATCAACGACATTTTGCAGAACGACCTCGGTCTGCGGGTTCAGATTGAGTTCGACACCGGACGTGAGAAGGAAGACCGCCTCGTCGAGGCTCAGGCCCACCAGATCTACGTCTCCATCGGCGCCGAGTCGCCGGACGAGGTGCGCGACAAGGTTCTCAACCTGCCCGTTGAGGCGGACGGCCTGATCCCGCGGTTCTTCAACGCCCGCACCGGCCTGATCCCGCTTGCCTCCATTGCGGCGGTTAGCGGAGACACCGATCCGCAGACGGGCGCGCCCAAGCCGGGCTCCATCTCTCCCCAGCAGTTCATCTGGCCGGGACAGATGACCCCAGACCCCGGCTTCGGTGCACAGCCCACGAGTGCGTCAAACCAGGCACCCGGCACCGTCTCGGCGACCGGCCACAAGGTGAACCCGCCCCAGACCAACAAGCCTCCGAAGGCGCTCCCGTCGGGAAAGCCCACGAGCCAGACTCAGGCCACGCCTCAGCCCGCACGCCCGCGCCAAAAGAACAGCGGACAAGGGTGGGGCGTCCAGGGCGTGGACGTGGGGCGCGGCAATACCCAAGCCCAAAAGGCGGTCGACGACAAGGCCGTGCTCGACGAGATCGGCGCACTCGCCCGTTACGTGCGCAAGTCCGCACAGCGGGGCCGTTGGCGCGAGTTCGACTTCTCCGCCCTTCCGCCCGAGCTTGCCGAAATGGTGAACGAGCTGGGTCGCCAAGCCTTCGAAAAGGCCACGGACGACCAAGGCGGTGACGGCGACCCAAAAGGCCCGGCCCGTACGGGCATTTAGAAGCGGCGGTCGTCGCCTACTATGCAACCCGCATCGCGGTCAAATTGGCGCGCAGCGTCAACCCCGCACGGATAGCCCGCGAGTGGCTGGCTTCGCGCCCGCCCGTTTCCGCAACTCCGGGCACCGGCGGTGAACTAGCGATCTTTGCCCAGACGTTCGCAAACAATATCGAGATCGACGACGCTCCCCTCAAAGAGGAACTGACCAAGCTCTATACCGACGCATACGTGGCGGGCGTCAAAGACGCCGTGACGAGCCTGGAACACGACGGCGGCCAGATTCCCGAGGATCCCGGCACCCGTTTTGTCATCGGACTGGACTGGGGCACCTGGACACCGGGTCACCCGCCTGCGGCTGACAAGCTGCTCGGCACCGGCTTGGACGACATGCTCCAGCGCGCCGACATCACCATCAAGGGAATTGACGACACCACCCGCAACGAAATCGCCAAGATTTTGGAACAGGGAATCCGCAACGGTGATTCGGCTACCACGATCACAGACGCCATTGACAAGATTCGCAAGAATCGTTATCGGTCGCGCCTAATCGCGATTACCGAGTCCAACCGGGCCATGACCCAGGCCTCGATCGACTCCTACGCCAACGCAGGCGTGGAGATGTTCGATCTCATCACGGCCCGCGATCCGTGTCCGATTTGTGCGTCCATTGCAGCGTCTAACCCGCATCCACTGACAAGTGGCGACCAGCCGCCGCTCCATCCGGCATGCAGATGCAGCGCAGCGCCCGTGATCTAGGAGGCGGAGATGCACGATTGCCCGACCTGCAACATGCCTTGCGAAGTGACCGAGCGCTACGTCATGGAATCCACGGACGGCCCACTTGAGTGCATAACGATCAGATGTCCGATGGGGCATTGGTTCAGTTGCGTCGCGGATTTCTTTGAACACCAGAGAGGGTGAGATCCATCAAAGTAGCTTTCGATATAGACGGGACGGTTGATGCAGACCCCATGGTCTTTCAATCCCTCATGGCTGCCCTGATCGCAGCTGGACACCAGGTGATCATTCTCACCGGGTGTTCCAGCCCGACACCGACCGCAGCCGACAAGGCCAAAAAGGCCGAGTACCTGAACTCCCTCGGGATGGGCAAGGACTACACCAAGCTGGTCGTTTTCGGTGACCCGCCGCACAAGGCCAAGGCCAAGTGGTGCAAGAAGCACAACGTGGATCTCCTCATCGACAACTCGGTGCAGAACGCCAAGCTCGCATCCAAATACTGCCTGGTGCTCGTTCCTTGGAGTTCCGCCACCGACTAACCCGCATCGTTACCAATCAGGAGGAATAGTGGACCGTGCCGAGAATCGGCGCGCTATCCGAGCTGCGGGATATCGCGGCAGGAAAGCCAACAACAAGCGCAGCAAGACCGACGCTATTCAGCTCGTAAACAAACTGCGCTATTCGGCCTATCTAGCGATGCTTCAGCAGGCGGCGACGGGCACGCCTGCGGGCGCGGCGGAAGATAGCGAAGCCTAACCAAAACACGCCCCAACCTTACCACAACTATTCCGGAAGGGGAACGCATGTGTGTCACATGCGGGTGCGGTGACCCCGGCAAGCGCCACGGCGATTCCCGCAACCTTACCGACGTGGACATCCAAAGTGCGGCCCAAGCTGCCGACCTGGATGTGCACCACGTCGTTGCCAACATTCTCGCCGCCTACAACGACATGCACGAAGGAGACATGAACGCTCAAAAGAGCGTCGGACTGTCGGTCATCAAGGCGGTTGAGGAACAGCGTTACACCTTGGGCCTCGCCTATGGCGCGAACCTGCCTGATGTCGGAAAAGCCGCCGACGGCCACCGCGATTTTGCTGGTCGGGAGGCCCTGGAAAAGGCCGCCTGGTCCTACCTGAAAAAGGGCGGGAACGTCGGCCTCGGCCATCTTCCTGGGACCGACAACGCCGGAACTGTAGTTGAAAGCTACATCTACCGGGGCCCCAAGTGGGTATTGAAAGCCACCGACGGCACCGAGCAGACCATCGAACCTGGCGACTGGCTCGTGGGCGTCGTGTGGGAACCCGAGGCGTGGGCGCTCATCAAATCCGGCAAAATCAACGGCTTCTCTCCCCAGGGAAACGCACGCAGGCGCACCCCTGACTCAGAAGCACTCACCCAACTCAGGAGATAGTGATGACCCCCGACCTCACCGAGCTGGTAGACCTGGACCCTGAGCGTCTTGATGGCGTAGAGGGTGCTGCCAACGGCCTCCCGTTCCTCATGCTCAAGTCGATCGACCAGGACGCCGCCAAGGCATCCGATCCCTCCGACGCCGACCGCAAAAAGATGGCGGCCTCCGGCGTCGCGATGGACGATGGCTCTTATCCCATCCCGGACCGGGACCACCTCGAAGCGGCCATTCACGCGGTGGGCCTTGGCAAGAACCACAGCCATGCGGCGATACGCGCCCACATCATCGCCCGTGCCAAGGCACTCGGCCTGAGTGACATGATTCCCGAGTCCTGGACTTCGGACAAGGCCGCAAAGGCCGGAGAAGTCAAGCCTCCCGCCTGCAAGACGTGCGGTGGCACTGGACGGGTTGAAGATCCCGGCCAGAAGGGCCCCGTTTGTCCTGACTGCGGAGGCAGCGGCTTCTCGTCGGACCAGGGCGACGGCGATGGCATGAGCGGCGACGGCGAAAACCTCGGCACGAATGACGGCAACGGCAACGGCGACACCGCCCAACCGGTGAACGCCCCGACCACCAGCGACAGCGAAGGCGTACTGCCTCCGGTCGCCTCCACCCCTAGCGCCATGTCTGCCCCCGGCAACGGCATGAGCACCCAGAGACTCCCATCGGTCGCCAAGGCGGACGAGTGGGATGTCGCCGCGGTCATCTCCAAGGCCGGCCGGCGACTATCCGCGAAATCGCTCAAGGCGATTCGCCTAGCAATAGAGGCCCTTCAGGCGCTCGAAGCCGGAGAAACCAGCGGTGGAGAACCCACCCCCATCAGCAAGGAAAAGGACACCTCAGAAATGACGATAGACGAGCAAGCCCTCATCAAGGCACTCGACGAGGTAGAAGCTCGTCGCCGTGCTGAAAAGGTGGCCAAGGCCGCGAAGAAGGCCAAGGCCGCGAAGAAGACTCAGAAGGAAATCCGCGCCCGCGACAAGCAGGCCGGTGCCGACGCCGAGGCCGCACGCGCCAAGGCTCGGGAAAAGGATCAGCTTGAGGCCGACAAGCCCGAGGACGACGAGGTAGCCAAGTCCGTCTCTTCCGCGGTCGAAGAGGCGCTTGCAAAGGCGGTTGCTCCGCTGCAGGCGCGGATCGCGGAACTGGAAGGCAAGCCAGTCAACAACATGATCGCCAACGCCGAAGCCGCCGCCGTCAGGCGTGGCCAGACCGTGGCGACCAGCGGGACCGATGCGTTCACAGAGGCAAAGGCAAGGCTTGAGAAAGCGCTGGAGCAGGGTGACGCGCAGGGGATCTCCCAGAGTGCCAAGAACATCTCCCTCGTGAATCTCGCCAACTACGAGCGCGCCGTCCGCGGCGACCTCTAGTCGGCATCCACCCCCACTTCACCGAAAGGACACCCAGTGTCATTCGCCACCGATCTCTTGCAGGTATCGCAGGAGACCTTCAACGTGGTCAAGGCCGCCACTAGCGGCCTTGACGCCGCGACCGGGTTGGCCGGTGTCAACCTCCAGCCGCTCGTGCAGTTGGTCCCAGTCGACACCCCCTTCCGCAACTCGACCCCTCGTTCTGCTTCCAAGATGGGATCGCAGAACATCTACTGGCAGACCTTCCTGAACATCAACAACCAGCAGTCCAACGCCGCAGTCGCTGCGGACTACGCCGGTCCTGAAGTTCAGATCGCCAACCAGTACATCTACGCACCCGTCGCCGACATGGAAATGGACGGACTTGTCACTCTGGACGCCATCGCTCAGGCCCAGGGATACGCCGACGCTCTTGCAGCCGGCACTCTCTACACCCTGAATCAGCTGATGATCTCCGAGGACAAGAACCTGCTCAACGCGCAGTCCTTCCCGCTTCCCGCCATCGGCACCGTGTCGCTCGCGAACCACACCACCGGCGGTTCGGTCCCGGCCTCCACGGCAGTTTATGTCAAGTGCGCTGCGCGCTCCGGCAACAACTTCTACTACGGCGGGTCTGGAATCGCATCGGCGGAGGCGACCGTCACCTCTGGGAGCACTACGGCTACCAACTCCTTCACCGCCTCCGTCGCCGCCGTCAAGGGCGCGGCTGCCTACGACTGGTTCGTGAGTGGCACGACCGGCACCGAGGTGTACTACACCACGACCACGGTCAACACGGTCACGATCACCTCGATCCCGACCGCAGCGCAGCCCCTTCCCTCGGCACTGCTGCAGGTGGGACTGTCGACCACGGCTCCGTCCGCGGTTCCGACTGTCGACACTTCCTACAGCGAGAGCTGGGTCAACGGGCTTCTGGCGACCATCCTTGGCGACTTCGCCTCGTCGGCCGGCACCACCAACCTGGTGACTCCGGGCACGGGCATTTCCCAGGGCGCTTACTACCAGTCCCTTGACGGTGGACAGCTCACCGTCACCGGTGCGGGCATCGGGCAGCTCGACGAGATGAACGCGGCCATTTACAACACCTACCACATCAGCCCCACCCGCTATCTCATGGGTTCGCAGTCTGTGCAGGACTTGGCTAATGCCGAGCTCAACAACCCGCAGGCTGTTACCTGGCTCATGCCCAACGACATGGTTGGACGAGCCAAGATGGTCATGGGCGGTGCAGTGGCGCTGTACCTGAACAAGACCGTGAACGGCAAGCCGATCACTCTCGAACTCCAGCCGCACCTGCCTCCGGGAACGATCATCGCCGTCACCGACGAGATCCCCTTCCCTGCGGCCAACGTCCAGACCGCGCTTGCAGTCGAGACTCAGCTCGACTACTTCCGGTTCGACTATGCCGCGAATCGCAATGCCGGCGCTGCCAATGGCGGCCCGCGTTACGAGTTCGGTATTCGCACTCGCGAGGCGTTTATCAACCGGGCTTCCCCGGTGATGGGCGTCCTCCAGAACGTGGCTGCGGGCGTCGCCTAAGCCACTAGGGCCGGGCGCGGCGATCTGTGCATCTCCTCCCGCATTTCGCCGCGCCCACCACTGCTCCTTCGGGAGGAAAGGAACACTAATGCTCATCGCCCATTTCAACGAGGTCAAGTTTCGAGTCCCCAATCCGCTGCGACCGGGCACCTCATCCATCGCACGGCGCTTCGAAAAAGGCACCGGCGTCACCACCATGAGCCACGAAGGCCAGACTTTCGAGTCCGACGAGTACGGGTGGTTCGATGTGCCCGAGCATGTCGGCCAGTTCTGGCTCAGGCGTCCGGGATGGAAGACTCCCCATGAAGTCGAGGCCGATATAGTGGCCGGCTTCATCTCCAGCGAGAACGACGCTCCCACATCCGCCGCTCGCGCTGCCAGCCGCTCCCGCTCGAAGAAGGCCGCTGCGGAATAGGTGCGCATAGTCGTACCGTACACAAACCTCCACCCCGCGACCGTCGCCTCCCTCACCGCCTATCAAGCGGAATTTCGGGACGTGTCTTGCAAGACAGACAGCTACTACGAACTCCTTGTCGAGGTCTGGTCGCGGGGGGAGTCCGCCTTGATCGTCGAACACGACATCGAGGCAACCGATAGGGCGATACGCCAGGCCAGGCACTGCGCGTGCGAGTGGTCGGTATCGCCTTATCGGGGACCGGGCAACGGGATGCTCGAAAAGTCTTTGGGCTTCACCCGCTTTCGCGGCACCCTGATGCGGTCGCACCCCGACGTCATGGCCGAGGTCGGGGCCATGGCCGACTCCCCGCAGATCGGCCCCCGCCATTGGGCGCGCCTGGACTGCTGGATGCTCGCGGCACTCATGCGACGCGGGCTAAAGCCCCACATTCACGACGAGGTCAAGCATCACCACGTCTACGAGACGGGTTGCGCATGCGGAGAAGAACATTGAACGGTTACGACATTGACGGCACGATCACCGGCACCACCAAGCCCGTCGCCCCCTACGTCCTGATAAGTGGACGCACTTGGGCGGAGGTTCCCGAGCATCCGCTCCCACCGCTTGACCCGCCCCCCCTTGCCGTCGCCGTGCGTGGCGTGGGTGCCTACGGCGACGTGCAGGCGGCGGGAGAGTTCAAAGCCACGATGATCAACCTCTGGCAGGTAGACACCTTCTACGACGACGACCCCAACCAGATCGCCATCATCAACCAGCGCTGCCCTGGCTGCAAGACCATTCAGGTCTGATGGCTAAGCGCACGGACCCTCCCGACACCGTCGACTTGGCCATTCACTGGCTGCTCAAACTCCAAGCCGAGGGATGGTCGCTTGAGTCGCTGACTCACACCATCGAGTACGGCGAAGTCGGCAAGCACCGACTGCCCTACTCCGCCATCCTCACCGTCACACTCACGCCGCGATAGGAGACTCCCTTGGCTGCACCCTACGCACCTGTCGCCTTCACCAACCCGCAGATCAATCCTGCGGTCGGTGGTTTCAGCGCGGCCCAGCCCTACATCTCCGTCAGCATGTACAACTTTGCACCGACCGCGATGGACACCTCCGCCTTGGTGCCCGGAGGGAGTGCCAGCGACCAGGTTCAGAGCCTTTTCGACACCATCAATCGAGCCTCCAGGTGGGCCGACCGCTACGTCTTCGGGTCCGACCCCGCAGCCAAAGGCGCGTCCCTCGCAGCGACCCTCTCGGTCGAGAGTGCGACCGTCCGCATAGTGCGAGGCAGCCTGCGTCTGATCTGTGACTACAAGCCCATCCTCGAAGTGACAGGGGTGGACATAGGCGTCGATGCGCTGACCCTCGCCTCGGTTGGCGACTCCACCGCCTCGCGCATCACCTTCGGGCGCCGCACCATCTACGTGCCCGTCTCCTCCAACTACTTCATGACCAACAATCAGCAGGTCAGCCAGCAGTACATCACCACCTCCTCGGGCATGGAGGCCTACTGCGTCTGGTCCTATGTGTCGGGCTACCCCCACACCTCCCTGGCATCGAACGTAGCGGCGGGAGCCACCACCGTCCCGCTGGTCAGCACGGACGGCAATGGCGGCCTTTACGGCGTATACCCAGGCACCCAGATGGCGATCAAAGACGGCGTCAACACCGAGACCTTCCAGGTCGCCTCCGTTAGTGGAAGCACGATCACAACCGTCCAGCCGTTGGCGTACGCGCATACCGTCCCGAGCGCCCCGGACTTCCTGCCCGTGACCGCCCTGTCGGACGACATCACCCTCGCCGTGATCTTCATGACCACGGCACTCATCAAAACCCGCGGGGACTTCTCCCTGGTGCTAAACGAGATGGAGCAGCCCAATTCCATGAAGGGAAGCGTCGGGGACATCGAAACCGACGTCGCTTACGCGATGGAGCTGTTAGATCCCTTCCGCATCCGCGTCAAGGCGAAGAACTGATGTCGCGGACTACCGTCCGGGCCGCAGTCGCGGACTACCTCACTGCGGGTATCGGCACCATAACCAATCTGACCACCGTCTACGCCCACCCGCCCAAGACGAGTCCGGCTGGAGACTTCATCCCCGAGGATATTCCCGGACAGGCATCCGGGGCGGCTATCTATTTGCACTTCGCGGACCAAAGCGAGCAGCGGATCGCCATCGGGGGGCCCACCTCCGGGCGAAAGCTGGTGACCTACGGCCTGGGGATGGTCATCTACCTCTACTCCTCCAAGACCACCACGCAGGCGATCGGCGCCGACAACGACGCCCTTCTCGACTCGCTCGTCGCCTACATTCGCGCCTCCCGCACGGCGGGCAACAGCGGAGCGATCTTCCAATGGGGTGAGGGCGGCCTGCCCGGAGGGACGGACGTTCGCGTCATGGCCTCCATGCCGATCCCGCGCCGACAGCAGGGCGCATACGTCTTTTCGACCATCGAGACCACCGTGGTGGAAATCGACACGACATGACCCAAACCCCACACGCGGCAACCAAGCAAAAGCGCATTGCAGCAAAGCAGCAAAGCAGCTCCAGCTCAAAGAAAAGCGGCTCCGGAACCAAGATGGCCACCAAAGAGGCGCGCCGCCAGTTACAGCGCCACGGGCGCAAGGTCATCACCGACAGAATCACCTAGCCCGAGAGGTCTACTCAGTGAAAAAGCAAACCATCTACGAGTACCGCTACCTGGGCGAAGACCAGCGCGTATTCCCTCACATCTCCGCCACCGGAGGCGGGTCGTTGGTGGCTGTACCCGGCGCCACCTACATCCTTGGCCCTGGCATCTCTCACCCCCTGCTCGCACCCGTGGTCAACGAGCCAGCCCAGCCCGAGGCCGACGCCTCAGAACAGACAAAGGAAGACTGATGGCTTTTCTCTCCGTAAACCGGTTTTTCGGGATGGGCAAGGAGACCACCCGAGGAACCGCCGCAGCCCCCACCATATGGCTGCCAATCGACCCCAATCCCTCCCTTGCGCCAAACCTGACATGGATCGAGGACAAGGCGCTCCGTGGCTCTCCGGTCGAGGTCTACGACAACATCCCCTCCACCCGCCACGACGAGTACACCTTCAAGGGGAACGTCTTTGCCGACACCTTCCCCGCACTCATGGAGGCGCTGCTTGGGCCTGACACCGTGAGCGGCTCAGTCGCGCCCTACACCCACACCATCGGCGTCCTGAACAATGCGGCCAGCGGCTCACAGCCGTCGAGTTATACGGGTATCGACACCGACAACATCACGGAATCTGCCAACGCAGCTAAGCAGTTCACGGCTGGACAGCTTTCGGATACGACCATTGACTTTGCCGTCGATGCGCCCCTGACCTACTCGACCAAGTTCCTCTCCAACCCATTTACCGAGGTTCCGGCACCGACCACCGACACCTGGTCAACCGAAGTGCTCATTCCAGCGTGGTCCGGGACCATCTCGATAGCGGGCACCGCCTCGACTGTCGTCGTGTCGGGATCGATCGACATCAAGCGCTCGACCGCCCCCATATTCACCATCGGACAGCAGGGACCGTACCGTCTGTGGGCCGGACCGGTTCAGGTGACCGGCAAGATCGTCTTCATCGCTGAGGCAGCCGATCCCACCTTCGTCAACGCCCTTACCCGTGACCGCCAGATCATGGTCGTGACCTTCACTGATCCCGTCTCGACTCACAGCGTGTCGTGGACGATGAGCGGTGTCCAGTTGAAGAACCCGAAGGTCGACGGCGGCAAGGCGTACCAGACCATTACCGCGGACTTCGAGGCCAACTCGAACAGCACCGACGCGATCAGCGGATATGCCCCGATCAAGTTCATTGCGGTCAACGGCGTTTCAACTGCGTTTTAGCTAATCCAAAGGAGGAGACACAATGTCTATACACGAGATACCGGGCGGCCAGGTCGAACTACGCGACGAGCTGACGGTCGCGGGCCGGGAGATGTTGCAGGAGGAGATCTTCGGACTCACTTCCCACATCCAGCGCCAGATCGAGAGAGTCGCCCGGGAAGGCGGGACGCTCAAGACCCGCTCCGGCAAAGATCTCAAGCTCGAAATGCTCTCCGATCTGAACGAGATCCCCACCGAGCTCATGGACCGCGAGTTCATCAAAGCGTCCCATGCCCTGCAACGTGCCGCCGTGGTGGCCTATGTCGAGCGCTGGACGCTCCCCTTCCCCCCTCCAACGTTGGGGACGGTGGGCAACCTGAACACTGCCCTGTACGACGCGCTAGGGAAACTGGTGACGCCGCTGGTCGCTCGCGCCATGGTGGGCGACGACTTTGGTCCCGATGCGTTGGCTAGTGGCGACCCAAAAGCGCAGCCCGGCGCCTCGCCCGCTTCAAGCGCATCCGCGCCGGCCAGCCCGTTACCGAACATCCCAGCGACCGAGACACCCTCGCTCTCTACCAGGAGTACCGATACCGCCGAATCTTCGGACTCACCCACGACGAGTACTTGGCAGAGCCAGCCTCCTTTATAGGGTGGGCGATCCACTTCGACGACATCGAGCGTGAGGAGGACTTGAAGATCCAGCTACAGCTACGGGGCGTCTAATGGGCATCGAATGGGATACCACGGAAGCCACGGCCGGCCTGGACTCGCTGAAAAGGCGCGTCCAGGAGGCCACCAAAACCGCCGCCGAGAAGGGCGGTCTGGCAATGGTGCACGCCACCATGGAGACCGCGCCGATCCTGACGGGCAGGCTGAAGCAGTCCATCTACGCCTACAACCTACGCCGTTCCGGAGGGCAGGGATGGGCCATCAGCGTTGCCCCGCACACCGTGTACGCACGCCAACGGGAGTTAGGCGGCCCCATAACCGTCAAGCGGGCCAAGGTTCTCTACAACAAAGAGACGGGCCAATCCTTCGGACGGTCGGTCTTCCAGGCGGGTTCTCACTACTTTTCTCGCGGCCTTGATCAGTCGCAAGACGCCATCTACCAGGCCGCACGCCAAGCATGGGCCGACGCCATGGAGGGATAAGACACAATGGCAGGCGAACTCCCCCCGGTCGTAGGCTCTCTGCAACTGTCGATCGACGACTTCATCGCCAAGCTGGACGAGGCCAAGCAGAAGCTTGCGGACTTTTCGGACACGACGGGCGAAGCGAAGGTAAGCCTCGACACCGGGGAAGCCGACGCCAAGCTGGATGACCTCAAAGAGCGGATCGATAGCGTCGACTCAGCGCACGGCGAGGCAAGCGTCGGAGCCGATACCGGAGAAGCCGATACCCACCTTGAGGACATCCAGGCCAAGCTCTACGAGATCAACTCCTCGGGGGCTCTGGTCACGGTCGGCGCAGACACCGAAGAGGCCGACGAGAAGCTCGACGAACTCGAAGCCAAGAAGACGGCTATCACCGAGGGGCAGTCCAACGTCCGCGTGGGTGCCAACACCTCGGAGGCCGACAGCAGCCTCAGCGAGACCACCACCAAGATGCTCCAGTTCGGGGCACTCGCTCCGGGAGTGGCGACCATGGTCGGAGGTGCCTTTGCGGCGCTTCCCGGCATCCTCTCGGGGGTTGGCGCAGGGTTCGGATCCCTGCTCATGGGTATCCACAACATCAGTGCGGCTATCGACGCCTACAAGCAGGTGGCGAGCACGGCAAGCCAGACCGGCAACGAGATGGCCCAGATCGCCCTCTCGAACGCCCAGACGCTAGCTAATGCTGCGGCTCAGGTCGAGTCCGCCGGCGTTCAGCTTTCCCAGGCGCAGATGTCGAGCTATGACCAGGTGCACCAGGCTCAAGAGCAGGTCATCCAGTCCACCCAGCAGCTCGAAGCTGCTCAGTTCGCCCAGCGCTCCGCGCAGGTCGCCCTCACCGAGGCGACCATGCAGGCCAAGTTCCAGCTGCAGGACTACCAGACCCAGATAGCGGACATGGGCTTGCAGATAAAGGCGGCCATCGTCGCCCAGCAGCAGGCGCAGTTGTCCCTCGCCGAGACGATGGGCGACCCCGCGGCCACCCAGCTCCAGCGCGAGCAGGCGCAGATCACCTACCAGCAGGCTACCCAACAGATCACCGACCTGCAGGTGCAGTACAAGCAGCTCCAGGAGACGGCCGCCTATCAAACCGCCAAGGGCGTCCAGGGCAGCGACGCGGTCGTCCAGGCCCAGCAGCAGGTAACCGAAGCCAACTACGGCGTGAAGAACGCACAGGTGGCCGCCGCCGACGCGCAGCTCTATCTCAACCAGGCCCAGATCGAAGCGGCCCAGAATCTCACCCAGGCCGAGCGCCAGCTCAACATGGCGCTGTACGACCAGTCGGTGGCAATCAAGCAGGTCGCCCTGACGATGGCTCAGCCCATCGGGGCGTACTCTCAGTTGCAGCAAGCACTGGCCATGCTTTCCCCCGCCGGACAGTCGTTCGTGGAGTGGTGGCACTCCAGCATGACGCCGATCTTCCAGCAAATGTATGCCAGCGACCAGGCCAACCTCCTGCCCGGCCTGCAAAAAGTCCTCACCACGCTACAGCCCTACTTCCTCGCCCTCATTCCCATCATCGACCAGTTCGCACAAGGGTTTGTCAAGGCGGCTGGCCCTATCGCCACCTTCCTCAGCTCGGCACAAGGGATCAAAGAACTACAGACGACCATGAGCGCCGGGCTCGGCTTTATGCAGAGCATGGGCGGGGCGATCCTGGACGTGATGAAGGGGCTTGGCTCTCTCGGCGTTGTGGGCGCTCCTGCCGTCAAGGTCATTGGCCAGGCCATCCAGGGTGCCGCCCAGATGTTCATGCAGTGGGCCGCGTCTCCTGCCGCGAAGCAGCTCGTCGCTGACTTCGTAAACCTCATGAACGCCATCGGACAGGTGGTGGACAAGGTCGGCGGCCTGGGAACTATCGCCGCAATCCTCACCCTGATCAAGGGGCCGATGGCACTCTTGGTGGCGTTCATTCCCCAACTGATGCCCCTGGCCGTGCCGTTCCTCAACCTTGCGGGCGCGCTAATGAAGATCGTCGAGGTTGCGGTCACTCCGGTCATTTCGGCCATTGTGGTGGTTCTCCTCGACCTGATGAATGCGGCTACACCGCTACTCCCCGTAATAGCGGGCTTCGCCAAGACGCTGGGGAATGTCCTCGGCAACGCAATTACTCAACTCGCCCCGATCCTCGCGTCCCTGATCCCCCCGCTCGTCCAAATCTTTGGCGTTATTTTTCGTGATCTGACCCCGGTCATCGGACCGCTCATGACGGCGTTTATTTCGTTGGTTGCTCCGATTATGCAGGTTGTGCAGGCCATCTTGCGTGCCCTAATGCCCGTTATCAACGAGCTAGCCCCCATCGTGGTGGAACTCGTCGTGCATGGTGTCATCCCGCTGCTCTACGCGATTATCCCACTCGTGCCAATATTCGGGCAATTAGTCCTAGCTGTGATACCACTGCTTCCTCCCCTCCTGCAAATCGTCCAGATGCTGTTGCCCCCATTGCTTCAGCTCCTGCATGACATGATCCCTTTCATTCAGCAGGTGGCGGCTAGCTTCGGTGGGAATTTGATCTCGGCACTCAACACGGTTGTTCCCATGCTGAAATCCGTGGCCGGATTTATTCACGACATCATGGTCGACGGTGCCTCAGTGGGGAACGTCATTGCCAAGATGTTCAGCGGTAAAAGCGGCGGCATTCTTGGGACCGTCATGGGCGGCATCGGCCATATCCTCGGCTTCGCCGAAGGCGGCATCGTTAACAAACCCACCCTTGCCGTAGTCGGTGAAGGCGGTGGCCCCGAAGCCATCCTCCCCCTCAACAACCCCGCACGAATGGCGCAGATACTCGCAACCGTTCCCCAGGGCGTAATCCCCGGTAGCGGCATGGTGGGGGTGTCGGGTGGGGGTGGCCCTACCGGTACGACCCCGAATCAGCAGATCAACGTCTACGCCCAAACCAATGCCAACCCCCAACAAATCGGTAACGAGGTCGGTTGGGCACTTAGAACGGCGGTGAAGTAAATGGCCTTTCCGTCACCGTCGCTTACGCCCCCAGTACTCTCGGACTGGCAGTTCAGCTTCAACGGCCTAACGATGGGTGCCGGTACGAGCTACGGAGTCCTCACCGCAACGGGATTCGACCTAGCGACGATCCGTACCCAGGACGTAGGACGCCCGAGAGATCAGGGAATGATTATCGGGCTTGACGTTTTTTCGGGCCGGACGTTCGAGTTGAATCTGTGGGTGGCGGCTGATGGGACCGACTCGATGCAGACGCTTATGTCCGCCCTGGCATCGGCCACCCCCGTAGGGGGGTCGACTGAACAGCCCTTCTACTTCAAGCTACCGAACATGCCCCAAATGGCGTTCATGGCTAGAGCGCGCAAGCGGACCTTCCCGCTCGACTTGGACTACGGGGCTGCAAGTGTAGCCAAACCCGTGATACAGTTCGAGGCCACCGACCCGAGAGCGTATTACTCGCCCTCGGTGTCCAACACCATCGGCCTACCCGCACCGCTTCAAGGCGTGTCATTCCCGATTACCTTCCCGATGAGCTTCGGGACTGGTGGCACCGGAACGTACCTCACGCTTGACAACGCCGGGAACTACGAGATGCGACCGATCCTGGTATTCACGGGACCGCTCACCAACCCGTCGGTGAACAACACGTCCATAGCGTCTAACCCCCGGCTGACATTTAGCAACCCGAATCAGACCTCCTACACGCTTTATGCGGGCGATACCCTAACCGTGGATCTGGACTATCACACCATTGTCTACACCCCATCTGGCGAGACGGTCGGCCAGAACTATCGCGGGTGGCTCGTCAAGGGTTCGACGTGGTTCGACCTGATACCGGGTAACAATCAGCTCTTCTTTTCATCCTCGGACGGCAGCCAAGTGGCGGGCACGATGGAAGTTCAGTGGACTAGCGCGAGTCTCATCTAATGGCGACCAACAAGGTAACCTACATCTTCGCGGATCTTCTAACCGGGGACTACCTAGCGGAGCTGCCCCTTCAGCAGGTGACGTATTCGAGCGTCATCAACGGTTCGGGGCAGTTCCAAGCGACGCTGAATGTCGAAGATCCTCACGTAGCTGCCATGGACTGGATATCGGCAACCATGCCGGGGCGGACCATCATTTGGATCGACATTGACGGGGCGCTCGTGTGGGGCGGTGTTCTGCTGACACGCCGCTACACGATGGGATCTCAGACGATCCAGCTTGGCGGTAACGACCTGTGGAGCTACTTCAACTCCCGTGTTCAGGCGGCGGACTACTCCTATACCTGGATGGCCCCCGAGGACCCCATGGTCATTGCCCAAAAGGTCATCACCGACGCGCTAGACGTGTCGGGGTCGGGGTTCGCATCTGGCGGCGGGATTCCCTTCAGCGTGAACACCAGCGCGCAAGACCTGAACATCTCGGGGGTATCGACCACCAGCACGTCCTTTACGGTCACCTTGGGCGCTATAGCGACCCTTGGCGCAGGTTCGACGATCCGCATCGTCTCCACTGGTGTCACCAACCCGACGGACGGCGCATACTCGATCACCGTTAGTACCTCTCGCGATGGAACTATTGGCACGTCGATAACCTATGGCATCGGATCGGGTGTCGGGTCTTACTCGCAGAATCCGGCGGTCTTCGTCAACCTTGAGAATGAGGACATCTATACCACCACCTCGGCCTACGCAGCCGGGGCAACCAACATTGTCTATGTGGTGGGGTTTCAGGTCGTCTCGGGCTTGAAGTCCGGCGACACCATTACCGTCACGGTCAACGCCACGGGGACCACGTTCCCCAGCGGATCGGGCAGTTACGCGCTACAGTCGGGCGGTACGTCGCTTACCTCTTGGGTAGTGATGTCCTACCCCTCGATTCAGCTTCAAACGGTCGAGATGATCGTCACACAGCTTCAACAGATGGGCTACGGGGTCGGATTCGACTTCGGCGTGGACGTCGGGTACAACTCGGAAGGCGTCCCTACCGCTACGCTAAATCTCAGCTTCCCAAGACGGGGGCGCATAGCAGGCACCACGGGGTTGGTCGTGGACGTGGCCGACGCTACGGAGTTCGTCTACCCAGAGGACGCCACCAGCACGGGTAACAAGGTCTACGAGACATCGACATCCACGGGGTCGGTTCAGGTAAGGCTTGCGTGGGCGCCGGCGCTTGAGGGCGGCTATCCACTCCTCGAACAGCTCATATCCCACCCCGATATCAACTCCACGCCGAACGTCCAGATCGTCTTGCAGGCATGTGCCCAGTCGGACCTGGCGCTCTATGCGTGGCCTATCGTGCTGCCGGAGGTGACCATCCCCGCCTTCGGTGATCCCCACGTAGGGGAATACATCACGGGGGACGACGTGAGGCTCATTATCGCGCCCACTGCATTGCAGAACGTCCCGGTCAACCCGCGCTTTCCTAACGGCCTCGATTATTACTTCCGCATCACCGAGATCGACGTGACGATCGCAGACCAGGGACTTTCGACGGTCAAGCTGACGCTGCAATCGCCGCCCGCCTCGTTGCCGCAGCAACCGCCGACTTAGGAGAGAGATGCCCGCCGTACACCCCAGTTCGTCCCGCTACTTCATGCAGCTCCTGACGGACATGCAAAAGAGGCTCACCAAGCTAGAGCACCAGCAGAATACGACTATCGCCAACCAAAAGGGCCAGCCCGTCCTCAACTTCGGGCTTATCCCGCCCATCGGGGCACAGACAAGCGCCGAGTACGGCCTACAGATGCTCAACCCCGGCACGGGGAATGTCGGCACGCCTGTCTTGCAGCTTGGTCAGCAGGCGGACGGGAGCTACGGGCTGTACATCTTCGGGTCCAACGGCGTGGCGCTCATGAAACTAACGGATGTCGGGCTCACCCTCGACGGTAGCAATGCGGCCCCGTTGATCGAACTGACCGACACGGGTATGGCAGTCTACAACGCCGGCGGGACCGAAGAGCTGTTTCTCGGCGAGATCCCCGGAGGATCGAACACCTACGGACTCGCGGTCTACTCGGGCGGCACGCCTTACATGGTGAACCCGCTTGCAGTGATCTACACCGAGACGACGACGACACTGAGCAACACCACCCCGGTCGAACTGAGCGGCCTATCTCCGTCTTCGCTGTCTTTCACGCTTGGGCCTAGCGGCACGTTCGCCATCAACATTGCAGCGACAATTGCATGTCCGGGAATCGCTAGCGCCGCGGTAGGCGCGCAGGTCTACGTGCAATATCAGGTCAACGGAGGCGCTGCAGTCAACTCAAGAGCTGCAATTTCCCAGGTTAGCAGTGGGTCATCAGGTACGGGAACGCTGATGACGGTTGCCGCAAACGACCATATTGTCACCACTCCAAACGCGACTGTTACGGCCACCATTTGGGCAAACGCCACCTACCTGCCATCGGGCACCATCAGCATTGATGGCGCTTTCGCCACCTTTACCGTCTACTAGGAGTCACGAATGACCCTTCATAACCCCGTTTGGCTCCACGCCGATTCTTACGATGCGGTGGACTTCCGGCAGGCCATCTCGTCGCTGCTCAACCCCGCTGGTGGGATTGTCGGGTCAGGTGACTACGCGGTCACTGCGCCGTCGTCGGGGATGAGTGTAAACGTCGCCGGTGGGCAGATCTGGATACCCGGAACGGCGGTTGCCAACCAGGCCCAGTACTACATGTTCAACGACGCGACCATCTCGGTGACCGTTCCCGCCGCAGACGCCACCAACCCGAGGATCGATCTCATCGTGGCCCAAGTGCTGGACGCTACCGCTGGTGCGGCATCCAGCATCGGACAAGTCATCGACGTGGCTGGGACTCCGGCAGCTAGCCCCGTTGCTCCCGCTACGCCTGCCAGCTCGATTGTCTTAGCTCAAGTGGCTGTGGCTGCTGGGGTGACGTCGATCGTGGCGGGGGATATTACGGATGAGCGGCTTTCATTTTACATTACTCTTGCAAATCAGCCAGCAGGACGCCTCTACAACTCTGCGAACTCCGAGGTTGCATCCGACACCAACGCTCAGATAGTCAACATGACAGCGGACTTCATTCAGGGAGGTATGACCGTCTCTAGCAATGGACTAATTGTGCCCATCGCCGGACTTTACGCCGTCACTGCACAGGTTGTCTATCAAAACGGCTCAGACGGCACGGTTCCCGCCGGTCAATACAGCTGCAACGTGTACAGGAATGGTGGCGTCGTCGTCGGCGGTCAAGTTCAAGTTGGCGCTACCAACGCCTTCGCATCACCAACCGCCGCCTCATGTCTGTCGCTGGCGGCAGGAGATACTATCGAACTATGGGGGTATACGTCCTCTGGCCAGAATGCGTACACATACCCAGGCACCTCCCGGACGTGGTTGTCCCTGGCGAGGGTTGGCTAGTCCACACTCACAACCTGCTCGGTAACCGTGGTCCCGTACCCGCTGCCAGGCAGATAGGTAAGCGTAATGGTGTAGCTTCCAGGCGTGTTGAACCACACCAAGCACTCACCGCTCGCCTCGCCCAACCCGTTCTGAATGTCTGTGCAGTCTGAGGTGTAGGTCTGTCCGTTCTCGGTCTTGACGCTTGTGGGGCTAAAGGTCATGCTTAGCATCCCTGGCACTTGACTGCCGTTCAACAGCGCAATGGCGTTGATGTTGACTTGCGCCCCAGCAGGGATCGTGTCCGTGATGACACCGGACCCGTCGCCTACGCCCGCCACTGCCCAGTTGCCCCATGACAAGTCGGGGGTGGGGATGGTGGTCGTCGGTGCGACGGTTGTAGTCGGTGCCGCTGTGGTCGTCGGTGCGACGGTTGTAGTCGGTGCTGCTGTGGTGGTCGGGTCCAGCACGCCCCCGACAGGGTTGCTTGGGGCGGTCGTGGGCGGTACGGTCGGGTTCACGCCCGGAACCGTCACCGTCTCGGTGGACGTTGATCCCGCTGTGGCCCCTGCATAGGTGGTGGTCACTTGCCACACGCCGAAATAGGGCAGCGTCACGGTGCAATTGCCGCCGTAGACACTACCGCCGACGTTCATCGTGCAGCCCCCCGCCACGGACACTTGACCGGGCACGGAGACCGTCAGACTCAGCGTTCCGGTGGGGAGCGTCCCATCTGTGATGCTTGCCGAGTAGGCGAACGTTACGATAAGCGGGTTGGTCGCGTTCTGCGTGAAGGTCGGGTCCACGACAGCGCGGACGTTCCCGCTTCCCGAGGTCTTGGTGATGGCCACCGGTGGCGTGGAGGACGGCTGGACGGTCCCTTGCGGGATGGTCGCGGACACCGACTGAGCGGTCTTGTGGGCAGTGGTGGTTGTCGGCTTGATGACCGACGTGACGTGGGTCTTGGCCTTGGGCAACGTGGGGGCGGACGAACTCGACAGCGATGCTGCGAACGCGCCGCCGCCTCCCGCTATCACGACCGCGCTGGCGATGCCGCTGTAGATGAGCTTCTTATTCATTGCTTGCTCCTTTGCAGATCAGCAGCACTCCGGACCGTGAGAGGCCCGCATGGTCCGCGATTCTCTGGAATGACAGCCCGCGGGAACGCAACTCAAGGATGAGTTCGTTGTCTGCTTTGGTGGCGGCGACCGCCAACGATGCCCAGCGCTCCAGCTCCTTTAGTGCCTCGGCATCGGTCATGTCCGTCACCTTCATGGTCACATACTACACACTTTCATGCCCGTCTGTGTGCACATTCTCAACATTCCTGAATAGGAGACACATGTTCGCAATTGACACTTCAGGCTTCCAGGCCACCTACGATGCCGCAGCGGTCAAGGCCGTTGGTGTTGGGCTGTCCATGCACCGCGCCACCGATGGCTACGGCATCACGGCGGTTAACCTGGTCAACTCCGTCGATCCCACCTTTGCCGTACGGGTGCAGGCCGACAAGGCGGCGGGGCTTGTCTCGGGCGCGTATATGGTGCTAGAGGCGTCGATCCCCGTCGCGGAGCAGGTGCGCCTTTTCGTGGCGCAGGGGCTTGACGGCCTGGTTTGTGCCATCGACGTGGAGCCGACCTGGCAGTCCAGCGGGATCGCCCCCGCGAACGCCGCGGCCATGATTGCCTCCGCCGCATCCCAGCTCGAAGCCAACCTGGGCAGGCCATGCATGGTCTACACCAACCTCTTTACCTACGAATGGCTTGGAAATCCGCACTGGGCCTACCCGTGGATCGCGGATGCGGGCGTCACTTCCCTTCCAGTTCCGGCAGCCATGTGGCAGTGCGGACAAGTTTCCATCAACGGCGAGACAGTAGATAAGGACGTGTTCCTAATGAACGACAACGCACTCAGTGCCCTGACCGGCACATTCCCCGTAGACCCCTCCAACGCCCCCATCGTCGGCATCGCCTCGACGCCTTCGGGCAACGGCTATTGGGTCGCCGCTGCGGATGGTGGCGTGTTCTCCTTCGGGGATGCAGTGTTCTACGGCTCGGCGGCGAATCTGAAGCTCGTAAAGCCCGTCGTGGCCATTGCGGCCAGCCCGACCGGCAAGGGCTACCGCCTCACCGCCGAAGATGGTGGCGTGTTCTGTTTCGGTGACGCGGCCTACTTCGGCAGCTCGCATTGGACGGGGGCGTGAGGTGGCGGCCGATCCGGTTCCTCCCTCGGACGCGACTCTCGGCTTCTTCTTCCAAGACCTGAAGGCGGACATGCGCGAGGGGTTCAAAGGACTGCGGGACGAGCTTGGCGCAATGCGAGGCGAGCTTGCGACCAAGGCTGACAAGGCGGACCTGGCCGCACTCGAAGCGCGTGTGAACGCCAAGGCGGACGTGGCCGACGTGGTTGCCATCCGCGTCGATGTAGAAGTCCTAAAAAAAGGCGCAGCCGAGCGCGACTCGGCAGACAAGGTGCGCAAGGAAGAGCGGTCACGGTTGATTGACGCTCGGCGTTGGGCAATCGGGACCGGTGCGGGAGTCGCGTGGGCGCTCTTCACCGCCCTAGTCGCCCACTACCTCCATTGATCGCCCTGTACGCCGCCTTCGGCATGCTTGTGCAGGACATTCTCGGGGCTCTCCTCACGCAGGCGCAGGCGCGTGACAAGGCCCGTCTGGCCGGACTGCTCGATGCAAGCACGTGGCTGATCGCCCTCCTCACCCTGGACTGGTCGCTCAACGCCATCAACTCGCACAACGAGGTTTTGCGGTGGTCGGTCATCGGCGCGGTCTCCGTCGCCAACTATGTGGGCTCCAATTTGGGGACGCGACTCGGCGCACGACTTGTCAAAGTCCAAGATCCGAGAAATTCGAGGGGCGCATGCTGCGCGAAAGTACGCAAGTGTAACGCTAGTTGCGGAGAAGAAAATGCCTGATGTTCCCGCGCACCCGCAGAAGTTCACACACACCTATGTCATGCACTACCCGGAACATCCGGCCCGCACCGACGACCCGCATTACCTGGACTTCAATCACATCCACGACGCCTGGAAGAAGGACCCTCAAAAGTGGCGCTGCGCAATTGGTGCGGCCCGCGAGGACTTCTCGGAGTGCTCGAACGGGCAGCCGCTCGAACTCCATCACGCTCACGTCGAGTTCGCCCTCCAGAACGGGATCGACCTCGCCTGGCTGGAGAAGGACTACCCCGGCATCTCAGATCCCGCACATCTCGGCGCGTGGGTCGAGTCTGCCGCCAACCTCATCGTCCTTTGCGCTTTCCACCATCGCGGCCACGGCGGCGCTCATGTGGCCAGCGCCTCTGATTACGAGGCCGAGCATTACGTGAAGGGGCTGATCTCGTGACCGTCACCTACGAGCCGGGCGACATTTTCCTCACCCATTCCAACACCTTCTATGGGTGGCTCATCCGCTTTGGCGAGCGTATCCGAGACGGGAAAGCCGCCTCTGCCTGGAATCACGCCGGAGTCATTGTCGACTCTTCCGGCACAACTGTGGAGGCTGTGGGGCGCGGTGTCGTCGTCTCCCACATGAGCGCCCACCCGCACTCGGTTGTCATTGATGCGGGTATGACCCCCCAGGACCGCGAGCAGGTTGTCTCCTTCGCCAAGTCCTGCGTCGGCGCTGAGTACGGATACCTGGACGTGGTGTCGATCGGATTCCGAATCCTGCTCCGCCACACCCCCACCCTCCACACCACCGACTCCCTGATCTGCTCCGAACTCGCCGCACGCGCACTTGAGCACGGAGGCTGGATATGCCCGAAGCTCGATACGAGCGAGGTCATGCCCAGCGACTTGGCCAAGTGGTTCCTTCCTCGGGCGACCCGCAAGTGAGCGCCTTCAACGACCGCGTAGCCGTCCTTCTCACCAAGCTCGTCGGCTCTATGTGGTGCGCGTACCTCTTCGCCGTGCTGGCCCTTGTCGGCCTTCCCGGTGCCATCAGGACGGGGACGCTCGGCATCGTCCAGTGGGTCGCTCAGACATTCCTTCAACTCGTCCTGCTCTCCATCATCATGGTTGGCCAGGACGTGCAGGGACGGGCAGCGGATCAGCGCGCCATCGAGACGCACGATGCGGTCATGCAGGAACTCGCGGTGCTGAAGGCTTTGCAGCAGGAAGCGGCATCGAAGTGATAATCGGACAGGCCACGACACGACATAGAGACAACGAGACCAGGAGGAAGTAATGGCGATTGAGGACAGGCCCTACGAGGCGCTAGCGGACAACAGCGACATGTTTCGCCGCGCCATGATTGCTGCATGGCTTTCGGCGGACGGCGAACTCGTCCTTTCCCGCGAAGACTGGATCGAGGCGAACCGCCTGGCGGATGGTGGTGTGATCGTAATGCTGAGCGGTGAGTACCCCGTACGTGTCGAGCTTGGGTTTCCCGCCGGGGAGTTCGTCTGGGCGGAGGGCGGCCAGAGGGTTGGATCATGAGCGACCTGAATCTCTGCGCAGTTTGCAACGGCACTAAGGCAGCCCAGCTCTGGCTCGGCTACGGGGCTTTCTACGATCCCGAGTCGGCGCAGGACGC